>ERZ791908.62-NODE-62-length-152751-cov-10.869158_pt1 | contig 152751 bp, 131 predicted proteins | sample MGYA00510144_ERZ791908 | MGnify/ENA primary metagenome ERZ791908 (study PRJEB30046, sample SAMN00792105) | human gut metagenome | study: EMG produced TPA metagenomics assembly of the A metagenome-wide association study of gut microbiota in type 2...
TCCATCACCCGCCGCAGCGGCAGAATTGCAAAATCATGATACAAAAATTGATTTTTCAATTCTGGAAGCAGCTTATCAAAAAAACCCGGAGGGACTTTTTTGATAAGCTGAACCCGTGCGCGGAAAAATCCGCGCACGGGCTGCAGGTTATGAGATCTGATTCACAATCCCGAGGAAGACGATGCTCTGCGTCTCATGGTCGAAGATCACGCAGAGATACGGGCGCGTGAGCTCGACATACTTCGGCGGCTCCGTCTCCACAGCCGTTGTCGCCATTATGGGAAGGCTCGTCACGGCCGCACCGATCGTGCCGCTCTCATCGACCTGCAGATAGGTCTTCTGCTGGACTGCGTCGATCTTCAGAGGCGTATCGGACAGCAGGGAGAAATCCGCCGCGTCCGTAAAGGCCGTCTGCATGCCCATGGCCTCAAGCACGGGCCGCAGCGACGCCGTCGTGGATGCCGTGAACTTCGGCATGCGCGTATAGACTTTTTTCGCCTGCGGCTCACAGAGGGCATTCAACAGTGTCGCACCGTCCAACGCCTCGAGCAGCTCCTCCGGCGTGCTCCCTTCGGCCGGAAGCAGGCCCGCAAAGGAATAGCGTCCGCCGGAATAGTGCTTTACAAAGCCCGTTGCGCCCGCGACCTCGAGATAGCCGCGCTCTTCGCCGGACAGGTAGGTCACGGTCTGCTCCGTGCCGTCGCTCGCGCGGAACGTGCCCTCGCTGCAGCTCTGCGGCTCATAGGGGCTGGCCCACTCCGCGTCGAACGTCATGGCGTTGATGAGATAGGTCACGATGCTCGGGTCGTCCTGCTCCAGGAGCTTTTTGATGCGCCCCTTTGTGTTAGAATCGACCCATTCGTTGATGGCCGCAACACTGAGGTCCCCGGCATGGACCTCCGCGCCGTATTTCTGCTCCATGGTCTGCCGGAATTCCGGCAGGAGCTGCACGGTTCCATTCCGTGTCCAGATCGAATTTGCAGAGACGACCTCGCCGTCCTCCGCCGCGCGGCAGGAAGCGAGCCAGTCGTTCAGGGCGTCCAGCTTCGCGCCGAGGGCATATTCCATCTCCTCCAGCGTGCGGCCGCCCGCGCCGTTTGCGGCCATGCCGAGGGCCAGCAGGGCGGAATACGGCGAGAGGATCGTCGTGGCGTCGGGCTTTGCCGCGCTGCGCAGCAGACCGAGCGCGAAATTCGCCCCGCCTACCGCCGCCGTCTGATCCGGTACGGTCAGATCCTCGACCGGCTCCGGCTTTTCCGACGACTCGACGGCATCACTCGGAACGACCGGGTCCAGCCCGGCATCGGTCGGCTTCGTTTCCTCCGTTGCCTCCGTCGGAGCGGCGGGACTGCCGCAGGCCCCGAGCAGCAGTGCTGCCAGCAGCAGGCAGATGAGTTGTTTCAGCTTCATGCGTAGTTCCTCCTTTGCAGATGTTCTGTTGCTTAGACGCAGCAGAGCACCGGAAGTTCCCGCAAAAAGGAGGCCGCACGAGAGGCGCACTCCGGAAGTGCGCCTCAGTTATATTCGCCTGACGGCGAGTGATATTGTCCTTCGGACAGTGATATTATGCTTCGCATCGTGATATTGCCTGCGGCAGTTTCACCGGCGAATATAATATCACAAAAGCCGGGAGGCTTTTATATCACGTTCCGAAAAGGAAAATATCACTCCGGGCAAAGCCCGGAATATCATTTTGTCCACAGATACAGCGAGCATCGGGTTTTGTCACCAATAATCCAGTATCGATCCGTTTTCGAATCATATAAAAGAAGGCAGCACAAATTCTGCACTGCCTTCCTCCTTATGGAGCCCCTCCATAAGCGGCCCCCTGTCGTATTCAAGTTCTCCGTAAGAATATCTCCCCGCACTTGCGGCAGACGATCTTCGTCTGGCCGCAGCCTGCCGGGACAATCTGCACGGCTCTGCAGGCCGGGCAGCGGAAGAAGCGCCTCCTGCGGCCGCGGTGCAGCGCCTGCCGCGGGGCATGCGCCGCAAAAAACGAGAGGATCGGCGCATTCATGCCTGCTTCCGCGCGCCGTCTGCGCGCGCCTCCCGCAGAATGCCGCCGTAGCGGATGGCATACTTCACAAACGCCAGCAGGATCAGGCAGGCGCAGAGTGCGGCGTCCGCATACAGGAACCAGTCCGGCGCCGTCCGCCAGAGCATCAGGACGAACATGGAAAGGTAGATCACGGCCGTGCACAGCTTGCCGTACCAGCCCGCGCCGTAGACCATGCCGGTGTGGTGCAGGGTCAGGAGCGTCATGATGCCGATGGAGACCTCTTTCAAAACCAGAATGCCGACGACCCACCAGCACTTCATAGGCATGAGGCACAGCAACACGGCGATCTGCGTCAGCTTGTCGGCAACGGGGTCGATGGCCTTGCCGAAATTCGAGACCATGTGATACGTCCGCGCGACCCAACCGTCCACAACGTCCGTCACGCCGGACAGCACGAGCATGCCGAACGCCCACCAGACCGCATCGTTCGCATAGAGTACGATGATCACGGGAATGAGCGCCAGCCGGAAAAAGCTTAGCACATTGGGGATCGTCAGAATACGGTCCGTATCCGCCTTTCCCGCGCGCTCCAGATTGCGGTGCTCCTTGTCATTCATGCTGCACATCCTCCTCTTTTTCGTCCACCTGCGGGACGAACAACTGCGTCACAACGGACTTTTTGCGGTGCTTCTGATGGAAATAGCCGATGACACTGAACACGACCGCGCCGATGAGGTTGACGATCAGGTCGCCCATGGTGTCATACAGGCCGATATCCAGATAGCCGCCGAGGCCGAGGCTCTCGCCGTTCACGACGACATCCTGAATGTTTGAAATGGTGATGGGAATGTTGCGGTTCGTCGGGTCGAGCGCCACGGAGGTGATCTGCTGGATGACCGTATCCTTCTGCATATCCCTGTGGAACAGGTTATCCACGGAGAATTCAAAAATTTCCCACACCGCGCCGATCGTCATGGAGAAACAGAACGCCACGAGCGCCAGAAACAGCGGCGAAAGCTCGAAGCTGACCTTCTTGTGGCGGTTCAGAACGTCCGCCATGGAATAGCCGACCGCCGCATAGATAAAGCCGCTCGTCGTATGCAGGGCCTTATCCCAGAACGGGACCGTCACATAAAAGCAGGCGATCTCACCGAGGATCTCCGCTGCAAAGATGAAGACGACGACCGTGATCTCCAAACCGGCCGGGAGGCGTACCCCCAGCTTCCGCTCCAGAATGGAGGGCAGGAGCAGCAGCACGAGCGTCAGGAGGCAGGTGTAGACGCTTTCGATCTGGCCGTTGAAGGCAGAGCGGATGAGCACGCCGATCACGATGAGCCGGATCACGGCATAGACGACGAGCGTCAGCTTGCTTTTCTTCTGCAGGCGCAGCTTTTCCTGCCGCAGGCGCGCCTCGCGGCGCTCCTGCCGCGACATTTTATTTTTCAATTTCGTTTCCGTCCTTTTCCTATTTCTACTGATATCATATCCCGGAATTATCAATTCTGCGTCAACCGATTATGAATTTCAGTTCATAAACCGGAAATTTTCCGTTCCAAAATCCGGCTGTCTGTGGTATACTGAGAAGACGGAAACGGAGGGATCCCCATGTTCAAGATTCTCGTTGCCGAGGACGACGCCGAGCTGCGGCAGCTGTTCTGCCGCGTACTGACGCGCCACGGCTTCCAGCCCATCGGCGCAGCCGACGGTGTGGAGGCGCTGCAGGTCCTCGAGCGCGACTATATCGACCTCATCGTCTCGGACATCATGATGCCGCGGCTGGACGGCTATGCGCTGGTGCGCGGCCTGCGCGACAGCGGCAGCACTATCCCCGTGCTGATGATCACGGCGCGCGACGGCTTTCAGGACATGCAGTTCGGCTTTCTGGCCGGGGCGGACGACTATCTGGTCAAGCCCATCAACGTCAACGAGCTCGTGCTGCGCATCAACGCCCTGCTGCGGCGCGCGCAGATGGTCGCGGACCGGCGGCAGACGCTTGGCACAACGACATTCGAATTCGACTCGTTCTCCGTTCTGACGGGCGGCGTGCAGGCCGTCCTGCCGCAGAAGGAATTTTTGCTGCTATACAAGCTCGTCTCCTCGCCGGGGCACATCTTCACGCGGCAGCAGCTCATGGACGACATCTGGGGCATCGACACCCACACGGACCCCCGCACGGTGGACGTGCACATCAACCGGCTGCGCGACCGCTTCCGGGAAAACCAGGACTTTGAGATCATAACCGTTCGCGGCATCGGTTATAAGGCGGAGCGGAAGCATGAAGAAGGATAAACGCTTTTCCCTGCGTCTGCGGACGTATTACCTGCTCATCATCGCCATCGTCGTCATCATCTCGTTCGGCGCCGTTGTCGGCGCGCTGACGGCCCTGCAGCAGCTCGGCGTCATCGGCCGCATCAACGTCTCCACGCTCGTGGCCCTGCTGCTCGTGGCGGCCGCCGCAAGCGGCAGCGCCAGCTTTCTCGTCGGGCGGCGCGTGCTGGCCCCGATGGTCAAGCTGAGCAAGGCCTCGCGCGAGGTCGCGCGCGGCAACTACAGCATCACGGTCGAAGACCCGAGTAAGCTTGAAGAGGTGCAGACGACCCTGCGGAACTTCAACGCACTCGTACGCGAGATGAACCGAATCAACAACGTCACAAACGACTTTGTCTCCAGCGTCTCACACGAATTCAAGACGCCGCTGACCGCCATCGAGGGCTATGCCATGCTCCTGCAGGACACCGGCCTGACGCAGGCGGAGCGCGACGAATATCTGGACAAGATCCTCTATAACACCCACCGCCTCTCCACGCTCGTCGGCAACATCCTCATGCTCTCAAAGCTCGAGAATCAGTCGCTTTCCGACCAGCGCAGCACGTTCCGCCTCGATGAGCAGCTGCGGCAGGCCGTTGTGATGCTCGAGCCGCAGTGGGAGGAAAAGTCGCTGAGCTTTCGTGCCGAGCTGGACGCCGTGAGCGTGACGGCCTGCGAGCCGCTGCTGCTGCAGGTCTGGACGAACCTCATCGGCAACGCCATCAAATTCAGCGAGCCGGGGCAGGAGCTGTCCCTGCGCCTGCTCGACCAGACGGAATGCGCCGTCGTCTCCGTCATGGACCACGGCTGCGGCATGACGCCCGAAGTGCAGGCGCGCATTTTCGAGAAATTCTATCAGGGCGACAGCTCCCGCAAGGCCATGGGAAACGGCCTCGGCCTGCCGCTCGTTAAGCGCATCGTCGAGCTGTCCGACGGTGTCATCGAGGTCGACAGCGCCCCCGGGCAGGGCTCGACGTTCCGCGTCATCCTGCCGAAGAAGTAAAGCAGACGCTGCAGCCACGAAAAAGCTGCAGCGTCTTTGGTTTTATTTCTCCGGCTTTTTGCCGGTATAGAGCTGGTAATAGCGGCCCTTCTGGGCAATGAGGTCGTCGTGCGTGCCGCGCTCGATGATGCGGCCCTGCTCAAGGACCATGATGCAGTCCGCGTTGCGCACCGTCGAAAGCCGGTGGGCGATGACGAACGTCGTGCGGCCCTTCATCAGGCCGTCCATACCGGCCTGCACGAGCGCCTCCGTGCGCGTGTCGATGGAGGACGTCGCCTCGTCAAGGATCAGCACTGGCGGGTCTGCCACGGCGGCGCGCGCAATGGCAAGCAGCTGGCGCTGGCCCTGACTGAGGTTCGCGCCGTCGCTCGTCAGCATGGTGTCATAGCCGTTCGGCAGGCGCTCGATGAAGCCGTCCGCATTGGCCAGCTTCGCCGCAGCGATGCATTCCTCGTCCGTAGCATCCAGACGGCCGTAGCGGATGTTCTCCATGACCGTGCCGGTGAACAGGTGCGTATCCTGCAGGACCATGCCGAGGCTGCGGCGCAGGTCGTCCTTGCGAATTTTGTTGATATTGATGCCGTCATAGCGGATCTTGCCGTCCGCGATGTCATAGAAGCGGTTAATGAGGTTCGTGATCGTCGTCTTGCCTGCGCCCGTCGAGCCGACAAAGGCGATCTTCTGGCCCGGCGTCGCATAGAGATCGATGTTGTGCAGAACGATCTTCTCCGGCGTATAGCCGAAGTCCACATCGTGGAACACCACGTCGCCCGCGAGCTTCGTATAGGTCACGGTGCCGTCCGCCTGATGCGGATGCTTCCACGCCCACACGCCGGTGCGCTTCTCGCTCTCGGTCAGCGTGCCGTCCGGATGCTCGACCGCGTTGACAAGGGTCACATAGCCCTCATCCGTCTCGGACTTCTCATCGAGCAGCCGGAACACGCGCTCCGCACCAGCCATGGCCATAACGACGGAGTTCAGCTGCTGGCTGACCTGCGTGATGGGCTGGTTGAAGCTGCGGTTGAGCGTCATGAACGCCGCGAGCGTGCCGAGCGTCAGGCCGACATAGCCGTGCAGCGCCAGCGCCGCGCCCGCCACGACGCACAGCACGTAGCTGACGTTGCCGAGCTGGGCGTTGACCGGCATGAGGACGTTTGCGTAGCTGTTGGCGCGGCAGGAGCTGTCGCGCAGCTGCTCGTTGAGCTCGTTGAAGCGCTCGATGGCGGCCTGCTCGTGGTTGAAGACCTTCACGACCTTCTGGCCCTGCATCATTTCCTCGATATAGCCGTTAACCTTGCCGAGGTCCTGCTGCTGCCGGACGAAGAACTTGCCTGACTTCCCGGCGATCTTCTTCGTGGCGAACAGCATCAGGGCCACCATGACGAGCGTCAGCAGCGTCAGCGGCACATTGAGCACGATCATGCTGACGAACACGCTCACGATGCTGATGATGCTGGAAAACAGCTGCGGCAGGCTCTGGCCGATGAACTGGCGGAGCGTGTCGATATCGTTCGTATAGACGGACATGATGTCGCCGTGGGAATGCGTGTCGAAATACGAGATGGGCAGGCTCTCCATATGGCCGAAGAGCTTTTCGCGGAAGTTGCGCATCGTGCCCTGCGAGACATTGACCATCAGGCGGGTATAGCCCCACGAGCACAGCACGCCGATGGCGTAGACCGCGCCGACCTGGATGAGCTTATGCAGCAGAGGCGTGAAGTCCGTGCTGCCGCTCTCCAGCATAGGCGAAAGGTAGCTGTCATAGAGCTTCTGCAGGAACAGCGTGCCGTTCAGCTGGGCCAGCACCGTCAGGACGATGCAGATCACGACGGCAAGGCAGTGCCACTTATAGTGCTTCAGGATGAAGGCCATGGTGCGGCGCATGGTCTTGCCGGTATTCTTCGGCCGTTCCGTGGCGTGCATCGCGCGCCCGGCGGGGCCGCGCATCGGTTTCGTCGCCATATTATGCACCCTCCTTCTCGTCGAAGTCGCCGCCGCCCTGCGTCTGGCCCTGATAGACCTCCTGATAGATGCGGTTCGAGGCAAGCAGCTGCTCATGCGTGCCGAAGCCGTTGACGCGGCCCTCGTCCAGAACAAGGATGCGGTCGGCGTCCTGCACGCTGGAAATGCGCTGGGCAATGATGATCTTCGTCGTATTCGGGATCTCCTCGCGCAGGGCCTTGCGAATGCGCGCGTCCGTCGCGGTATCGACGGCGCTCGTCGAATCGTCGAGGATCAGAATTTTCGGCTTTTTCAGCAGAGCGCGGGCAATGCACAGGCGCTGCTTCTGCCCGCCGGAGACATTCGTGCCGCCCTGCTCGATGTAGGTCTCATAGCCCTGCGGCATGGCTTGAATAAAATCGTCCGCGCAGGCAAGACGGCAGACACGCTCGCACTCCTCCTGCGTGGCCTCTGCGTTGCCCCAGCGGAGATTTTCCAGAATCGTGCCGGAGAACAGCACGTTCTTCTGCAGCACGACCGCGACCTCGTCACGCAGCGTCGTCAGGTCATATTCACGCACATCGTGCCCGCCGACGCGAACACTGCCCTCCGATACATCGTACAGGCGGGAGATCAGGTTGACGAGGCTCGACTTCGCGCTGCCCGTACCGCCGAGGATGCCGATGGTCTGCCCGGCCTCGATGTGCAGGTCGATGTCCTGCAGGACGGGCTTGCCCTTGCCCTGCCGGTAGGAGAAGCTGACGTGGTCAAAATCCACGCTGCCGTCCGGAACGGCCGTGAGCGCCTGCGCCGGGCTGGTGAGGTCGGCCTTTTCGTTCAGCACCTCGCAGATGCGGCGGGCGCTGGCCACGCTCATGCTCATCATGACAAAGATCATGGAGATCATCATCAGGCTCATGAGGATGCTCATGACATAGCTGAACAGGCTCATCAGGCCGCCCTCCGTGAAGCCTTCGAGCACGATGGCCTTCGCGCCGAGCCACGACAGGCCCAGCATGCTGCCGAACACCGTCAGCATCATCACGGGGTTGTTGAACGACACGTAGGTCTCCGCCTTTACGAACATACGGTAGACGGCGTTGGCCGCTTTGTTGAACTTGCTGCGCTCATAATCCTCGCGCACGAAGGCCTTGACGACGCGGATGGCACCGACGTTCTCCTGCACGCTGGCGTTCAGATCGTCGTACTTCTTAAACACGCGGTTGAACGTGCCCGTCGCCTTGAAGATGATGAACGACAGCGCAGCCGCCAGAATCACGATGGCCACAACGAAGATCATGCTCAGGCTGGCGTGAATGGAAAATGCCATGATGAGCGCCGTGATGAGCATGGCAGGCGCGCGCACGCAGATGCGCGTGATCATCTGATAGGAGAGCTGCACGTTGCTGACGTCCGTCGTCAGGCGCGTAACAAGGCCCGCCGTGGAGAAGCGGTCGATGTTCGAGAACGAAAAGCTCTGGATGTTGGCAAACATGGCCTGCCGCAGATTCGCCGCGAAGCCCGTCGAAGCGATCGATGCGAAGCGGCCCGCCAGAATGCCGCAGACAAGCGCACCGATGGCAACGGCCACCATGATTGCGCCGTAATGCAGCACAGCCTGCATACCTGCCTGCCCGCCGACCTTGACGCCCTTGTCGATAATCTGGGACATCAGCATCGGCAGGAACATATCGGCCACGGCCTCCAGCGCAGAAAAAACGGGCGTGATGAACGTGACCCAGCGATACTGCTTCACCTGCGCCCCCAAGGTTTTCAGCATGGTATTCCTCCTTGCTTCACATTGTTAGCATGCTAATTATATGGCGATATCACTAAATTGTCAATGGATTTTTTGTTAATTCTGTCATCCCACGGTTGACGGAGCCGCGATCCGGCGGTATAATAAGATTTATAAATTCCAAAAGCAGAAACGGAGGCGGAGCATCCATGCAGCAGATGGAGCAGCCCATCGGCGGTGTCGTAAAATGTCTGTCCAATCAGATCCGCCGCCATCTGGACGCAGCGGCATCGGAGGCCGGGCTTGTAGAGCTGACCGGCACACAGGGCATGATCCTGCACTATCTGCTGCGCAACGAGGGCCGTTGCCTGACGCAGCGCGACGTGGAGCAGCGCTTCCAGCTGCGCGGTGCAACGCTCAGCCGCCTGTTTCAGCGCATGGAGGCCGCAGGCCTGCTCGAGCGCCGCGCGGTCTCTCACGACCAGCGCTGCAAGCAGCTCCTGCCGACGGACAAGGCACGCGCCATGCACGTGCAGTTCGTCTCGTGCCTCGATGAGACCGACCATCTGCTGCGGCAGGGCATCAGCCCGGAGGACGAAGCAGTCTTCCGCGCCGTGTGCCTGAAAATGCTGGATAATTTACTTCAAAGGGATCACGAAAACGACCCGGCCGCTCGGTAGAGCAGGCCGGGCCCAGCTTGTCAAAAAAGTCCCTTCGGGATTTTTCGCCAAGCTGCTTTCAGAATTGCAAAATGAAATTTTGTAGTATTATTTTGCAATTCTGCCGCTGCGGCGGGTTATTGAACGCGAAAGGAAACCCTGACGGTTTCCTTTCACACTTTTCTTCCCTCCGAAACCTCCGGCCGGGCAGGTTTTTCGACAGCCTGGACCCGGCCGCTCGGTAGAGCAGGCCGGGCCTTCCTGTCGAAAAAAACCTTCGGGCTTTTCCGACAAAGAGATCGCAATTCGTTCGCCGCCTGTCGGCGGCGAACTCTGCGAGGCTGATACGCAAAAGCAGGCCCGTAAGGACCTGCTTTTGCGTGTTTTGCATTTTGCGGCCTGTTTATGTGCCCGCAGGGGCGACCATGGCAGCGAAGCTGTCAAGGCCCGTATACCGCGAGACGTAATAGCGGCTCACAAGGAAGGGATCGTCCGCCGTATTGTACTGCCCGCCTACCATTTTCAGGCCGAAGTTGTAGTAGCGCTCTGCGACCTCGAGCGTCAGGTCGCTGTAGCGGCCCGTCGGATAGCACAGCACCGAGGGCTGACGGCCCGTCACGCGCGTCAGGATACGCTGCGACTCGCCAAGCTCCCGGATGAGTGTCTCCTCGTCCATGGCATCCATATCCGCATGAGTCAGGCCGTGGCTCTGGATGGAAACGAGGCCGGAATCCGCCATCTCGCGCACCTGCTCCACCGTCATTTTGTGCTGCATGCCCATGGCATCGGCAATCATGAACACCGTCGCTTTGACATTGTATTTCCGCAGCAGCGGCAGAAGCTCCGTGTAGTTGTCGTCATAGCCGTCGTCAAACGTCAGGATGACAGGCTTCTCGTACTGCTCCAGCTCCGCCAGATCGGAGAACCAGATCGGCTCATAGCCGTTGTCCACAAGATACCGCAGCTGCTCCTCCATGGAGGCCGGGCTGACAAACAGCTCGTCAATGCCCCACATATTGTCGCTGACGGCATGGTACATGAGCACCGGCACGTTCACGCTCTGCTCGATGGAAAAGCGCGCCGCACCGGGCGTCAGATAGCGAAGTCCGGTATCGTCGTCGACATATTCCGCGCAGCGATTCTCCTCCGAGACGGCGGACAGCACATAATAGTCCGTCCCGCCGTTTTGAAGCGGCTCCGCCTCCGGCAGGGGAAGCCTCGCCTGCTGCAGCGCGTCTGCCGAAACGTATTCCGTTCCGTCCGAAACGGCCGTGACAAGCTCCGTCCCGTTGAGGACCAGCGTCTCGCCCGCCTCCATGGGCGGCTCCGTCGGCGCTTCGGTCGGCGGCTCCGTCGGGCGCTCTGTTGCGGGCTCCGTGGGCGCGGCCGTCTCCGGCTGCGTGGCCTGCAGGCTCTCCACGCCGCGCGGCGCCGTGCTGAGCATATAGCCGACGACCGCCGCAGCGGCGATCACCAGAACGGCTGTCAAAACAATCCACCACTTTTTCATTCGTTTCCCTCCCCGCTCTGGCGGCTGTAATGCTCACCAAAAGCGCATTCATTGGAAAAGTGCTCACAGTTGTTCGTCCGGTAGTCATAGCCGCCGCGGCCGACGGCAGAAAGCGCGGCTGCAACGATCTTATCCGGCGCGCGCAGCAGCTTTCGCTCCGCACGGCCATAGATGCGAAGCTCTGGCAGGCCGCCGCGCAGGAATTCCTCCATGCCGGTGCGGCGCACCCGCACGGCCGCAGCATCCTGCTCATTCGGCGAGCCGTCAAAATGGACGATCTCACCGTTTCCGATGTAAATGCCGTGGTGGTAATACCCGCTGCGCCGCACACGCACCTGTGCACCGGGCGTCAGCTCGCCGAAGTCCCAGTGTTCCGGCAGGTCTGCCAGCCGTTTACGCCGGAGCATGGAGCAGCTCCTCGATGACGGCGACCACATCGCCAACGGTGTGCAGCTCCGGCAGGCGTTCCGTCGGGAAGCGGATGGAAAATTCGTCCTCGATGCCGATCATGAGCATCAGCATCGTGATGCTGTTCAGGCCGAGGTCCTCCTGCAGGCGGGTCTGCGCCGTCACATGGCCGAGATCTGCCTCCGAGCCCTCCAGCGCCGTCTGCGCAACACGGATCAGGCGTTCAAGCGTCATGATTTCTCTCTCCTTTTTGCTGCTCCCGCTGCCGCCGGAGCGTTGTTTCCCGGAAGCGGCGGTGGAATTCAGCCGCGCGCGTCCGATATTTCGGTTTCATCTCCAGATAAAGCTCCTCCTGCAGGCGCTCCATGGCCTCCTGCAGGCACTGCGTCGCCTCCTGCACGCCCGCGGCGTTCGGCCGCTGCGTCAGCACGATGGGCGCGCCGAACCGGAGCTGCAGCCGCTGGAACGGCTGATAGTTTCCCGCGCTGTAGACGGGGATAACCGGCACTCCGGCCTGCAGGGCCAGCAGCGCCGCGCCCTGCTTGAAGGGCAGGAGCGTTTCCGTCGGGTTGAGCGCCCCCTCCGGGAAGATGGCGACGCACCGGCCCGCGCGCAGGCGGCGCAGCGCCTCATGGAAAAAGCTCAGGTCCGCGCCCGCGGCCCGGTCGACCGGAATGCAGCGCAGCGAGCGCATGGCAAGGCTGCGCACGCCCGTGAACATCTCGCCCGCCGCCACGACGGAAATGCGTCTGCAGCGGCACAGCAGGCACAGCATCGGGGCATCCATCCACCAGCTGTGATTCAGCACGAACAGCGCCGGACCGGGGTCCGTGCGCACATGCTCCGCGCCGGGCGAAAAATGGAGCTTCGGCAGCCAGACAAGGCGCATGCCGAGGCCGCCCATAAAATTTGCAAAATCCGCGGCGATATCCCACAGCCGCTGCAGCAGCTTCCGCATGGCTCACGCCTCCTGCGCCATGCCGCGCAGCTCGATGACCTTGTCGCGCAGGATGGCCGTCAGGCGGTCAAGCTCCGCCGCGTCCGGATTGGCCGTAGAGCACAGCTCCGAAAGGCGGATCGGTTCGCCGATGACGACGTCCGTGCGCTTGCCGAAGCCATAGTTCACGGAGTGCCACATGGGGATGATGGGCACATCGGTCTGCAGCGCGAGCAGGGCCGCCGTGCTGCGGAATTCCAGAATTTCTCCCGTCGTGGAGAAGCGCCCCTCCGGGAAGATGAGCAGCAGCTGCCCGCGCCGGAGCGCCTCGACCGACTCGCAGAAAAAGTCCATGCCGAATGAGAAGCGGTCGACCTTGATGGCACCGAGCATCCGCAGGCACCAGTTCAGAAAGCGGTTGCACTCATAAAACGTCTTACCGACGAGGCAGCGGACATAGCGGAAATAGAACAGATACAGCACCAGAAGAAAGTCCATCTGGTTCTTGTGGTTCGTGATGAGGATCGCCGGGCCACGTGTGAAGGCCGGGCAGTGCTTCTTGCCCTCGTAGCGGATGCGCGGCCGGAAATACAGGCCGACGTTCCAGCCGCACAGCAGCTTGTTGATCCAGCGGAACAGCAGCTTCATTCGACCGCCTCCCGCTCCGCCTGCACTGCGGCGGCAAAATCCCGCGCCGTGAACAGCGGGTGCGCGGCATCCATCGTCAGGCTGATGCCATAGTGCTCCGAAACGGCAGAGAAAATGTTATAGTACGTCAGACTGTCCACGCCGAGCTCCTGCAGGAGCTGCGTGTCCGGGCCGACGGTCTGCCCCGTCACGGAGCCGAGAAGCTCGCACAGCTCCTGTACGAGCGCGCGGCTGCTCTCGTTCTCCAGCCGGGTCAGCTCCTCCGGCTCCGGCCGGTGCGCCGGGGTCAGGACGATCGAGCCATCCGCCAGTTTTTCGCGCAGCTCGGCCCGGCGGGGCTTGCCGAAGCTGATGGGCAGCTCCTGCTCCGTCAGGAAAATACGCGCCGGGCGCATCGTCAGCGGCAGGCGGGCAACCGCCTCATAGGCCGCAGCGGAGGCTCTGGCTCTTGCATAGTCGTCCGCAGCCGTCTGCACGATCAGCACGGGGCGCTCATCGCCCTCCAGCTCCATGCCGAGCACACAACTGGCCGTCCCGGCCTGCAGGGCAAGGCGCTGCTCGATCAGATCCGGACTGAGATTTTCACCGTTTGCACCGATGATCAGGTCGCCCTGCCGGGCCTCCATATACCACCTGCCGCCCTCGGCGCGGAAGACGTCCCGCGTGCGGAACCATGCCTCCGGATCGCGCGGCACGCGCACACCGTTTTCAAGCATGGCCGTGTATAGAAGCGGAGAGCGCAGCTCCAGCACGCCGTCTTCCGCAATGCGCCAGCCGCCGGAGAGCGCCTGCAGAGGCTGACCGACGCCGCCGGACAGCCGCCATTTGGCCCGCCGCGACAGCTCGACGGACAGGATGCCCGTCTCCGTCATGCCGTAGCCGTTGTGCATGCCGTAGCCGAGGCCGTTCATCAGCTCGGCCGCCTGCGGCTGCAGGAAGCCTCCGCCGCTGATGCAGAACATTGGCTCCGTGCCGAGCGCCTGTTCCCGCACGCGGCGGAACAGCACGCGCCGCGCCAGCCTTGCGCCGAGCCGCGGGAAGACGGACTGCAGCCCGTTGGAGAAGCGCACGGCGCGCAGGAGCTTTTCCTTCTGCCCCTGCCGCTCTGCCTCGCGCAGGAGCTGGCGGGCCGTCTGCTCCCACACGGCGGGCACAGCAAAAAAGTGCGTCACGCGCCCGACCTTGCAGGCATACTGGATGCTGCGGCTGTCGTAGCGCTCGAGAAACACGAACGTCACGCCGAAGAAAATGAACCACAAGAGCGAGGCCATCAGGCCGAAAATATGATAGAACGGCAAAAATGCCAGCATCCGCAGCTCGCGCGCCAGCCGGTCGTGCTTGACCTCCGGGCACTTGCGCACGATGCTCTCAGACTGCAGCAGCTGCGCCGTGATTGCCGCGCCGTCATAGAGCACGAGCTTCGGTGTGCCGGTCGTGCCGGAGGTCATCAGAGCGATCTCATCGGCCCAGACGGGCGTGAATCCCGCCGCATCACCGGCCGCGGACAGATCGATACAGCCCGCGCGCGGCCGGTCCGTCAGAACGCCCGCCGCCAGCTGCTCGACCGGGGCCAGTGTCGCGTCGTCCAGCCGCAGGTTCAGCAGCAGAGGCCGAAAGCCCGCCATCAGCGTGCCAAAAAACGCCGCGACCCACAGGGGAGAATTTTCCATGCGGATCGCCAGAAACGCGCCCTCCTGCCCGGCAAAGTGCGCATGCAGCACACGCGCCAAGCGGTTCGTCAGAGCCGTCAGCTCCGCATAGCTCATGCGTTGCGTCTGCCCGGCAGTAAACTGCAGAGAAAAGGGCGTGTCCGTGAATTCCGTGGAAAAAATGCGAAAAATATCCTCGAACCGGTGCCTGGAAGCCTCCAGCTCCCGCAGCTCTCGTTTCCAAAAAACCATGCTGTTCTGTCTCCTCACTACCGGCGCAGGCCCATGCAGCCACGCCGGGGTTATATAAGTGTATCATACCATACCCGCCCGCGCGCGTCAACCAACGCGGCGTTTTCCGGCGGAAAAATCCCGTTTCCGCGCCGCCGTCCTTGACAATGGCCGGGCCCGGAAATATAATAAATTGATATAATGTATGGAGGTACCCGAATGGAAAAGAAAAAGAGGCATCCTCTTGCCAGGCTGTTCTTCGGTGTGTTTTTCCTGCTGCTGAGTGCCGTCGTGCTGCTGGTCAACCTGTTCCGGATGCCAGGCGGCTATGACTGGGCGCTCGGGCTGCTGGATCTCCTGACATTTCTGGGTGGGCTTCTGCTGCTGTGCTTCCACGCGTGACGAAGCGGCGCAGACCGACCACAGAGGGGGAAAGAAATGGATATCGCAGTTTTGATCCCGGCGTATCAGCCGGATAGCGTTCTGATCTCGCTGGTGCAGGCCCTGCACCGGGAGAACTTCCGGCTGATCGTCACGGACGACGGCAGCGGCCCTGCCTATGCGGATATTTTTTCCGCGCTGCTGCCCTATGCCGAGGTCCTGACCTGCCCTGAGAATGGGGGCAAGGGCAACGCGCTCAAATGCGCCCTGCGCCATCTGGCTACGGACCCGCAGGGCTGCCGCGCATTCATCACCGCAGATGCCGACGGCCAGCACACCGTGGCGGACATCCTGTGCGTGCGTGAGGCACTGCTGTCCGGCAGCCGCTTCGTGCTCACCACCCGGACGCTGCACGGCAAAAGCGTCCCGCTCCGCTCGCGCGTGGGCAACGACCTGTCGCGCTTCTTCTTTTCGCTGGCGGCAGGCTGCTTTCTGGAGGACAACCAGTCCGGCCTGCGCGGCTTTTCCACGGACTGCCTTCCGTGGCTCACGGAGATCGGCGGAGAGAAATATGATTATGAAATGAACGTGCTGCTCTACGCCGCGCGGCAGGAGCTGCCCATCACGCAGCTGCCCATCGAAACGGTCTATCTCGACGGCAACCAGAGCTCACACTTTGACCCGCTGCGCGATACGCTGCGCATTTATCGCCGTATGCTGGATACGGCGCGCGGCTCCGTTCTGGCGTGGCTGCTGCATGTGGCTGCTATTCTGCTGCTGTCGCTGACGCTCGGGTGGCATTTCTTCCTGTTTTCCATCCCGCTGTGTGGTGCGGGCAGCGCGGCGCTGAGCTACTGCTTCAACCGCTTTCTGGTCTTCCGCCGCGTGCGTTATGCCTGTGGGCCACGCATGCTGTTCGGCGCAGCCGTGCGCACGTCGCTGCGGCTGCTGTTCTGCTGCATCCTGCACCCGCTCGGCCTGCCGCTGTTTGCCGCATGGCTCATCGGCTCTGTACTCACCGTTCCGCTGGAATATGCCTACGTCCGCCTGACGGGTCCGTGGTGGTCAAGCTATGCGCTGCGACGTTCTTGACATCCGGACCGTCTCCGCTGCGGAGCTTGCCCGGTGGGAGACCGCGGCAGAGCCGGAGCGCCGCGCCCGCTGGCAGCAGTTCCGCCGACCCGATGACCGCGCCCGCAGCATCTGCGCCGACCATCTGGCGCGCACGCTGCTCCGCGAGGCAGGTGCGCAAACGCCTGTGATCCGGGTCGGGAGGAACGGCAAGCCCTATGTGCCCGGCGGCCCGGCCTTCAACTGCAGCCACTCCGGGAACTTCGTGTGCTGTGCCGTGCACGGCGGCCCTGTCGGCATCGATCTTGAGGCGCGGCGGCCCGTCCGCGCCGCGCTGGCTGCGCGCATCTGCACGCCGGAGGAGCTGGTTTTCACCGCGCCGGGCGGCCGGTTCGACTCGCTGCGCTTCCTGCAGCTCTGGACCGCGAAGGAGGCATGGGTCAAATACACCGGCGAAGGCCTCGGCGTCGATTTCCGCACGCTGCCCGCCGCCGCAGCGGACGGCATGCACGAAACGCTGTTCGGCCGCCGCCTCGAGCAGACCGTCACGGAGGACTATGTCCTCTCCGTCGTATACGATGCAGTATAAACTCAAAAAGCAGACAACCAGCCAAGCAGGACCTCGCGCTGACGATGGAGTATTACGAGGCGCAGGGCGATGGTATCGTCTCCCCGCTGGGCCTGCTCGATATACTGCCGGATGTCACGGATGGACATTCCGGCCTTTTTCATGCAGCCGATGATCTGCAGCCACTCCAGATCGGTGTCCTGAAACATGCAGATGCCGCCCGGCAACCGCTCCACAAACGGCAGCAGACCCTCCTTGTCATAAAATCGCAGTGTCGAAGCGGGCACATCCAGCCGCAAAGCGCTGCCTCCGATTTTTATATGCTCACTCTTGCTATCTCGAACGTATGTGCTATAATAATCCCATCAGGGGGGTAGGGCTGATGCATTTTATCTATGGCGAGACCGAGCTGGCGTATCTGCGCCGGAAGGACAAGCGGCTGGCTGCGGTCATCGACCGTATCGGGCCGGTGGAGCGCACGGCGGACCCTGATCTGTTTTCCGCCGTCGTGCACCACATCATCGGCCAGCAGATCTCCATGAAGGCCCAGGCCACGATCTGGCAGCGCATGCAGGACACGCTCGGCTCTGTCAGCGCCGAAACGATCTTAGCCGCCGGTGTGCCCGCGCTGCAGGCCCTCGGCATGACGTTCCGCAAGGCCGAGTATCTCACGGACCTCGCCGGGCGAATTGTGGATGGCTCGTTCGATCTGGAGACCGTCCGCAGTATGGACGATGCGGAGGCTATCCGCGCACTGAGCAGCCTGCGCGGCATCGGCGTCTGGACAGCGGAGATGATCCTGCTGTTCTGCCTGCAGCGGCCGGATATTTTCAGCTACGACGACCTTGCGATCCGGCGTGGGCTGCGCATGGTCTATCGCCATCGCCGCATCGACCGCCCGCTGTTTGAAAAATACCGCCGCCGCTTCCATCCCTATGGCAGCGTGGCGAGCCTGTATCTGTGGGCCGTCTCCGGCGGCGCGATCCCGGAGCTGACGGACCCCGCGCCGAAGAGCGCGAACGGAGGAAAATAACATGATCTTTACCGCAAGCTACGCCTCCCCGCTGGGCGGCATCGTGCTCGCGGCGGATGAGCTAGGGCTGACCGGTCTGTGGTTCACGGGCGCAAAATACTTCGGTGCGGGGCTTCCCGCTTCGGCCGCAGAGGCGGACACTCCCATTCTGGCAGAGGCCCGGCGCTGGCTGGAAGGCTACTTCACCGGGCAGCGCCCTGCAGCTCTGCCGCCGCTCCACCCGAGCGGTTCGCCGTTCCGCCGCGCGGTATGGGACATTCTGCTGACGATCCCCTATGGCGAAACGACGACCTATGGCCGGATCGCGCAGCAGCTGGCCGCGCAGCGCGGGCTCGCGCACCTGTCCGCGCAGGCTGTCGGCGGGGCGGTCGGGCACAATCCGATCTCGATTCTCATTCCCTGCCATCGGGTCATCGGCGCGGATGGCAGCCTGACCGGCTACGCCGGAGGCATAGAAAAAAAGCGCGCGCTCTTGGAATTAGAGCACGCGAAAATTTGATTTCATTTTGGGGCCGCCGTCAGGAGAGGCTTCATGCTGTGCCTATGGACAATGGACTAAAGTGATATTCCGGGCTTTGCCCGGAGTGATATTTTCCTTTTCGGAAAGTGATATAAAAGCCGCATGGCTTTTGTGATATTATATTCGCCGGTCAAACTGCCGCAGGCAATATCACGATGCGAAGCATAATATCACTGTCCAAAGGACAATATCGCTCGCCGTCAGGCGAATATAACGGAGGCGCACTTCCTTTCGGAGTGCGCCTCTCCAGCAGCCCCATTTTTTATTCGTTGCGGAGGTCGTAGAAGATCACGCTGTCGCCAAGCGCCTCCGTCAGGCGGCTTGCCATGGTCTGCACGCCGTCGTCGCTGGTCATCGACGTGTGGTAAGCGCCATAGATCCCCATAACGGTGCCGCCGCCCAGCGCGCGATATTCCCGCAGCAGATTCTGCGTCATGGCGTTCTCACGGAATTCCCCGTCCTGCGTGCGGTAAAATTCCAGCCCCTGATCGATGTTCTCGCTGGCACGGCGGTATTCCTCCGTATCGCGCTTTCCCTCGCTGCGCAGCAGCTTCAGATAGCGGTAGCCGGTCGAGCCGTACTGGTGGCCGACGTCCGTCCCGTGGAAAACGGTCTCGGGGCAGGCCTCCTTGATACCGCGATAAAAGTCCAACACATTCTGATGATAGGACGCGCTGCCCTTCCAGTCGGTATAGACCTCCATGAGAATTCTGTCATTATCTGCCTGCATCCAGCGGTTCAGGTACTGGGCCGTATAATACGGCAGCTCGACAAACAGATCGCGCAAGCCGTCCTCATAATAGCCCTTCCAGAGCGCAAGCTCCCGCTGCAGCAGCTCGTCGTTCGCATGGAATTCGCCGTAGAGATACAGCTGGTCCTGCCGCGCAGCCGTGCACCCGGAGACGAGCAGTACGGCAGCGATCAGCAGCAGGGCGAGCCAACGTTTCATGGGCTTCCCTCCGATCAGGCGCAGCAGATGCGGACGTCGCCGCTCACGCTGTCAAATTCATAGGCCGGGCCGCCCTGCCCGTAAACGAACTCATCCCTGTGCAGGCTGCCCGCAAAGCCGTCGACTGTCAGATCGCCGCTCACGCTGTCCAGCGTGGCAGAGAAGCCGCCGTTTTCCGGGAGCGTCAGCGTCACGCCGCCGCTGACCGTGTCGCAGCTGATATCCCGCGGCAGGGCGGAGGCCGTCAGATGCAGCGCGCCGCTCGTGGTATCGAAGTCGACTGTTTCAAACGCGCCGTCCAGCGTGAGCGAGCCGGATGTCGTGTCGGCCGAAAGCTCACCGACTGCGGCATCCGTCACCGTCAGATCACCGCTCGTGCTGTCGAAGTCCAGGTTCTCATAGCTGCCGCCCATCAGGGTCACGCTGCCGGAGACGCTGTCCAGCTCCAGCTCACGGAGCGTCAGTGCCGGGAGTGAGGCCGTAGCTGCGCTGAGGTCGAGGCTGAGCTTCTGCAGCTTCCCGGCCCGGCCGGCCGGGATGCCGATGGTCAGCTGCTTGGCGCGCGTCGGGATCGTCAGGCCGCTTTTCTGCGAATAAACCGTTAATTTCCCGTCCTGCAGCTTCCAGCGCATACGGGCATCGCTGCTCTCGGGCTGCGGCTCTTCGCGGAGCGTCACGGCGTCGCCGTCCGTCAGCTCCACTGTCACGCTGCCGGAGAGCCAGCTGACGTCCAGCTCACGCACCTCGCCCGAAACGGAGGCCTCGCCGACGGTATAGCCCTCGTCGCCGCCGTGGTCGTCGATCCAGTGGAGAGACAGGTCCCCAATCTTCCAGTCCAGCACTCTGGGGAGCGCCAGCAGACTGACCAGCATGCTGGCCAGCACCAGCGCAATCGTGCCGCAGATACAGATCTTTACGATAGCTTTTGCTCTCATCTTATACACCCTCCACCAGAGTCCGCACGCTGTTCAGCACGCCGCCGAGCGCCGCACCTATCGGAAACACGAGCCAGGTCACGATCCACTTGCCCGTTGCAGCCGTCAGGACGGCATAGAGCACGCAGATGCACAGCCGCAGCAGACCGTCAACGAGCCGCCAGCCCGCACGGCGGCCGCGCGCCAGCAGGATCACGCTTTCGGCCACATGCAGCAACGCCGCCGCAAACGGAAACACCGCCCAGGCATAGCCCCACGAGCCATACCAGCCGATGACCACAGCCAGCAGGGCCGTGCATGGCCACACGATGGCGCAGGCGATGCGCATGCCGCGGGAACGCGGCTCCTTTTTCGGTGCCTTTGGCTGCGCTTCCCGTACAGGCTCGGCCTGCGCAGTGCGCGGTAAGCTGGAAAGCAGCTCCTCCACATCGCCGATGCTCTCGAGCGCGCTGGCATAGGCTTCCTGCTCCGATCTTCCCTCGGCAAGCAGGTCGTCGTAGCGCTGCAGGGTATTGCTCAGGATCTCATCGCGCAGATCGCGCGCCTGCTGCGTGTCCGGTGCGCCCGCAAAGCGGCGCAGCACCTCCTGCCTTAATTGTTCTCTCATGACTCTTCCTCCATGGCGATCAGCCGATCAATGATCTCTTTTGTGGCCTCCCAGACGCCGACCTGCTCGTGGTAGGCCTCGCGCCCGGCCGGGGTGATGCGATAATAGCGCCGCCGGGCGCCCGTAGCCTCGCTGCCCCAATAGGACATGATCTGCCCGGTCTCCTCCAGCCGCTTGAACGCAGTGTAGAGCGTAGCCTCCTTCAGCTCATAACGCCCGCCGGACAGCTCCCGGACCGTTTTATTGATCTCGTAGCCGTAGCTGTCGCGCTGCATCAGGCGCGCCAGGATAATGGTCTCCGTATGGCCGCGGATCAGGTCTCCCGCAATATACAAGGAACTCCAGCCTCCTTCCCGCTGCCGCATCCGGCAGCCTTTGTGAGTCTACTATAGCGCAAGATACTTCGCCTGTCAAGGTATCTTTTTCTATAAGATAGCTTCAAACGCAAAAAACCGCCGCAGAGAACGCATCTCTGCGGCGGAAAAAATGCCGTATTCAGTTCCGCAGCCTCTTCTCCAGACGCTGCAGCATACCGCCGATAATGGCGTCATAGCGGTCCGTATCCACGGCCACGGCGGCGCGCATGTCGGCATGTTCCGACGGATGCAGCACGGTCTGGCCGCTGCGCTCCGGCGGAGCCAGCTCCACGGTGATCTCACCGGTCTGCCACGTCATCAGCCGGTCGTCCAGCAGTGTGGAGATGGCGACGGCATCGTGCATGGCCTCGCCGCTGCGGAAGCGGATGAGCGCCTCCATGATCTCCCGAAAGCCGCCCCGCTGCGCCGGGATATAGCGCTCGAACACATCCGGCCGGATGGGGCAGCCGAGCGTGATGCTCAGGCCGACCATATCGATGGGAATGCCGCTCTCAAAGACGAGCTTCGTGGCGGCCGGGTCGTGGCCCGCGTTCGCCTCGACATAGGGCGTGATGTTGCCGCGGCCAATGCTGCCGCCCATCATCACGATCTTTTTGATCCAGTGCGGCAGGTCCGGGTGCTTCTGCAGGGCCAGCGCGATATTCGTCAGCGGCGCGACCGTCACGAGGACGAGCTCGCCCTGCGCGGCCTTTGCGATCTCATAGAGCTTGTCCCATGCGGGCAGATCGTCCGGCGTCCTGCAGGACTGCGGCAGGATGAGGTCCCCCACGCCGTTGGAACCGTGGAACTTCGCCGCAGGCGCGCCGAACTCCGCCTCGAGATAGCGGTCCGCGCCGCGTGCCACCGGGACATCCGTCCGGAACAGGGAGAGGATGTCCAGCGCGTTTTGCGTCGTCACATCCGTGTGATTGTTGCCGCCCATGGTGGTCACGGCGCGCAGGTCCAGGCGGTCTGAATAGGCGCAGGCCAGCGCAAGGCAGAAAAAGTCGTCGATTCCGGGGTCGGTATCGATGACGATGGGAATGCGTTCCATACTGTCTCCCTTTCAAAAATCACGCGGGGTCCGGATGGCCGAACCCCGCTTAGAATTTATTTTGCTTCTCAGCCGACGGGCTGGTTGGCATCCTCGATGATGCGGACGAACTTCTCCGGCACGAGAGATGCGCCGCCGATCAGGCCGCCGTCAATATCCGGCTGGGCCAGCAGCTCAAAGGCGTTCTTTTCGTTCATGGAGCCGCCGTAGAGGATGGTCATTGCGCGGGCGTTCTTCGAGCCGAAGCGCTTGCGGATGATGGTGCGGATGTGCTGGCAGACCTCCTCGGCCTGCTCCGGCGTTGCGGTCTCGCCGGTGCCGATGGCCCAGATGGGCTCATAGGCGATGACGATGCGGCGGATCTTCTCCTCCGGCACACCGGCCAGCGCCAGCTTGATCTGCATGGTGATCCATTCCTCCGTCACGCCGGATTCCCGCTGTGCAAGCGTCTCGCCGCAGCAGACGATCGGGATCAGGCCCGCATCCAGCGCCGTATGAAGCTTTGCATTCACGTCCGCATCCGTCTCGCCCATGGCGCGGCGCTCGGAGTGACCGAGGATGACATATTTGCACCCTGCATCAACGAGCATATCCGCGGCGATCTCGCCGGTATAGGCACCGGAGGTGTGCGCATTGCAGTTCTCTGCACCGATGGCCACGCGTGTCTCGCGCATGGCGCGGACTGCGGCCGGGATGCACACAGCCGGGACGCACAGCGCGATATCACACCAGCGGCCCTTCGGCAGCAGGCTCTTCAGCTCGGTCATGAACGCCTTCGTCTGCGTCGGCGTTTTATTCATTTTCCAGTTGCCGGCAATGAGCGTTTTGCGATATTTTCTGTTCATTCCGCGCTCCCGCTCAGCGATCCTGCAGGCAGGCGATACCCGGCAGCTCGAGGCCCTCAAGGAACTCCAGAGAAGCGCCGCCGCCCGTGGAGATGTGCGTGATCTGATCGGCAAAGCCGAGCTGCTCGCAGGCAGCCGCGGAGTCGCCGCCGCCGACGATGGTCACGGCATCGGAATCGGCCAGAGCCTGTGCCACGGCGATAGTACCCTGTGCAAGCGTCGGATTCTCAAACACGCCCATCGGGCCGTTCCAGACGACGGTCTTGGCGCTCTTGACGGCGTCCGCAAAGAGCTTGCGGGTCTCTTCGCCAATGTCAAGGCCCTCCATGTCGTCGGGGATGGCGTCCGCGGCGACAGTCTTCACGGCGATGTCTGCGTCGATCGGGTTCGGGAAGTCCGCAGCGACGACGGTGTCGACCGGCAGCAGCAGCTTGACGCCCTTGGCCTCGGCCTTGGCCATCATGTCGCGGCAGTAGTCGATCTTCTCGTTGTCGAGCAGAGACTTGCCGACGGAGTAGCCCTTCGCGGCAAGGAAGGTGTAGGCCATGCCGCCGCCGATGATGAGGGTGTCGACCTTCTCGAGGAGGTTGTTGATAACGTTCAGCTTATCGGAGACCTTCGCACCGCCGAGGATGGCGACGAACGGGCGGGTCGGATCGGCCAGAGCCTTGCCCATGATGGACACTTCCTTCTCCACGAGGAAGCCGCAGACAGCGGGCAGATAGTCCGCTACGCCGGCCGTGGAGGAATGGGCGCGATGCGCCGTGCCGAATGCATCGTTCACAAAGATCTCCGCCAGAGAAGCCAGCTCCTTGGACAGCTCGGGATCGTTCTTCGTCTCGCCCTTCATGAAGCGGACGTTCTCCAGCAGCATCACATCGCCGTCCTTCAGGGCAGCGGCCTTGGCCTTGGCATCCTCACCGACGACGTCCTTGGCCATCACGACGGGCTTGCCGAGCAGCTCGCTCAGGCGGTCCGCAACGACCTGCAGGGACAGCTCGGGCTTCCACTCGCCCTTCGGCTTGCCCATATGGGAGCAAAGGATGACGCGGGCGCCGTGGTTGACAAGGTACTCAATGGTCGGCATGGCAGCGACGATGCGCTTGTCGCTCGTGATCTTGCCTTCCTTGGTGGGGACGTTGAAGTCACAGCGGCAAAGCACGCGCTTGCCCTTGACATCGATGTCTTCAACGGATTTCTTGTTGTAGTTCATAATTGACCTCCTGATAGACTTGCGATACGCAGAATTCACACTTTCATCTTTCCATAGTCCCGCAGGTGCGGGAAATTCAATTGCCGCAGCGCTTCAAACACGCCAATGGCAACGGAATTGCTGAGATTCAGGCTGCGTGCCTCCTCGCGGATGGGGATGCGGACGCAGTCATCATAATGGGCCTCGAGAAACGGCTCTGGCAGGCCCTTCGTCTCCCGGCCGAAGAACAGGTAGCACCCGTCGTCATAGGAGACATCGCAGTAGGAGCGCGGCGCCTTCGTGGAGAACAGCCGCTGCTGGACAACGGTGTTTTTCGCATAGAAGTCCTTGAGATCGTCGTATACGCGCACATCGACCAGATGCCAGTAATCCAGCCCGGCGCGGCGCACGGCCCGCTCGGAGATATCGAAGCCCAGCGGCCGGATGAGATGCAGCACGGAGCCGGTTGCGGCACAGGTGCGGGCAATATTGCCGGTGTTCTGCGGGATCTCCGGCGCAACAAGGACAACGTTCAGCATGGTGCTCCTGCGGAGAAGAGATTTTCGCGGCAGCATGCTCTCCAAAACACTGCCGACCAATATTCTATGACAAACGACCCCAAAATTCAACTGTTTTTCTTGAATTTTCAAAAATAATTCACACAATTTCGTGTCAAAAATCACAGTTGCGTTTTCGCTCCAAATCCGCTATACTGTCTGGGAAAGCAACACCGGCCCATCTGCACGAAGGCCGGTCGGAAGGAAGCGATCCTCATTTGAAAAAAATGCACCTGACCCCCTCGCGTCTCATCGCGGTCGGGTTCCTGCTGGTCATTCTGGCCGGCGCAGGGCTGCTCATGCTCCCCATCGCCTCACGCGGGGAACCTGCCAGGTTCCTCGACGCCCTGTTCACCTCAACGAGTGCAACCTGCGTGACGGGTCTGGTAGTCCGCGATACGTTCACCGGCTGGACGGTCTTCGGCCAGCTCGTGATCCTCGCGCTCATCCAGCTCGGCGGTCTCGGCTTCATGACCTTCATCACGCTGACGTCCATGCTGCTCGGCAAACGCCTCGGCCTTTATGACCGCAAGGTCCTTATGCAGTCTGCGGGCAACATCACGCTCGACGGCACGGCAACGCTCATCCGCAAGATCATTCCCTTTACGTTCGTGTTCGAATTTGCGGGTGCCGCATTGCTTTCCATCCGGTTCATCCCGGAATTTGGCGTGCTGCGCGGCATCTATGCCGCCGTGTTCCACGCCATCTCCGCCTTCTGCAATGCAGGCTTCGACCTCATGGGCATGCGTGCGCCGTTTTCTTCCCTGACGGCCTATGTGTCCGATCCGCTTGTGAGCCTGACGATCTGTATGCTCATCATCATTGGCGGCCTCGGCTTCCTCGTCTGGCGTGATCTTGTCCGCTGCCGCTTCCGCTGGAAGCGCCTGCAGCTGCACAGTAAGCTCGTTCTGACGGCATCCGGCATTCTGCTGTTCGGCGGCTGGCTGCTGCTCCTCGGCTTTGAGTGGAACGCCTCCATGGCGGACCTCTCCATCCCGGAAAAGCTCCTCGCCTCTTTCTTCCAGGCCGTCACGCCGCGCACGGCAGGCTTCAACACCGTGGACCTGTCCAAGCTGTCCGACTCCGGCAACCTGCTGACGGACTTCCTTATGCTCATCGGCGGCAGTCCCGGCTCCACGGCAGGCGGCATCAAGACGACGACGCTGGCCGTTCTGGTGCTCAGTGCGCTGGCCTCGGCACGCGGCCGCATGCGCGTCAATACCTTCCGCATGTCCATTGAGCGCGAAACGCTCCGGCAGGCCAGCTCCATTCTGCTCATCTATCTCGGCATGAGCCTGACGGCCATTCTGGCCATCTGCGCCATCGAGCCGTTCGGTCTGAAGGCCGTCACGTTCGAAGTCGTCTCCGCCATTGCGACGGTAGGTCTGTCGCTCGGGCTGACGCCGCAGCTCAGCGCCGCGAGCCGTATCATTCTCATTCTGCTCATGTACGCCGGGCGTATCGGTGGTCTGAGCTTCGTTCTGCTGTTCTCGGAGCGCCGCTCCGAGCCGCCGCTGGATCGTCCCACCGGCAAGATCCTCATCGGATAATCAGAGAAAGGAACCGTTTCATGAAATCTGTTCTCATCATCGGCATGGGCCGCACCGGCCGCCATCTGGCCAGCAAAATGCAGGAGCTCGGCAACGACGTCATGATTGTCGACAAAAACCCCGCCATCATCGAAGCGCTCTCCGGCCGCTTCACGGACTCAAATATCTGTGACTGCACGAACGATGCCATCATCAAGGCGCTCGGTGTCGACAATTTCGACATCTGCTTCGTCACCATCGGCGAGGACTTCCAGGCCTCGCTCGTCGTCACGTCCCTGCTCAAGCAGTTCGGCGCGCGCATGATCGTCTCGAAGGCCAAGCAGGACATTCAGGCAGACCTCCTGCGCAAGATCGGTGCAGACGAGATCGTCTGTCCGGAGCGCGAGATCTCCGAAAAGCTCGCCGTGCGCTACAACGCGGACAACATCTTTGATTTCATCCCCCTGACAGCAGACTATTCCATCTATGAGCTTCCCATTCAGGCCGCATGGATTGGTCAGACGCTGTCCGGCCTGAATGTCCGCCGCAAATATCAGATCAACATCATCGCCGTCAAGCACGACAACGAGATCAACCCGAACGTCGGCCCGGATTACCGCTTCCGCGAGGGCGACCACATCATCCTCATCGGCCGCTCCAACGAGGTCTTCAAGCTGGCCGCAAAAATGTAAGACTAAGACAGAGAAAAGCGCTCCGTCTTCCGGCGGAGCGCTTGACAAAAAAGCAAAACTGGAGTATAGTATAGGTACAAAAGGGTGCTGCCAGTAGGTCGGCTCCCCAAATGACTATGAAGAGATAATCGTTCCTTTGGGGAGGCGGCGATTATCTCTTCTTATTGTTGTCCTGATAAATCAGGGCAATGACCGCAAGTATGACCATGCAGAATTGAAAGAATTCTCCCCATGTAACCATGCCTGTCACCCCCTCTCTTTCGATCGGGAGCAAAAAGAAGTTTATCACCCCCGAATGGATTCGAGGGAAACCGCCTACCGGGGTACTGGTAGCACCGCGGACAGCATATCACAGGATTCGGCAAATTGCAAGCAAAAACAGTGAGTTATCGTATTCGTAATGTGTTAATTCAATGATTCCCCCGTTTCAGGGTCATCAAAAGGTCAAAAAACCGGCAAACGTCATCAGGCGTTTGCCGGTCGTGGTGACCCGCTGGAGATTCGAACTCCAGACCCATTGCTTAAAAGGCAATTGCTCTGCCAACTGAGCTAGCGGGTCATGATGCAAAAAATTCGGAGCAAAGTGACTTTGCTCCGACGATGGCTGGGATGGCAGGACTCGAACCTACGAATGCCAGAGTCAAAGTCTGGTGCCTTACCACTTGGCGACATCCCAATATCCGGCGTGTGCCAAGCCCCGGCGCGGGGGAAAATGGGGTGAGTGAAGGGACTCGAACCCTCGATCTTCAGAGCCACAATCTGACGCGTTAACCAACTACGCTACACCCACCATATTTCGACCCGATCTTTGTGGCAGCTGATGCATCCCTGCGCTGGTACGCCAGGAGGGACTCGAACCCCCTACCTACTGCTTAGAAGGCAGTTGCTCTATCCAGATGAGCTACTGGCGCATTTGGAGCGAGTGATGGGAATCGAACCCACGCCCACAGCTTGGAAGGCTGTTGTACTAGCCGTTATACTACACCCGCGTGGGCAGGCTTTGCATCAGCCCTAAAATAGTAACATACTCCGACAGGATTGTCAAGTCCTGTTTTTCATTTTTGTAAAAAACAGCCGGGAAGCGGCAACCCGCTCCCCGGCTGTCCGGAATTCACTCAGACGACCTGCAGGGCGTCGTCCCGCACCTCGACGCGGAGCGTCGCGCCGGGCGACACATTGCCCTCGACGATGCGGCGGGCCAGCAGCGTCTCGACTGTGTGCTGCAGATAGCGGCGGAGCGGACGCGCACCGTACTGCGGGTCATAAGCAGCGTCGATGATGAACTGCTTGGCCTCCGGCGTCAGCTCGCAGCGCAGCTGCTTGTCAGCCAGACGGGCATTGAGCGCATCCATCTGCAGATCGATGATCTTGACGATATTATCCTTCGTCAGCGGCTTATAGAAGACGATCTCGTCCAGACGGTTCAGGAACTCGGGGCGGAACGAACGCTTCAGCAGCTGCTCGACCTGCGAACGGGCCTCCTCGGAGATCTCGCCGTTGTCGGTAATACCGTTCAGCAGATACTCCGAGCCGAGGTTACTCGTCAGGATCAGGATCGTATTCTTGAAGTCGACGGTGCGGCCCTGCGAATCGGTGATACGGCCGTCGTCAAGCACCTGCAGCAGGATGTTGAAGACGTCGGGATGGGCCTTTTCGACCTCGTCGAACAGCACGACGCTGTACGGCTTGCGGCGCACGGCCTCGGTGAGCTGGCCGCCCTCGTCATAGCCGACGTATCCGGGAGGCGCGCCGATCAGGCGCGTCACGGAGAACTTCTCCATGTATTCAGACATATCGATGCGGACGAGGTTCTTCTCATCGTCAAACAGCGCCTCTGCCAGCGCCTTGGCGAGCTCGGTCTTGCCGACGCCCGTCGGGCCGAGGAACAGGAACGAGCCGAGCGGGCGGTTCGGGTCCTGAATGCCGGCGCGGCTGCGGAGGATGGCCTCCGAGACGGAGCGGACGGCTTCATCCTGCCCCACGACGCGCTTATGCAGCTGCTCGTCCAGATGCAGGAGCTTTTCGCGCTCGCCCTCGACGAGCTTTGCGACCGGGATGCCGGTCCAGCGCTCGACGATCTTTGCGATTTCCTCCTCCGTGACCTTGTCGCGCAGGAGGTTGCTCTGCTTGGCGTTCTGCGCCAGCGCCTCTTCCTGCGCCAGCTGCTTCTTGAGCTCGGGCAGCTCGCCGTACTTCAGACGGGCGGCCGTCTCGAGGTCATAGCTCTGCTCTGCCTGCTCGATCTGCGCACCGAGCTTTTCGATCTGCTCACGCAGCTGCTGGACCTTGCCGATGGCATTCTTCTCGTTTTCCCACTGGGCCTTCATGGCGTTGAACTTATCGCGCTGCTCGGCCAGCTCCTTTCGCAGCTCCGTCAGACGGCCCTGTGAAAGCTCGTCGGTCTCGTTCTTCAGCGCAGCCTCTTCGATCTCCATCTGGATGATCTTGCGGCGGATAACGTCCAGCTCCGTCGGCATGGAATCCATCTCCGTGCGGATCATGGCACAGGCCTCGTCGATAAGGTCAATGGCCTTGTCCGGCAGGAAGCGGTCCGTGATATAGCGGTCGGACAGCGTGGCCGCCGCGATGATGGCGGGGTCCGTGATCTTCACGCCGTGGAAGACCTCGTAGCGCTCCTCCAGGCCACGCAGGATGGCGATGGTGTCCTCGACGGACGGCTCCTTGACGAGCACGGTCTGGAAACGGCGCTCCAGCGCGGGGTCCTTTTCGATATACTTGCGGTATTCATCGAGCGTCGTTGCGCCGATGCAGTGCAGCTCGCCGCGCGCCAGCATCGGCTTGAGCAGGTTACCCGCGTCCATGCTGCCCTCAGTCTTGCCTGCGCCGACGATGGTGTGCAGCTCATCGATGAACAGGATGATGCGGCCCTCGGAGTTCTTCACTTCGTTCAGGACAGCCTTCAGGCGCTCCTCAAATTCGCCGCGGTACTTTGCGCCCGCGATGAGCGCGCCCATGTCCAGCGAGAAGATCGTCTTGTCCTGCAGGGACTTCGGCACGTCGCCGCGGACGATCCGCTGCGCCAGCCCTTCGGCGATGGCCGTCTTGCCGACGCCCGGCTCGCCGATGAGCACGGGGTTGTTCTTCGACTTGCGCGACAGGATGCGGATGACGTTTCGGATCTCGTCGTCACGGCCGATGACCGGGTCCGTCTTCTTTTCGCGGGCGTTCTTCACCAAATCGGTGCCGTATTTCTGCAGCGCCTCATAGGTGTCCTCCGGGCTGTCCGTCGTCACGCGGCTGCTGCCGCGGATGGCCTGCAGGGTCTTCAGGCAGTCCTCCTTGCGGATGCGATAGTCCGCAAACAGCGGCGCGACGGTCTCGTCGGCCGTGTCGAGCATGGCAAGGAACAGGTGCTCCACGGAGACGTATTCGTCCCGCATGCCCTGCGCCGTGCGTTCGGCCTCTGCCATCAGGCTGTCCATGCCGCGGGAAATATAGAATTTGTCGGCATCCCGGCCGGAGCCGCTGACGCCCGGCAGCTTTTCCACGGCGGCCTGCGCCGCAGCCGTCAGGCTCTCGACGCTCACGCCCATTTTCTTCAGCAGCTGCGGGATGAGCCCGCCGTCCTGCTGCAGCAGAGCCAGAAGCAGGTGAGCCTGCTCGATCTGCTGATTCTGATGCGCCGCTGCGATCGTCTGCGCACTCTGCAGGGCCTCCAGTGTTTTCTGCGTATACTGATTCGTGTTCATAACCTCATTCTCCTCTCCGGCGGCGAATTCCGCCGAGGGGTTTCAAGAAGCATCCGACGCATTCGCCGGAGCTTCTTTAGCACTCTCATCTGTAGAGTGCTAACCTCTTTTGACCCCATGATACCACCATTTTGGATTTTGTCAAGGGGGTACGCAAAAATATTTTTCTTCGAATTTTCCGCAATATAGCAGAAAAACAGGCACGCTGTTTCCAACGTGCCTGCCAGACTGTCTAAAAACATGCTTAGCCGAAAGTTTCGGAGGGAAGGATAGTGTGAAAGGAAACCGTCAGGGTGTCCTTTCGCGTCAAATAACCCGCCGCAGCGGCAGAATTGCAAAATCATGCTGCAAAACTTTGATTTTGCAATTCGGAAAGCAGCTTGACGAAAAAGGCCCGAAGGGACTTTTTTGACAAGCTGACAGGCACGCTGTTTCCAACGTGCCTGTTCTGTATGTATGAATGGATCACTCGAAAATGATGCGGTTCGCGCCGAAGTAGCGGGCATTGTAATAGCTCTCGCTCAGGGAGCTGATGATGACGCCCTTGCGCGGATTGGCCGCGTGGATGAAACGTCCGCCGCCGATGTAAATGCCGACATGCGTGATCTCACCGCCGGAGCCGAAGAACACGAGGTCGCCCGGCATCAGCTCGCTGCGGCTGACATGCTCGCCGTCGTTATAATACTGCGACGTCGCCGTGCGCGTGATGTTGAAGCCGAAGTGGCGGTAGACATACTGCACGAAGCCGGAGCAGTCGAAGCCTGCCGGCGTCGTGCCGCCGTAGACATAGTCATAGCCCTCGAACGTCAGGGCATAGGCCACCAGATCGTCCGCCAGCGAAGGCTGCTCGATCGTGCCGTCCCACGACGTGGTGAACTTATAGCAGCGCAGGAAGATCACAAGCGCCTCCAGACTGCTGGTGGACGACTGCGGCAGCAGCTTGCCGTCGCTGCCCTTGACCGCGCCGATGTAGCACAGCAGGCGTGTCGGCGTTTTGGCCCACTCGGCAAGCTGCTTCAGGTCGGAGAATTCGCTGAGGGAATAGCGGTTCACGCGCGGGTTCTGCTCCGTCGGATAGCCGACGGTCTGCATGAAGTTGCACGAAATTTTGAAGAACTGCTCGCGCGTCAGCGTATCGTTCGGGCCGAAGCGGCCGTCGCCGTAGCCCTGCACGATCTTGAGCTCGTAGGCCGCGTTCACGTCCGGATCGTTCGTATCCGTGAAATGCGCCGTGCCGGACGGCGTGTATTCCGTGCCCATCAGGCCGTTATAGGCCAGCATGGCGATGGAGCACATCTGGGCGCGGGAGATAGGCTTGCTCAGGTCGGCATTGTCGAGGCTCGAGGGGATGATGCCAAGCTTCACGACCTCAGAGAACTCCACAACGGCCCACGCCGGGATGCCGCTGTAGCCGCCGTCGTCATCCGGGTCCGGATCGACCGGCATATCATCATTTTTGCGCAGCCACTCGCTGACAATGTAATACGCGCGGCGGAACATGGCGATGGCCGCCTGCCGCTCCGTCGTGCCCTTCGGCTCAAGGGCCGTGCCGGTGCCGCGCACCACGCCGAGCGCGACCATATACTGCGTCGGCTCGAGCGCATAGTCGCTGACGGAGGCTGCGTCCGTAAACTGGGAAAGGTCGGACGGCTCGACGCTCTCGTCCTTCCAGAACAAAGCGCGCGTCATCAGGTTGTAAGTGATCTTGAAGAAGTCCTGACGGCTCAGCGGCTCATTCGGGCGGAACGTCTGGTCCTCGTAGCCGTTGATGATGCCCTGCTCAAAGGCGAAGTTGATCTCCATCTCCTGCGTGTCCGTGAAATACCTGGCCCCACTGGCGCAGGATGCCTCCACGTTCATCAGGTTCTCATAGACCTCGACGGCCATTTTGCACATCTCGCCGCGCGTGATATTGGCGGAAAGGTCGGCGTTCAGCAGGCAGTCCGGCAGCAGGCCGAGCGCCTCCATCTCCGCGACCTCGGACTTTGCCCAGTCGCTGACATTCGAATAGGCCAAGGCCGCAGGGGCGAACCCTGCCAGCAGGCACAAGCACAGGAGCGCGCTGAGACAGCGGATAATGCGTCGTTTTTTCATGCAGATACCTCCAGATCCAGCTCCAGGCCGACCGGACAGTGGTCGGAGCCGTAAATTTCCTGATAAATGGGCGCGGCCGCAACGGACTCGCGCAGGCGGTCGGACACAAGAAAGTAGTCGATGCGCCAGCCCGCGTTCTTCTCCCGCGCGTGGAAGCGGTAGCTCCACCACGAATACGCGCCCGTGAGGTCGGGATTGCGGTAGCGGAACGTATCCGTGAACCCGGCCTGCAGCAGCTCGGTGAACTTGCCGCGCTCCTCGTCCGAGAAGCCCGCGTTGCCGCGGTTCGGGCCGGGGTTCTTCAGATCGATCTCCTGATGCGCCACATTCAGGTCGCCGCAGACGATCACCGGCTTCTGCCGGTCGAGCGAGACGAGATAGGCGCGGAACGCATCGTCCCAGGCCATGCGGTGGTCAAGGCGCTTTAATCCGTCCTGCGCGTTGGGCGTGTAGCACGTTGCGATAAAGCAGTTCGGATATTCCAGCGTGATGAGCCGCCCCTCGTGGTCCAGCTCCTCCACGCCGACGCCGTAGGTCACGGCGAGCGGCTCGTACCGGGCAAAGATCGCCGTGCCGGAGTAGCCCTTCTTCTCGGCGGAGTACCAGTACTGCCGGTAGCCCGGCAGGTCCAGCTCGACCTGATGCGGCTGTGCCTTCGTCTCCTGCAGGCAGAAGAAATCGGCGTTCAGCGTCCGGAAGGCGTCCTCAAAGCCCTTCTGCAGGCAGGCGCGGATGCCGTTGACGTTCCACGAGATCAGTTTCATGGGCTGCTCCTTTTGTTTTTCTTTATGGTAACAAATTATTACAAAAATTACAACTGTTTTCTGCAAAAAAGAGCGCCCCGCCGCGAAAAAAATCCGGCGGGGCGGTACGGGTTCAGGCATTCGGCAGCGGGCCGAGCGTCCGCACGGCCTCGCGCAGCGTCAGCAGGTCCGTGTATGTCTCCGGGCGGCGCGCCGGGTCCCGCAGCAGAGCGGAGGGATGATACATGGCAAGATAGCGCACGCCGTTCCGCTCGAGCCACTGGCCATGCTCCCGCGTGATGCGGAAATCCGGCCGGATGAGCCGCATGGCCGCAATGCGCCCGAGGCAGACGATGATGCTCGGCTGCAGCAGCCGGAGCTGCCGCTCGAGCCAGCCGAAGCAGGCGTCCTGCTCCTGCGGCTGCGGGTCGCGGTTTCCGGGCGGGCGGCATTTGACGATATTGCAGATATAGCAGTTGTGCCGCCCGAGGTCAATGATGGACAGCATGTCGTCGAGCAGCTGCCCGGCCGGGCCGACGAATGGCTCGCCGCGCAGGTCCTCCTGCTGGCCGGGGCCTTCCCCGATGAAGACGACGGGCGAGGGGCATGGTCCGACGCCGAACACGACGCTGTGGCGCGTGGCAGCAAGGCCGCAGCCCGTGCAGCCCGCGCAGGCCGCGCGCAGGGCATTGAGCTCATCCACGGCGGTCCTCCCTGCCCTGACGGGCTCCCGGACGGCGCGCGCGCATGGCGCGCTTCTTCGCGCGGCGGCGATTAACGGAGCGCAGGATGGCAACGATGAGCCAGAACACCAGTGCCAGCAGCACCGGTACGGTCACGAACCACAGCCGCCACATGCCCTTCCAGATCTTCGCCAGCACACTTTCCGTCTGCTTGGCAACATACTTCGGCGTGGAGCGCATCACGGCCGTCAGCGTCACGAGGTCGCAGGTTGCCAGCACCTTGCCGTCCAGCACGGCGCTGACGGTACCGACCTTCGTCTCGGCCTCAAGCGGCGCCTCGAGCGGCACTTCGGAATCATACTGCACGGTCAGCGTGATGCCGGAGGTAGCGCAGCTGTCCGGCAGCAGAACGGAGATGTTGTCCTTCGCGCGCACGACAACGCTGTCGCGCCCCTCGGCATACAGCACCTGCGGCATGTCCACAAGGGCCGTGTCCGCCAGCACCTGCACACTGTTCAAATGATTGAAGCCGTATTCGAACAGCCGCTTCGTCTCCGTGAAGCGCTGGTCCGTCTCCGTGCCGTCGTCGTTCTGCAGCGTCTCGCAGCCGCAGACGACGCTGAGGAAATGCAGCGAACCACTCTCCGCCGTGGAGATGAGGCAGCCGCCCGCAGGCGTCGTGAAGCCGGTCTTGATGCCGCGCGCCTTGTCGTAGTAATACTTTCCGACGGTCTGACCGCTCGTCAGATAGTTCGTCGTGTGGAGCACGCGCTCCTCGGACTTGTTCGTCGCAGGCACCGTGTGGGATGTCTGCGTGGAGAATTTCTGAAACTGCTCACTCTGCCAGGCCCAGCGCGCCAGCGTAACGAGGTCGCGCACGGTGGTGTAGTGATTCTCGTCATGCAGGCCGTGGGCATTGGCAAAATGCGTGCCTGTCATGCCGAGGGCCGCCGCCTGCGCATTCATGAGCGCCACGAACGAGGGGATGTCACCCGCGATGTACTCCGCCACGACGTTGCACGCCTCGTTGGCGGACGAGATCATCACGCAGTACAGCAGCTCGCGCAGAGACAGCTGCTCGCCCTCGAGCAGGCCGGCGGAGCTGCCCGCTGCATTCAGATCCTGCAGAGCCTCATGGCTGACCGTCACGATGTCGTCGAGGTTTCCATGCTCCAGCGCCAGCATACACGTCATGATCTTCGTCAGGCTGGCGGGATAGACCTTTTCGTCCAGATTCATGCCATAGACGAGCGTATCGCTGTTCAGCTCCACGAGCGCCGCCGCCCTGGCCTGCACCGTGGTGTCGAGATACTGGCCGAAATCGTTCAGCGCGGGCGGCGTCTCATCCGTCACGGCGGCGGGAGTCCTGCCGTTTTCGGCAGGCGCAGCGGTCTCCGGCTCCGTTGCATCCGTCGTACTCGGTTCCGTGCCGTCGGTCGGCGCATCTGTGGGATCGGCCGCGGTCTCCGAGGCGGACGGCTCCGTGGGATCGGCCGGTGCATCCGTCGGCTCCGCAAAGGCCGGGAGCATCAGGCATTGCAGCAGGGCCAGCAGGACCAGCCCGGACAGAAGTCTTTTTTTCATATTCTCCTCCAAAAACGCCGCGGCGGCATTGCCGCAGGGCGGAACTGTGTGATATAATGAGTATGGGCAGGCCGCGTGGAATACCGCATGCCGGTCCGACAGACACATTATAACAAAAATCCGGATTATGTCAACGGAGCAGAGCGAAAATGGAGCAGAAACCGCGTTGGAACTGGGTCATCACCCTGGCGGCCGTCTTTCTTGCCTTCTGTCTGGGCTTTGGCGTGGCGCGCTGGACACAGCATACGGACGGTGTTACGGTGCGCACGGCGCGCACCGTCCCCGCACAGACGGAGTCTGCCCTGCCGTCCGTCCCGGCAGCTTCCGCCCCGACAGAGAAACCGACGGCAGCGCCGACGGAGGCCGCGACGCAGCCGCCCACGGAGCCGGGTCCGCTCGATCTCAACCGCGCCACGGCGCAGGAGCTGACAATGCTTCCCGGCATTGGCGAGGTGCTGGCACAGCGCATCGTGGACTACCGCGAGGCGCACGGCCCCTTCCGCAGCGTGGAGGAGCTCATCGCGGTCGAGGGCATCGGCGAGGGCAAGCTGGAAAAGCTCCGCGAACTGGTCACGGTGGAGGAAGAACCATGAAAATACTGGTCGTAGATGATGAAGAGCTGCTGGTCAAGGGCATTCGCTTCAACCTGCAGAACGACGGCTATCAGGTCGTCACCGGCAGCAACGGCCGTGAGGCCATCGAGCTGGCGCGCGATCCGGACATCCGGCTCATCGTGCTGGACGTCATGATGCCGGAGATCGACGGGCTGACTGCCTGCCGCACCATCCGGGAATTTTCGGACGTTCCCATTATCATGCTCACTGCCCGCACAGAGGACATGGACAAGCTGCTTGGCTTTGAGCACGGCGCGGACGACTATCTGACAAAGCCCTTCAACATTCTGGAGCTGAAGGCGCGCATCCGCGCCCTGCTGCGCCGCAGCGGCGGGCTGGAGAACCAGAACAACCGCATCACGGCAGGCAGCCTGACTGTCGACACGCAGGAGCGCAACGTCTATAAGGACGGCAAGCCCGTCGAGCTGACGGCCCGCGAGTTCGACCTTGTCGAGCTGCTCATCCGCAACCCGAACCGTGTCTATTCCCGCGAGAACCTGCTCGACCTCATCTGGGGCTATGAGTATCGCAGCGATATCCGCACAGTGGACGTCCACATCCGCCGCATCCGCGAAAAGCTGGAGACTGTTCCGGCAGAGCCGGAATATATCATGACAAAGTGGGGAGTTGGGTACTATTTCAAAGCGTAAACGCCGCAGCTTTATGCCTGCCAGCTCACAGCTCCGCTATGCCGCCGCCTACATCCTCATCACGGCGGCCGCCCTGTTCCTGCTGAACCTCTATGCCTCGACGACCATCCGCAGTGTGACGTTCCACGCGCAGGCCGATTCGCTTGAGAGCAAGGCGCAGCTGCTGAGCAATGCCCTGCTGCAGCTCGACGAGCTTTCCGCAGGCCGGGCCGCGCAGGCCGTAAATTCCATGGAGGAGCTCCACACCACCCGCACCGTCGTGACTGACGCTGCGGGCGTTGCCGTATACGATTCCCTGACCACCGGCAACGCCGAGGGAAAGACGCTGCTGTTTCCGGAGCTTGTCACGGCGCTGGAGGGCAGCGACGTCTTTTTTTCCCGCTATGCCGACGGCGCCGTGGAGAGCCACGCCGCCGTGCCGCTCATGCGCGGCGGACGGACGCTGGGCGCCGTATACCTCATGTCGTATGACACGGATCAGGGCGAGCTGATCGCCGCGCTGGAGCGCAACATTCTGCGCATCTCCTTTGCGCTGGAGGGCGGCGTGGTGCTATTCTCCCTGTTCTTCTCGGCCGCATTCTCGCGGCGTATGCGCGCCATTCTGAATCAGGTCGGCCGCATGCGCGAGGGCGACTATTCCCAGCAGCCGCCCGTCCGCGGGCACGATGAGGTCGAGCGCCTGAGCCGGGCCTTCAATGAGCTGGCCGCAAGGCTGGAAAGCTCCGAGGCACGGCGGCGGCAGTTCGTCTCCGACGCGTCCCACGAGCTGAAAACGCCGCTGGCCTCCATCAAGCTGCTGTCTGACTCCATCCTGCAAAACGAGATGGACCCCGAGACGCAGCGCGAGTTCATCGGCGACATCGGCCGCGAGGCAGACCGTCTCGGCCGCCTGACGCAGAAGCTTCTGACGCTCACGAAGCTCGACAGCAGCGTGGAAGAGGAGCGCGAGATCCTCGATGCCGCGCCCGTCGTGCGCAAGGTCGTGCGCATGCTGCTGCCGCTGGCGCGGCTGCGCGGCATCGGCATCGACACAACGTTCGAGCCGGACTGCAGCGTCATGACTGTGGAGGACGATCTGTATCAGATCGTATTCAATCTAACGGAAAATGCTATCAAATACAACCGGCAGGACGGCTGGGTCGGCGTGTCTGTCCGCCGGGCGGGCGATCAGGTGGAGCTGCGCGTCGAGGACAACGGTGCAGGCATCCCGCCGGAGTCCATGGAGCATATTTTCGAGCGTTTTTACCGCGTGGACAAGGCACGCTCCCGCGCCGCGGGCGGCGCCGGGCTGGGCCTTTCCATCGTGCACGACATGGTCGAGCGCAGCTACGGCACCATCGCCGTGCAGGCCCGGCCGGGCGGCGGCACGATCTTCACCGTGCGGTTCCCGCACTTTGATCTGGAGGAGGACGAAACATGAAACCAGACTGTCGAAAAATCTGCCCGGTCGAAAGTTTCGAAGGGAAGAAAACTGTGAAAGGAAACCGTCAGGGTATCCTTTCGCGTTCCTTAACCCGCTGCAGCGGCAGGATTGCAAAATGATGCTACAAAGTTATATTTTGCAATTCCGGAAGCAGCTTGTCAAAAAAATACGAAGAGGCTATTTGGACAAGCTGAAACGCCTGCTGCTGCTTCTGCTCCCGCTTTCGCTGCTGTGCGCCTGCACCACCGCGCCTGCAGAGCAGGCGGACGCTCCATTTTCCTTCTACTACCGCTGCGCCGAGGTCGCCTATGGCGGCGAGGACGGCGTGATCCGCGCCGAGGCCGCGCCGCTCGAGGCAGACGCCGATCTGCGCACCGTCGTGCTGCAATACCTGAAGGGGCCCGCCTCGCCGGAGCTGCGCACTCCCCTGCCCGCAGACTGGGCGCTGGAGTCCATTGGCCTGACCGAGGGCACGGCGGAGCTGATCTTTTCCGGCATACCGTGCCGGAGCCTCGACCGCACCATTCTCAACGCCTGCCTTGCCCGGACGCTCCTGCAGCTGCCCGGTGTGCAGCGCGTGAGCATTCTGCGCAGCGGCGACGGCGCAGCCGATGTGCTGGCCGCCAAAGACATCCTGCTGCGCGACAACGGCATGGAGGAGCAGGAGGAGGAGCTCGTGCTCTATGTGCCGGACGAGGCGCAGCGCTATCTCGTGCGCGAAACGCAGACCGTCGCCGCCATGAATGCGGCCGACCGGCCCGCAGAGATCGTGCGCCGCCTGCTGGCCCTGCCGGAAAGCGAGAGCGCCATTCCCGAGGGCACGGCACTGCGCAGCGTCAGTGTAGAAAACGGCGTTTGCACCGTCGATCTCTCCTCGCAGTTCCTGACGGGGATGCCGCGCAGCTGGAACACGGAGCGGCTGGCCGTCTATGCCATTGTGAATTCTCTGACGGAGCTGCCGCAGATTCAGACCGTGGATCTCTGGATCGCGGGCGCACCCGTGGAGCGGCTGTATGTGCTGGAGCTGGAGAACGGCCTTGCACGCGACGAACGCATGATCTATGTGCCTGCACTGGACGGAACGCTGGACGTCACGCTCAGCCTGACCTGTGACACGATGCCGCTGCTGGCGCAGGTGCCGATGCAGCTCACGCTCGCTGAGGGCACCAGCAGCGTGCAGTGTGTGCTGGAGGCCCTGCTGGCGCTCGAGGGTGAAAACGGGCTGGAAAACTCCATCCCGCAGGGCACGAAAATTCTGTCCCTCAAGCTGGCAGGCGGCGTGTGCACGCTCGACCTAACAGCCGAATTTCTCGAAGGCTGCCGCACGGCCGAGCAGGAGCGCATGGCCGTACGCGAGATCGTCGCTTCGCTGAGCGCCCTGCCGGAGGTCGAGACCGTCGACCTGCTGGTCGAGGGTCTTGAGCCAAATTACCGTGACGACTCCCTGCAGGCCGTACACACGGCACGCAACTACTGGTTCGTATCTTAGTTGGATCCTCCTTTGATTTGTCAATCTCTGCTGAGTAATCGTTCTGTGTTGATTGCTCGTTCTCCGTAATTTTTGCCGCCCGCGCATCCGCTTCGACAAACGGCGCGCGGGCAGTGCTTTATACTAAACGCACACGGGTTCCGTGTGCGTTATTTTTTTGCTGGAGGCGAACCATACCAATGAATCTGACGAGCTATGTGCAGGACAGGCAGCTGACGATCGCTCTGCGGGGCGAGATCGACCACCATGCCGCCCGGGAAATCATGCAGGCGCTGTCAGCCAAGATCGATCTCTACCTTCCCCTTCGCTGCATTCTGGACTTCCGCGATGTGACATTCATGGATTCCAGCGGGATCGCCGTGGTCATCCATACGCTGCGCCGCATGAACACGCTGCAGGGCCGCCTGCTGCTGCAGAACATCCCGCCCCAGCCCTATAAGGTGCTGCGCGCGGCGGGCATCGAAAAAATCACGGAGATCAGGGAGGAATGCAACCGATGAAGAGCGAAAACTACATGAATCTGGAATTTCCCAGCCGCTCGGCCAATGAGGCCTTTGCGCGCTCTGCCATTGCCTGCTTCGCCGCGCAGCTCGACCCGACGCTCGACGAGCTGGGCGACATCAAGACGGCCGTGTCCGAGGCCGTGACGAACTGCATCGTCCACGCCTACCCCGAGACGATCGGGCCGGTCATCCTGCGAGCGCGGCTGCTGCCGGACAATGTGCTGGACATTATGGTCAAGGACCGCGGCTGCGGCATCGCGGACCTTGAGCAGGCCTGCCGTCCCATGTTCACGACCGGTGGAGAGGAGCGCTCCGGCATGGGCATTACCATCATGGAGAGCTTTATGACCGAGTTCCGCATCAGCTCCGTGCCCGGCAAGGGTACGACCGTCCATATGAAGCGCCGGATTGTACGCCGGGGTGGAAAAAAATGAATCAGGAGGAGCTGCTCATCCGCGCCCGCGACGGAGACCGCGAGGCGGGAGAGGCGCTGATTCAGGCGAATTCCGGCCTCGTTTGGTCCGTCGCGCGGCGATTTTTCGGGCGCGGCGTCGACCCGGACGACCTGTATCAGCTCGGCTGCCTCGGCTTTCTCAAGGCCGTGGCCGGGTTCGACCTGAGCTACGGCACGCAGTTTTCCACCTATGCCGTGCCGAAGATCGCGGGCGAGATCCGCCGCTTTCTGCGGGACGACGGCACCATCAAGGTCAGCCGCAGCCTGAAGGAACGCGCCGCCCTCATCCGCACCGCGCGTCAGCGGCTGACCGGCACACTCGGCCGCGAGCCAACGCTGGCAGAGCTGAGCGAGGCCACGGCCCTGCAGCCGGAGGACATCGCCGTAGCCGAGACAGCCACCTGCGCGACGGAGTCCCTGCAGCGGCGCTCCGGCGAGGACGGCTTTGCGCTGGAGGACGTCCTGACCGAGGGAGAAATGGAGGAGAAAATATTGGAACGCATTGCGCTGCGCGAGGCGATCGCCCAGCTCACCGACCGCGAGCAGATGGTCATCCGCCTGCGCTATTTTCACGGCCTGACGCAGGACAAAACGGCCAAAATTCTCGGCGTTTCGCAGGTGCAGATCTCCCGCATCGAGAAAAAGGCTCTTGCGGCACTGCGTCAACACATCTAACGTTCATAAAATCTTAATCCGGGCGGCATTTCCTTTTTCGACCTTCTGTGCTATAATCAGGCGTGCATTTTGAGTTCGAAAGAGGAAGTGCCGCCTATGCTGCATCTGCTGCCCAAAATTTTTGCCGCCATCGGCGCCCTGCTCGGCGCGATGAGCTGCTATTATACCGTCTACGCCATCGTCGGTCTGTTCGCCACACGGCGCTTTGCACCTGCACGGCGGCAGCACCGCTATGCTATCGTCATTGCGGCGCGCAACGAGGAGGCCGTCATCGGCCGTCTGCTCGAGAGCATCCGCCTGCAGGACTACCCGTCGGAGCTGCTCACGGTCTTTGTCGTGGCCGACAACTGCACGGACGGGACGGCGCAGGCGGCACGCCGCGGCGGCGCGGTCTGCTATGAGCGCTGCGACCCGGACCACCGCACAAAGGGCTACGCGCTGGAATATCTGTTCTCCTGCATCGCGCGGGACTACGGAACGGATGCCTTTGAGGGCTATTTTGTATTTGACGCAGACAACCTGCTCAACCGCGACTATGTCTCGCGCATGAACGAGGCCTTTGACGCGGGCGAGCGCATCGTAACGTCCTGCCGCGCCAGCAAAAACTTCGGTGACAACTGGATCTCCGCATCCTATGCCCTGCACTGGCTGCGAACCGTGCGCATGGAACACCGCGCGCGCTCCGTGTTCGGACTGGCCACGCGCATTCAGGGTACCGGCTTCCTGTTCGCCTCCGGGCTTGTCAAAAACGGCTGGCACTACACCTCGCTGACGGAGGACCGCGCCTTTACGGCCGACGCCGTCGCTGCAGGCTATCCCATCTCCTACTGCGATGCAGCCGTGTTCTATGACGAGCAGCCCGTCTCCCTGCGCATCGCGCTGCGCCAGCGCATCCGCTGGGCAAAGGGTCACCTGCAGGCCTTTGCCGAGACGGGCTGGCCGCTGTGGAAGCATGTGTTCACGTCGCACGACGCCCCGACGGCCTTCATGTCCTACGACATGTTCCTGCTCGTCTGCCCCCGCGCGCTGTGGAGCATCTTCACCTACGCCGCCCGGCTGCTGTGCGCCCTTGCGCTGTGGCTGTTCACAAAGGAGAGCTTCGGCGTGGTCGGCGCGGCACTGCTGGCATGGGCCGCCGGCTTCGGGAAGCGCTGGCTGCGGAACGCGGTCATCGCACTCTATGTCTTCCTGACGGAGCGGCGGCACATGCCCGCCCTGCCATGGTACCGGAAGCTCTGGTTTGCCGTGACATTCCCGCTGTTCGACATCATCGGCCGCATCAGCACGGTCATCGCGCTGTTTTCCCATGTGGACTGGAAGCCGATCCCGCACGACTGCGCCGCCGGGATCGACGAGATGCAGACAGCAAAAACAGCCATCTCGTAATGAGACGGCTGTTTTGTTATTCCGATTCCTGACCGGACATTACTGCTTCTTCACGCTGCAGACGAAGTTCCAGCTGTCGCGGCACATATCGGCCACGGTCTTCTCGGCCTTCCATCCAAGGATGGTCTCCGCCTTGTGCGTGTCCGCCCACATCTGGGGCAGGTCGCCCTCACGGCGCGGGCCGATGACATAGGGCACGTTCACGCCCGTGGCCTCCATAAACGTGTTCACCAGCTCCAGCACGCTCACAGCGTGGCCGGTGCCCAGATTGAAGGCCTCCGCGCCCGTGTGCTCCATGGCATAGTCGATGGCCTTGAGATGGCCCTTGGCCAGATCGACGACATGCAGATAGTCGCGGCGGCAGGTGCCGTCCGGCGTGGGATAGTCGTCGCCGAAGATCGTCAGCTTGTCCAGCTGACCGGCCGCCACGCGAGCGATATAGGGCATGAGATTGTTCGGAATGCCGTTCGGATCGTCGCCGAGCAGGCCCGAGGGATGTCCGCCGATGGGGTTGAAGTAGCGCAGCAGCACGGCCGTGAAGCCCGGCGTTGCGGTGCAGTAGTCGCGCAGGATCTGCTCGATCATGACCTTCGTCCAGCCGTAGGGGTTCGTTGCGACATAGGTGGGCATCGTCTCGACATAGGGGATGGCGTTGTCCGGGCCATAGACCGTCGCGGAGGACGAGAACACGAAGCGCGTGCAGCCCGCCTGCGCCATTTCCTCGAGCAGGGCCAGCGTGGAATCCAGATTATTGCGGTAATAGGCCAGCGGGATATGGCAGCTCTCGCCGACCGCCTTGAAGCCCGCAAAATGCACGACGGCATCGATGCGGTGCGCCGTGAAGATCTCATGCAGGACGGCGCGGTCCTTCGCATCCGCCTGATAGAACGCAGGGCGCTTGCCCGTGATGGTCTCGATCTTGTCGATGACCGTACCGGACGCATTGGACAGGTCGTCCAGAATGACGACGTCGTGGCCCGCCTCAAGCAGCTCGACGCAGGTGTGGCTGCCGATGAAGCCCGCGCCGCCGGTTACCAGAATTTTCATAACGATCCCTCCTGATCTGCAGTGCCGAGGAAGCGGCGGAATGCCGCCCGCCCGGCCTCGTTTCGTTTGAAGACGCCCGCGTCTTCCAGCACCTGCGCAAACACCGCGCCGACCTCCCGGCGCAGGATGTCCGCCGTGTTTTCCGGTGTGAACGTGTAACGCGTTTTCAGCTCTTCGACCCAGTCAGCATGCTTGCCGAGGGTCTCGTCCGCACGGATGTCCGCGCCGGACAGGATGGCCTGCTCCAGTGCGGCCAGCTCGCCCTTCAGGCGGGCGGGCAGAACGGCAAGGCCCATGACCTCGATGAGGCCGATGTTCTCTTTTTTGATATGGTGCAGGGCCGCATGCGGGTGGAACACGCCGAGCGGATGCTCCGGCGTTGTGATGTTGTTGCGCAGGACGAGGTCCAGCTCATAGTCCGCGCCGCGGCGGCGGGCAATGGGTGTGATGGTGTTGTGCGGCTCGCCGTCCGTCTCGGCAAAGACGAAGGCGCTCTCGTCCGTGTAGCCGCGCCATGCGCGCAGGATGCGGTCGGCCAGCTCCACAAGGCGGTCACTGTCCGGGCCGGTCAGGCGCAGAACGGACATCGGCCATTTAACGATGCCTGCGCGGATATCGTCAAAGCCGCGGAAGCGGACAGGCTCCTCGACAGGCGCGCGCTCCATGGCAAATGTGTAGTGCCCGCCCTGGAAATGGTCGTGGCTCAGGATGGAGCCGCCGACGATGGGCAGGTCGGCGTTCGAGCCGACAAAGTAGTGCGGGAACTGGCCGACGAAGTCCAGCAGCTTGCGGAAGGCCGCGCGGTCGATCTTCATCGGCGTATGCGTGCCGTTGAAGACGATGCAGTGCTCGTTATAATAGACATACGGCGAATACTGCAGATACCAGCCGCTGCCGTTGATCGTCACGGGAATGACACGGTGATTCTGGCGGGCCGGGTGGTTCATCCGTCCGGCATAGCCCTCGTTTTCGGCGCAGAGAGCGCACTTGGGATAGCCGGACTGCGGCGTGAGCTTGGCCGCCGCAATGGCGCGCGGGTCCTTCTCCGGCTTGGAGAGGTTGATCGTGATGTCCAGCGGACCGTAGGCGCTCTCGTAGACCCACTTCTGATCGCGCGCGATGCGGTCGCGGCGGATATAATTCGTGTTCTGGCTGAAGGCGTAGAACCAGTCCGTCGCCCGCTCCGGTGAGACGGCATACAGGCTGCGGAATTTGGCCCGCACCTCATGCGGAGCAGGTGTCAGCACGCCCATCAGCTTCGTGTCGAACAGGTCGCGCGCCACGGAATTGTCCTGTGCGACGCCACGGGAGACAGCGTCCTCCGTCAGTTCGCGGAGCAGGTCCGCCAGCGGCAGCTCCGCCGGGGCGCAGTCAGGGTCGCAGCCGTCGAGCTGCAGGGCCTCAAGCAGATGGTTGCGCGCCCAGAGGCGGTCGTCCGCCTCGATGAGGCCGGTATCCTCCGCATAGCGGAGCACCCCGGCGATGCAGGCGTCAATCATGGCTGCACACCTCCGCCAGAATGCCGCCCTCCGGGCGGATGGACAGCACATGGCAGCTGCCCTCGCCCAGGACGGCCTCGATGCCGTTGCGGAACTCCTCGAGCTGCTCATTCGGCACGAAGGCCTGAATGGTGCCCGCAAAGCCGCCGCCGTGCACGCGACATGCGCCGTGGCCGCCCAGCAGATGCTTGGCCAGCGCCAGCGCGAACGCGACCTCCTGACGGGCCGTGCGGCCCTCGGGGATCACATTCTGCAGATACATCCACGACGAATCGCCGGATTCCTTGACGTACTCAAGGAAGGCGGGGAAATTGTCGTTTTCGAGCGCGCGCAGCTGCAGGCGCACGCGCTTGTTGTCCTCATAGACATGGATCGCGCGCAGCACGGCGCGGTCCCCTGCCGCCTGCCGCACCTCGCCGAGGCGGGCATAGAACTCGTCCTCCGGCACATCGCGCAGGGCCTCCTTGCCGAACACGCTGCACACGGCCTTCAGCTCGTTCGTGATGGCGGCGTAGCAGTCCGTCAGGTCGCTGTGGCTCGCGCCGGAGTCGATGATGCACAGGCTGTAGCCGCAGGAGGCGAAGTCAAAGGCGACGGGCTGGATCTTCGGATGGGCCGGATCGGCAAAATCGATGCCGATGATGTTGCCGACGGCGGAGGCCGTCTGGTCCATCAGGCCGCAGGGCTTGCCGAAGTAGACATTCTCGGCATACTGGCCGACCTGCGCGATCTCCGGGGCCGTCAGGCCGCAGCTGCCAAGATGGTTCAGGATCACGCCGATGAGGACCTCGAACGCCGCCGAGGACGACAGGCCGCTGCCCGGCAGCACCGTGGAGGTCACATAGGCATCAAAAGCCACGGGCGCATGGCCCAGCGCGGCGAACCGCGCCGCAATGCCGCGGATGAGGGCCTTCGTCGTGCCCGCCTCGGCGGGGACGGCCTCCAGCTCTGACAGGGAGACCTCGCAGAGGGGATAGCCCTCGGACAGCACGCGGATCGCGCCGCGCTCGCTGCGGGCGACCGCCGCCACGGTGTCGAGATTCACGGCGCCCGCCAGCACGCAGCCGTGCTGATGGTCCGTGTGGTTGCCGCCGATCTCCGTGCGGCCGGGTGCGGAGAATACGAAGCCGGGCTTCGTGCCAAACTGATCTGTAAATCGCTTCTTGAGAGATTCGTACATCGGAACGACGCACCTTTCTGTGATTTCTTTTTGATCGCTTTCAATTACCGATATCTCTATTTTAGGGAAATATGTTGCGGATGCAATGGAATTTTCAAGCGAAGATATGGAAATTTGTTGCCTTTTGTGGTATTCTGGTACGGGAGGCGGGTATCATGGCCGTTTATTTCAAGAATTCCTATAAATCCGACGGCGCCGCTCTGCCGCTGTCGGTAAAAAATGTCGGGTTTCAGCAATGCACACCCGGCTACCGCTGGGGCGCGGGTGTGCGGGATCATTATCTCATCCACTACGTTGTCTCCGGCCGCGGGACGTTTACGGCGGCCGGCCGGGCCTTCCCCGTGCGCGCGGGCGAGGTCTTTCTCGTCTGGCCGAACGTCGTGGTGAGCTACGAGGCAGACACGGAATCGCCGTGGGAATACTACTGGCTCGGCTTCAGCGGGCCGGATGCCGCCGCCCTGCTGGCGCGCACGGACCTGCGCCCGGACGCGCCCGTGCTGCACATCGACTTTGGGCGGACATTCCAGCGCTACATCACGGCGATCTACGAGGCGCGCGGCCAGTCCGCGTGGAGCCGGACGCAGATGCTGGGCTATGCCTACCTGCTGCTCGGCAAGCTCATCGAGGGACGGGAAGGCCCAGAGGACCGCGGAGACGTCATCGACCGCGCGGCGGCCTATATCGAGAACAACTACGCCGAGCCCATCACCGTCGACGACATCGCCGCCTTTGCCGGGGTGAGCCGCAGCTGGCTCTACCGCGGCTTCATGCAGCGCTTCGGCCGCTCCCCCACCGCCCTGCTGCGGGAGACCCGGCTGAAAACGGCGCGCACCCTGCTGCGCGGCACGACGATGCATATCTCCGAGATCGCGTGGTCCGTCGGCTACCCGGACGCGCTCTATTTCTCGCGTGTGTTTGCCGCCAGCGAGGGCTGCTCCCCGAGCGTCTACCGCGCCGAGAGGCGCACTCCGCAAGGAAGTGCACCTCAGTTATATTCGCCGGACAGCGAGTGATATTGTCCTTTGGACAGTGTAATGATGCTTCGCATCGTGATATTGCCTGCGGCAGTTTGAGCGGCGAATAGAATATCACAAAAGCCAGGCGGCTTTTATATCACTTTCCGAATTGAAAAATATCACTCCGGGCAAAGCCCGGAATATCTTTTGTCGGTAGACACAGCGAGCATCGGATCGTGCAAAAAGAAGGCAGTGCAAATTTGGCACTGCCTTCTTTTTTATTCGGTCGGCGATCCCGTTTTTTGAAACTCAAAGCACTTTTGCCAAAAAATCCTGAAGCCGCGGGTTTTTCGGCGCGCCGAAGATCTGGTCCGGCGTGCCCTCCTCGACGAGCTTGCCCTGATCGAGGAAGAGCACGCGGTTTCCGACCTCGCGGGCAAAGCCCATCTCATGCGTGACGACGACCATGGTCATGCCGGTGTGCGCCAGCTCCTTCATAACGTCGAGCACCTCGCCGACCATCTCGGGGTCGAGCGCGGACGTCGGCTCGTCGAACAGCATGACCTCCGGCTCCATCATGAGCGCGCGCACGATTGCCACGCGCTGCTTCTGGCCGCCGGAGAGCTGGATGGGATAGGCGTCGGCGCGGTCCTCAAGGCCGACGCGGCGCAGCAGCTGCAGGGCCTTTTCCGTGGCCATTTCGCGCGGCATACGGAGCACCTTTTCCGGCGCCAGCGTCATATTCTGCAGGATGGTCCGGTGCGGGAAGAGGTTGAAATGCTGGAAGACCATGCCCATCTTCTGGCGCAGCTGGTCGATGTTGACCTTTTTCTGCGTGATATCGACGCCGTGGAACAGGATAGATCCGCTCGTCGGCGTCTCCAGCAGGTTCAGGCTGCGCAGGAACGTGCTCTTGCCGGAGCCGGAGGGGCCGATGGCCGCGATGACATCGCCCTGCCGGATATCGACGGAGATGCCGTCCAGCGCGCGGATGGCGTCCTTTTTGAAATACTTGCAGAGATTCTGCACGGAGATGATGACATTATCTGCGGTCGCCACGGCTCATTCTCCTTTCGAAATACTGGATGATCTTCGACGTCGGGAACGTCAGGCAGAAATACACGCAGGCAGCGATGATCAGCGGCTCGCCAATGGAGAACGTCGCGGACTTCACGGAGTTCACGGCGGACATGATCTCCTGCACGCCGATGGTATAGCAGATGGACGACTCCTTGATGATCGTCACGAACTCATTGGCGATGGCCGGGAGGATGTTCTTGATGGCCTGCGGCAGCACGATGGACTGCAGCGTCTGGCGGCGCGTCAGGCCGAGGCTGCGGGCGGCCTCCGACTGGCCGGGGTCGATGCTCTGGATACCGGCGCGGATGATCTCGCTGAGGTAGGCAGCGGAGTTCAGCGCCAGCGAAATGACGCCCGGCAGAAAGCGCTCAAAGCGAATGAAGCCGAACAGCTTGAACGACGGCAGCGATACGCCGCCGAAAACGATATAATAGATGATGAACAGCTGCACGAGCATCGGCGTCGCGCGGAACACCTCCACATAGATGGACGCGAAAATGCTCAGAGGCTTAACGCGGCTCATGCGCATCAGCGCCAGCACGAGGGCCAGCAGGAAGCCGAACACGACCGTCAGGAACGACAGCGAGACGGTGCAGATCATGCCCTCCTTGAACATGGTCAGGTATCGCAGGGCGGCGCGGAAGCCATTGACAGAAAGCAACGGGGGTCCCTCCTTTTTTATTTTGACAGACAGGCAGACTTCTCTCGCCGTTCCGGCGGGAGAAGTCTGCGATTTCCTTACTCTTTCAGATGCACGTCAGCCCTGGTTGTCGAGCAGGCCTTCGTAGGTGTTGCCCTCGGCAAGCGTGTTGGCCTCGGCGACAAACTTGTCCATGGAGCCGTCCTCCTTGGCAGCGGCAATGGCGAGATTCACGGCTGCCAGCAGTGCGCCATTGTCCTTGCTCACGCCGACGACGGAACCCTCCTGCTCATAGGGGACGTCGAACTTGACACACAGCTCCGGATAGTTCTTGGCATAGGCCTCGGCAACAACCGTCTCGATGAACGCACCGTCCAGCTTGCCGCTCAGCAGCTCGGCAATGATGTCCGTGACCTTCGAGAGCTCCACGATATCGGCGTCCGGCGTGTTCTCCTTGGCGAGGTCGGCCTGAATGGAGCCGAGCTGCGCGCCGATCTGGTACTCCGCCTTGTTGGCGTCGGCCAGCGTGGAGAAGGAATCCGCCTTGTCCTGCACGGTCACGAACGACTGGCCGCCGACATAGTAGATATCCGAGAAGTCCATCTTGTCCTCACGGGCTGGATCAGGTGAATAGCCGGAAAGTGCAAGATCGACCTTCTTCGCGCTGAGCTCGCTGAGCGTGCCGTCGAAGTCCATGGGGATGATCTCGAGCTCGAGGCCGAGATAATCGGCGATGTACTGCGCAAGCGCGATGTCGAAGCCGGCCAGCGTCGGATTCTCGTTCTCATCGATGGAATAGAATTCATACGGGGCGAAGTCCGGGCTGGTCGCGACGGTCAGCTTGCCGTCCGTGACCGTCTTCAGCAGAGGCTTCAGCTCCTCGATGGACATGGATGCATAATCGGTTTCATCTGCGTCTGCGCCCTTGCCGCAGCCCGCAAACAGAGACAGCGCCAGCGCAAGGGCCAGCGTCAGGACGATCCATTTTTTCATGCTTTCATTCTCCTTCATGTTCCGGCGGAGCGTGTCCGCTTTATCGCTTGAATTTATATACATTCTATATCAATTTTTATTCAAAGTCAATCCCAAAAACCGACGAAGAATCCACCATGCGGAGACACAATGCTGTGCAGCTTTCACAAGAACGGCCTAAAACCGAATTTTCCGAAAAGCCAAAAATATGGCTTGACAAATTCCGCAAAATGAAGTACAATAATTCACGCAAATCGCGCCATGCTACTGTGGCTCAGTTGGTAGAGCAGCTGATTCGTAATCAGCAGGTCGCCGGTTCGAGTCCGGCCAGTAGCTCCAAAAGCAGTCCTTGTTCGCAAGGGCTGCTTTTTCGTTGTAGAAACCACCCCCACCGGCTGCGCCGGTGGGGGCTTTTCTCGGTAAAACCGGCCGCCCGGAAAACCCGGACGGCCGGTTTGAAATTGTGTTACAGCAGCGCCTTTTTCTGCTCCAGCCGGTCGTAGTTATGCAGCCAGTCGGATTTAAGGAAGTAGATGAGGAAAATGACGCAGCTCACGCCCCAGGTAAGCGGATAGGCCGTGAAGATGACGTCGATTTTGGCCACAAGCGGCACGACGATGGAGATATAGGCCACGCGCAGCACACACCAGATGGCAAGCATGATGAACATCGGCACCGTCGGCTTGCCCGCGCCGCGCATAATGCCCGCGATGCAGTGGGCAAAGGCCAGGAAGCAGAAGAACAGCGCCTCCACATGGGCCTGCCGCACGCCGATCTCAATGACGGCGGGGTCGTTCTGGAAAATGGCCACGAGCGGCTCTGCCAGCAGGAACAGCACCACGCCGATGCACTCGGCCAGCGTTGTGGAGCAGACGATGCCGAAGCGCACGCCCTTCTTCACGCGGTCATACTGATGTGCACCGAGGTTCTGGCTGACGAAGGTCGTCAGTGCCATCGTGAAGCAGGTGATGGGCAGGAAGGCAAAGCCCTCGAGCTTGGCATAGGTGCCGCAGCCCGCCATGGCGTTCGAGCCGAAGGCGTTGATGTTGCTCTGCACGATGACGTTTGCAAAGGCGATGATGGAATTCTGCACGCCGGAGGGCAGACCGAAGTGGATAACCTGCTTGAGCATAGGCAGATGGAAGCGAATCTTGCGCAGGCACACACGGTAGACCGTGTCATAGTGGCACAGGCGGAAGATGCACAGGCCGAGGCTCACGAACTGCGAAATACTCGTGGCCAGTGCGGCAGACCAGACCCCCCAATGGAACACACCGACAAACAGCAGGTCGAGCGCGATGTTCACAAGCGACGACAGGATCAGGTAATACAGCGGGTGGCGGCTGTCTCCCACGGCCTGCAGGATGCCAACGCAGAGGTTATACATGACGATAGCTATGGAGCCCGCAAAATACATCCGGAAATAGTCGATGGAGTTCGGCAGCACGTCCGTATCCGTCTTCATGAGGCGCAGCAGCTGCGGCGTGAGCGTCATGCCGAGCACCGTCAGTACGATGCCCGCCGTCAGGCCGAAGGCCAGCGTCGTATGGACGGCCGTCTGGAGTTTCTCGTTGTCCTTCGCACCGTAGTAGCGTGCGATGACGACGCCCGCGCCGACGGCGATGCCGTTGAAAAAGCCGACGAGCAGGAAGATCAGACTGCCGGAGGAGCTGACGGCAGCATAGGCGTTCTTATCCAGGAAGCGGCCGACGATAAAGGCGTCAGCTGTGTTGTAGAGCTGTTGGAAAATGTTTCCGAGCAGGATAGGCAGGGCAAAAAACAGCATGCCGCGCCAGATCGAGCCGGAGGTCAGCGAATGCTTCATCTTCGTCTCCTTTTCTTTTCTGAAATTTTATTTAGGCACAGACGCTCTGTGCCGCAATCATGCTTGAGGACCGGAAATCGGGGGAAGAAAAGAATGAACGGAAACCGTCAGGGTGTCCTTTCGCGTTCCATCACCCGCCGCAGCGGCAAAAAAATGCAAAATAATAATTCGATTTTACACTTTTGCAAACGGCTTGGCGAAAAAGTCCGAAAGGACCTTTGGGATAAGCTGCAGACCTGCTGCCTAAAATTGGCCGCAGGTCTTTTTTGCAGAGATTCTGCCATAATTATAGCATGGTTTTTCCGTTCCCGCAAGTCCTGCTGCACGCCGCGATAAAAAATGCTGCGGAGGTCCTCCGCAGCATCGGGCCGTCAGGGCTTCAGTTTCTGCACCGCATCCGTGATGGTCTGCTCCACAGCATCGGCGGCCTTCTGCGCCTCCCGGCGCACGCCGGACTGCCGCGGCAGCATCAGCGCTACCGTGCCGCCTGCAGCCATGCCGAGGCCGAGCGTCAGCAAAAAGGATCGTACCTGCATCGTTCTTCCTCCCTTCACGCTTTTCTGCACGGTTAGCATGCCCGCGCCTGCGCAAAAAAACACTTCAGCTTTTTGCCAAGCTGCTTTCGAAATTGCAAAAATGAAATTTTGAAATATTATCTTGCAGTTTTTCCCGCTGCGGGGAGTGATGGAACGAGAAGGGAGACCCTGACGGTTTCCATTCCTGCTTTTCTTCCCCTCCGAAGCTTTTGGCCGGCAGTTTTTTGACCGTCTGTCACTTTTCATTTTTGAATTGCTGTGCTATACTGAAGGAAAATCCCATGCACAGAGAGGAACGGACTATGACAACAATCTACCTGATCCGGCACGCGGAGGCGGAGGGCAATGTCTTCCGCCGCATCCACGGCCAATATGATTCCTGCGTGACGCCGAACGGCCGCCGCCAGATCGCGGCGCTGGCGCAGCGCTTTGCAGGCATCCCCGTCGACGCGGTCTATGCCAGCGATCTGAAGCGCACCTGCCTGACGGCGACGGCCATCTACCGGCAAAAGGGCCTGCCGCTCCACCGCGACGCGCGCTTCCGCGAGGTCGGCCTCGGCCCGTGGGAGGACACGCCGTTTGGCGAGTTGGAGCGACGCTATCCCGCGCAGCTGCACGCCTTCTCTCACGATTCCTACCATTGGTATGTGGAGGGCGCGGAGTGCTTCCTGCAATATGCACACCGCTTCCTTGCCGGGCTGGACGACGTCGTCCGCCGTCACGAAGGGCAGTCCATCGCCATTTTCTCTCACGGCATGGTCCTGCGCGGCGCGCTGATAGAGCTGTTCTTCCCCGGGCAGGACGAAGGCGTCAGCCACAGTGAAAACACGGCCGTCACGGAGCTGCACTGGGAAAACGGCAGCTATGAGCTGATCTCGCTGAACGACGCTACACACCTGACGCCGGAGCTCTCGACGCTCGGCCGCCAGAACTGGTGGCGCGGCAGCCGCTATCTGGATTTCAATATGTGGTATCGCGACGTGGCTCCGGAGGACGCTCCCCTGCTGGCCGCGCTTGGCTGCCCGCAGACGGAGCCGGGCGACCGCGTTCGCATCGCCATGCTGCGCGATACCCCCGCCGGGATGGTCGCCACGCGCCGCCTGGACGGCGATGAGGGCGCGCTGCTGCATCTTGCCCTACTGCCGGAGCACCGCGGCCGCGGGCTGGCGGCGCAGCTTCTGGGCGAGGCGATCTGCCCGCTGCGTGCCGGGGGCGCAAAGCACCTGCGCCTGCTTCGCCCGGTAACGGACAAGGGCACAAAGCGCCTGCTCGCCACCTATGGCATCACGGACGGCTGCTCCATCGTGCCGACGGAGGAATAACTCCTTCTTGCTTTCTCCTGCCCGGCATGGTAGAATAGGCTTACAGAAAAGAAAGAGAGGTACCTCCCATGACAGAACCCTATGTCAACCCTGCGGAGCTTCCGGTGAAGCGCCGCGAAAACATCGCCCTCGGTGTGCTCGGCGCGCTGCTCTTCTCCGCCGCCGGTGGCCTGGTCCATTTCGGCTTGCTGCAGCTCGGCTATATCGCGTGGATCAGCGCGCTGGTCGGCATGGCCGCCGGTTACTTCGGCTATGGCCTGTTTTCCGGCCGGAAGAACACCGTGCACGGCGCGATTCTCGCCGTCGTGTTCACCATGCTGATGATCGTCGCCGCCGAATATTTCGGTCTGGCAAAGGAGATCTTTGATGCGTTCAAGGAAACCTACGATATCGCGTTCCGCGATGCCCTGGCATCCGTTCCCGATTTCCTGACGGATGCGGAGATCCGAACCAGCGTTCTGAAGGACCTTGGCATCGCCTTTGTCTTCAGCATTCTGGAGGCCGTCTTCTTCATCCGCGACGCCGTCCGCAAGTCCAAGGCCGCCGCTGCCGCCGAGACAGAGGCCGCCGCAAAGAACCCCGCAGAGTTCTGATCCCCGATCTATCCAAAGAGCCGCCCACCGAGGGCGGCTCTTTTCAGCTTGTCAAAAAAGTCCCTTCGGGCCTTTTCTGCAAGCTGCTTTCCGAATTGCAAAATCAAATTTTGCAGCATGATTTTGCAATTCTGCCGCTGCGGCGGGTGATTGAACGTGAAAGGACATCCTGACGGTTTCCTTTCACACTTTCCTTCCCTCCGAAACCTTCGGCTGGGCAGGGTTTTTGACAGTCTGAGCCGCCCACCGAGGGCGGCTTTTCAACTGTCAGGAAAGCCATTCGGGTCTTTGGGGCGATGGGATGCCATACACTTCCGACTGCGTTCTGCAGGGCTTTCGATACACTGACACCAAAAAAGAAAGACACGCATCAACGTGTCTTTCTTATTTGGAGGTGCCGCCCAGATTTGAACTGGGGAGTCAGGGTTTTGCAGACCCTTGCCTTACCACTTGGCCACGGCACCATATGAACTTATCTCGTAAAAAAGGAACGCGGGGTGCGTTCCTTCAGTTAACAAATGGAGCGGGTGACGAGGCTCGAACTCGCTACCTCCACCTTGGCAAGGTGGCGCTCTACCAGATGAGCTACACCCGCATCTGGTGCCTCCGGTCGGAGTTGAACCAACGACACGCGGATTTTCAGTCCGCTGCTCTACCTACTGAGCTACAGAGGCATGTTGAGCCGAGTAAAACTCGGCTCAGATGCTTTAAAAATGGCGACCCGGAACGGACTCGAACCGTCGACCTCCAGCGTGACAGGCTGGCGTGCTAACCGACTGCACCACCGGGCCAGATAATGGTGGGAACAACAGGGCTCGAACCTGTGACCCCATGCTTGTAAGGCATGTGCTCTCCCAGCTGAGCTATGCTCCCCTGCGTCCTTCTGAGTGGCGATCACTCATCTCTGAGTGGCGATCACTCATCAGCGACGGGTTTTATTATACACGCAGGCCCCCATTTTGTCAAGCACTTTTTTCGATTTTTTTCAAGTTTCTTCAAATCTCTTTCAGGAGATCCGAGATCTCCTCCGGCGTGAAGGTATAGACCTGATCACAGAACTGGCACTCGAGATTGATGGGCTTTCCTTCCGCGACAATCTCCTCGAGGTCCTTGCGGCCGATGGCAATGAGCGTCGAGGTCACGCGCTCGCGCGAGCAGTAGCAGCGATAGCTCACCGGCGTATTCTCGAGGAACTCCAGCTCGAAGCCGTCCAGCACGCGGCGCAGCATAGCCTCCGGCGTCAGCCCCTCGGAGAACATGGGCGTCACGGCGCCTGCGGCGCGGATACCGGCCTCGAGCCGGTCGATGAGGGCGTCCGGCGCATCCGGCAGCAGCTGGATGAGATAGCCGCCCGCCACGCTGACCGACTGGTCGCGGCCGACGAGCACACCGAGCGCACAGGCCGTCGGCGTCTGCTCGCTCTGGGCAAAGTATGCCGTCACATCATCGCCGATCTCGCCGGAGACGAGCGCGACGGAGCCGACATAGGGTTCCTTCATCTGCAGGTCGCGGATGACCGTGAGCATGCCGTCCGTGCCGACGGCAGCGCCGACATCCAACTTGCCCGCATACTTCTCCAGCAGCGTGATGCCGGGATTCTGCACATAGCCGCGGACATTGCCCTCGGCATCCGAAACGGCCAGCAGCGTCCCAAGCGGGCCGCCGCCCTTGATCTGCAGCGTCAGCGTGCCGTTTTCGACCTTCTGCATGTTGCCCATCATCGAGGCAGCCGTCAGGACGCGGCCGAGCGCGGCTGTGGCCGTGGGTGTGGTGTGGTGGATCTGACGGGCACGCTCCGCGATCCCCGTGGAACAGATGGCCGTCGCCTTCAGAAAGCCATCCTTCGTGATGGCGCGAACAATATGATCCTGCATTGCAGTTACTCCTTCCATGCGGCAAAATACATGCGCTGCTCGTCCGGACCGGGCGGCGTCAGCGTGCGGTCGCCGAAGCACTCTACACGCGCAAAGCCCGCCTCGCGGAGCCACTGCTCCAGCGTGTCCGGGTCATAGGCATATTCACAGTGCTGCTCAAAGCTGCGCGCCCACAGTGCACCCCTGCGGCGGAACAGATCGATGCCATAGTAGCAGCAGTTCTCTTCTTCGTCAAATTCCGCGCGCCAGACGCAGTAGGACTCGTTATTCTCATCGAGGAAAACCTGCCCGTCCAGCCCGCGCAGCTTTTGTGGCGTGTTGATGTCGAAAAAGAACATGCCGCCGGGCCGCAGCGCGCGCCAGACACGGTGAAACGTCTTGCGGCAGTCCTCCGGCTCCGTCAGATAGTTCAGGCTGTCCAGGAGGCACACAATGGCCTCCACAGGCTCCGGCAGGGTCAGGCGCTGCATGGGCTGGCAAATGAAGAACGGCGGGTTTTCCGCCATGGCTGCAGCCTTCTGTGCGGCGGCCGTCAGCATTTCCTCGGAAATATCCGCACCGGTGACGCGATAGCCGCGCTCCGCCAACAGCACGGACATAGAGCCGGTGCCGCAGGCAAGGTCCAGCACGGTCTTTGGCGAATGCCCCGCGCGCTGCAGGACGGTCTCGAAAAACTGCAGCACGGCGGCATAGTCCACATCGGTCGTCAGCCCGTCATACGCGCCCGCGAGCGTTTCATAGGGTTCCCTTGCTTCGGGGCTCATTTCTTTTCCTCCGCATCGACTTTTGCAAAAGCGCGCTCATAGCCGCCCGTACCGCCCGTCAGGCAGCGGTTCACGCGGCTGATGGTTGCGGAGCTGGCGCTCGTCTCGGCGAGGATGTCGCTGTAGATCATGCCGCGATCAAGCATGCGGGCGACCTCATAGCGCTGCTCCATGGCCTTCAGCTCCGGCTGTGTGCACAGGTCGACGAGAAAATCATAGCAGTCATCGAGCGAATCCAGCGCGGTGATCGCGCGATACAGCTCGCTGTTTTTATCTGAGCGTTTGTTCCTGCTGTCCATGGGATAACACCTCCGGATATTTGGATATCTTTATTTTAACACACTATATTGTGAAAGTAAACCGCATTCTGCGGATATTTACGGCAAATTGCGCAGAAATCTCCCCCGGTGCTTTGCGCCGGGGGAGATCAGAGCGTTTTTTACTTGTTGAAGATCTTGAAGATCTCGTCGATGTCGTTGATGTCCGAAGCGGCATCTGCGGGAATGCTCTGCTGCTTGCTGCCCGCGGCCGGCTTCGAGGAGGAATAGATCCCCTTGGACTCCGGCTTCTTCTCGTCAAAGCCGGTTGCGATGACCGTCACGCGCATCTCGTCCTCGAAGTCCTCGGAGAACGTCGCGCCGAAGATGATGTTCGCCTCGGGGTTCGCAGCTTCCATAACGATGTTCGCGGCAGTCTCGACGTCGTCGAGGCCGAGGTCCGCAGCGCCCGTCACGTTAATCAGGACGCCCGTTGCACCGTTGATGGAGGTCTCCAGCAGGGGGCTGGCAACGGCGGCCATGGCGGCCTGCTCAGCCTTCTCGCGGCCGGAGGCAATGCCGACGCCCATGTGTGCGCGGCCAGCGTTCTTCATGATGGAGGAAACGTCCGCAAAGTCGAGGTTGATGATGACGCGGTCGGAGTAGCCGACGAGCTCGGAGATGGAGGTCACGGCCTGCTTCAGCACATCGTCTGCGATGCCGAATGCGTTGGCGAACGTGATCTTCTGATCCGTAACGTACTTCAGACGGTCGTTCGGGATGATGATGAGGGAGTCGACCTTATCGGACAGGGCGGCGATGCCGGACTCTGCCTGCTTCATGCGGTTTGCACCCTCAAATTTGAAGGGCTTTGTCACGACACCGACGGTCAGAATGCCGGCCTCATGTGCGAGATCCGCAATGATCGGGGCTGCGCCCGTGCCAGTGCCACCGCCCATACCGGCGGTGATGAAGACCATGTCTGCGCCCTCAAGGCACTTGGAGATGGCCGCGCGGCTCTCCTCGGCGGACTTCTTGCCGATGTCGGGCTTGGAGCCTGCGCCCATGCCGCCCGTCAGCTTCTCACCGATCTGCAGCTTGTTATCGCACTTGGACTTATTGAGATCCTGACGATCCGTGTTCACAACGACGAATTCGACTCCGCCGATGCCGCTGGTGATCATCCGGTTGACAACGTTGTTGCCGGCGCCGCCGACACCGATCACTTTGATATTTACGACCTTATCTGTGTAAGTTTCAGACATTGACAATCTCCTCCTATGTATCCACTGTTCGGGCGCGGCGCGCCGTACATAATATATGCAGATTTATACCGTTTTATTTTATCGTGGAATGGTCCGCAGGTCAATAGACTTTCTCGGATTTCAGAAAATAATTTACATTTTCCGTATCGTTTTCACTGCTTCGGGGTGAATCTGGCCTCGCTTCCCTCGCTGAACGACAGATCGATCGTGCCGGTCTGGTAATCGGCAAGGCTTTCGAGCACCTTTTCAAGATAGGCCAGCTTATAGGGGAGATTCTCGGAATTTCCCAGCTTGACCTCATACTGATCGCCGTACCAGAACGAGAGCTCATAGGAGCTCGGCACGGCGACGGACGCGGCCTTTTTCGTAAGGCCGGCCTCCTCGAGCGCCTGCAGCAGCGCGCACAGCGCGTCGTGCTGGCCCTGCGCGGCGACGTCGTCGTCCCCGGCGACTGTGAGCTGCTGGCCGACGACCGGGTCGGCGAGCTGCAGGCCCGTCACGGCGATGTGGCCGCGCGCAGCGGTCTCGTCGATCTTTTCCGTGATCTTGCCGTCCGCCGTGATAAGATAGGAAGCTCCGTCCGCACCCTGTGCCGCATAGGTGACGTCATATTCCGTCACGGTCAGCTCCAGCGTGTCCGGCAGGCGGCGTGTGACCTGCACCGTGCTGACATAGGGCAGCTCCGCCATGATATTCCCGGCGATGCGCGCACGGGAGAGCGTGAGCAGGTTGTCGCCCTGAGCCACGCCGCAGGCGGCACGGATCTCGTCGGCAGTATAATATGCCGAGCCCGTCACCTCCACGGAGCGCACGCGGAAGAACAGCACCATGCTCAGCACGACGGCAGCGACGACCGCCGCCATGATAAGAATACGCTTCCAGACGCCGGGATTGATCCGGCGGCGCGTGCGGTGCCGCGCGCGCTTGCGCTGCTTCTGGCGCAGCTCCTCCAGATGCGCCTGCTCGCGCCGCTGGTCACGGCGCTGCTGCGCAGCCTGTGCTGCGCGGGAATTTCGCTCCGGCGGCCTGCGCCGCGGCTCGTTTTTCTCGTGTTCCATGGTGTCCACCCCTCCGTGGGTCTTGTCAGCGTTCGGTAATGTCCGCGCCGCAGGCACGCAGCGTCGGAACGAGCTCCGCATAGCCGCGCTTCAGGTGCGCAGTCCCGGCAAGCTCGCTCTCGCCGCGGGCGCAGAGCGCTCCGATGACCATCGCAGCCCCGCCGCGCAGGTCTGTTGCCATCATGCTTGCACCGTGCAGCTCCCGCACGCCCGTCACGACGGCGTAGCGCCGTGCAGCATGGATGTGCGCACCAAGCGCCCGCAGGGCCGGGACATGGCGGAAGCGGTTCTCAAACAGATTTTCTTCAAATACCGTCACGCCCTCCGCAACGGCCATGGCGGCCATCAGGGGCGCCTGCGCATCCGTCGGAAAGCCGTCATACGGCGCGGTGCGGATCGGCCCCGCCGCCCGCAAGCGGCTGCACCGCAGGCGGAGCGAACCGTTTTGCTGCGTGAGCGTGCAGCCCGCGCGTTCGAGTGCGGCCAGAACGGCCGTCAGATGCTCCGGCCGGACATTCGTGAGCGTCACGTCGCCGCGCGTTGCGGCAGCCGCAGCCAGATACGTCGCCGCCTCCATGCGGTCCGGCAGGACCGTGTGGCGCGCGCCGGTGAGCGGTACGCCGCCGCGGATGCGCAGCAGGCTCCCCTCGCCGCGGATGTCTGCGCCGCAGGCGCGCAGGAAGGCGATCAGGTCGCCGATCTCCGGCTCACGCGCGGCGTTGCACAGCGTCAGTGTTCCCCGGCAGCCGAGCGCCGCAAGGATGAGATTCTCCGTTGCGCCGACGCTTGGAAGCGGCAGCGCGACCGTACAGCCGTGAAGGCCGTCGGTCCGGGCCGAAATATGCTCGCCGTCAAGCGTGATCTCCGCACCCATCCGGCGCAGGCCGCGCAGGTGCAGATCGATCGGCCGCGCGCCGAGCACGCAGCCGCCGGGCAGGCTCAGCTCCGCCGTGCCGAAGCGCGCGAGCAGCGGCCCGAGGAACAGGACGGCAGCGCGCATTTTCCGCATGAGTTCTGCCGGAATATCTGACCGGCATGCGGATCCGGCATCGACTGCAACGATCCCGCCGTGCTGCTCCACCGCGCAGCCAAGGTGGCGCAGAATGGCGCAGGCAGCCGTGACGTCGGAAATATCCGGGCAATCGAGAAGCTCGCAGCGCGCACCGGTCGCCAGTGTGGCGGCCAACAGCGGCAGCGCGGCATTTTTTGCGCCGTGCAGCGCAATGCGGCCGTGCAGCGGCGTTCCGCCGCGGATGCAGAATATGTCCATGACCGACCTCCGGATGGGAAGATGCCCCATCCTATGCGGCGGTCAGGATTTGTGTGTTTTAGCCAGATTCAGAATGATATCACAGATGCGGGACGCGGAATCGACGACAGCCAGCTCCTGCAGCGCTTTGCGCATGGATGCGCGGCGCGGAGCGTCGGCCAGCAGCTCCTGCGTCGTGCGGAACAGCAGCTCGCCGTCGCAGTGGTTCTCATGCAGTACGACGGCCGCGCCGTGCTGCTCGAGGATGCGGGCGTTTTTCTCCTGATGATCGTTCGTCACATTCGGCGACGGGACGATGATGCACGGCGTGCCCGCTGCGGCGATCTCGTTGAGCGTCGAGGCCCCGGCACGGCTGATGACCACATCGGCCGCCGCCATAAGCTCCGGCATGTTATAGATATATTCCTGCATCGTGATGAGCGGGTGCTTTTCCAGCTCGACTCCCTGCTCCTTCACATAGTCCGGCATCCAGCGCCAGCCGAACGAGCCGGTCGCATGGATATGCCGCCAGCAGTCCTGCTCGCATTCGAGCTTCATGAACTGCGCGATCTTCTTATTCATTTCCCGCGCGCCGAGGCTGCCCCAGGCAGAGACGATCATCGGCGTCTTCTCGTCGAGGCCGAGAGCGCGGCGGGCGTCGGCGCGGCGGGTGAAGACGAACTCCTCCCGCACGGGCATACCGACCGCGATAACACGGGACGGGTCGCGGTAGGCCGAGCGGCTGTCCGCGAAGCTCACCAGGATGCGGTCGACCTTATCGGCCACCATTTTTGTGGCGAGGCCCGGCACTGCATTGGACTCGTGCACGGCCGTGGGGATGCCGAGGCGCGCGCCCTCGTGGAGCATCGGATAGCTGGCATAGCCGCCCGTGCCGAGGATGACGTCCGGCTGGAAATCGCGGATGATGCGGTCCGCCTTTTTCAGTGCGCGGCGGATGGAGAGCGCAGCCCTGACGTTATGCCGGATGGCGCTCGGCTTCAGGCTGCGCATATAGCTGGAGATCTGCAGCGTTTCGAGCCGGAAGCCCTCGCGCGGGACCAGAGTGGCCTCCATGCCGTCCTCTGCGCCGACAAACAGGATCTCGCTGTCCGGACGGCGCTCGAGCAGCACGCGCGCAACGGCAAGGGCGGGATTGATGTGTCCGCCCGTTCCGCCGCAGGTGAATACGGCCTTCATGAGCCTGCCTCCTTTGACTATCTGGGACTTTGGGTAATGCTGCGCGACACATTCAGCACGATGCCGTTTTCGGCGAGCTGCATGATGAGCGCGGTGCCGCCATAGGAGAAGAACGGCAGCGAAATGCCCGTGGATGGCAGAAGATTCGTCACAACGGCGACGTTCAGGAACACCTGCAGGGCCAAAAGCGTCGTCAGGCCTGCGGCCAGCAGCATGGAGAAGCGGTCGCGCGCATGCATGGCAATCCAGTAGCCGCGGATGATGAGCAGAGCGAACAGGATGAGGATGCCGATGGCTCCTACAAAGCCCAGCTCCTCGCACGCAATGGCGAAGATATAGTCGTTATGCTCCTCCGGCAGATAGAGGTATTTCTGGCGGCCGCGGCCGAAGCCGAGGCCCAGCAGGCCGCCGGAGCCGATGGCATACTGCGACTGCAGCACCTGCAGGCCCTTGTCGAGCGGGTCGTTCTCCGGGTGCAGCCATGCGCTGATGCGTCCGCCGGTGTAGCCCTTCGTCAGAAGATAAACGGCAACGAGCAGGCAGCCCAGAATAACAAGACCGACCAAATACTTCCAGTCCGTACCGCCGAGCGTCATGAGGATAAAGCCGAGTGCCAGAATGATGAGCGTCGCAGACATGTGCGGTTCGAGGTAGAGCAGCACAGCGATGATGCCGAGGATCACGACATAGGGCGCCACGCCGTAGCGGATCGTCTTCATATCCCGCGTGTGCGCCGCCATAATGGCCGCAAACGAGCAGATGACGCCGAATTTTGCAATCTCAGACGGCTGGAAGCTCACGAAGCCGAAGTCGAGCCAGCGCGTCGCGCCGCCGCTCTCCGTGCCGATGACCGGCACGAGGACCAGCAGGCCGATGGACGCAGCCAGGATCAGGAGCGACAGCTTCTGATACCATTCATATGGCACGCGGCTGATGAGCCACATCACACCGATGCCCATCACGGCAAAGATGAGCTGATTCACGAAGACTGAGGCCGCGTTTTTCGTCTCGTAATAAGCGCGAGCATAGCTTGCGGAGAACAACACCAGCAGACCGATGGCCACCAGCAGCAGCGTCAGCAGCAGGTACGGCAGGTCAATGACGCCGAGATCGCTCTCCACAACACGCACCGCGCTCCTTTTCAGTTGCTTTTCTCTGTGGGACATGGCCGCACCTCCTCTCCGCAGGATAGCGTGCAGAAATCAGATCAGAACCAGATGCGCACGCCGAACCAGGCGATCACGCACATGATCACGGTGACGGAGACGAAGACCACCCAGATCTTTTTCTCCGACCAGCCGCACATTTCAAAATGATGATGGATCGGGGCCATCTTGAAGATGCGCTTGCCATGCGTCAGCTTGAAGTAGCTCACCTGCAGGATATCGGACAGCGTCTCAATGATGTAGATGAGGCCCACGAACAGCAGCACGAGCGGCATATCGAGCGCATAGGCAAGGCCGCACACCGCGCCGCCGAGATACAGCGAGCCGGTGTCGCCCATAAACGTCTTGGCGGGATAGAAATTATAGAACAGGAAGCCGCCGAGCGCGCCGACAAGCGTCGCCGGGAACGTGGCAAGGCCCCACTGCTTCGCCGTCATGGACACGAGCGTGAAGAACAGCATCACGGGAAGCGTCACGCCCGTGGCAAGGCCGTCGATGCCGTCCGTCAGGTTGACGGCGTTGACGCAGCCGACGATAATGAACACGGACAGCGCCAGATAGACCAGCGGCGGGATGTGGACGAGCGGTTCCCGGACAAACGGGATATAGAGATCATACGTCAGGGCATTCGTAAAATGCATGCCGGCAAGGAACAGGCAGGCAGCCAGTACCTGCAGAACGAGCTTCTGCAGGCCCGTCAGGCCGAGGTTGCGCTTTTTCTTCACCTTGATAAAGTCATCGGCAAAGCCGATCAGGCCGAACATCAGCGCCAGCGCCAGCACAAGCAGGTGCTTATAGTCGCCGGTCTCGCGCATGGCATGCCAGCCGGTGACGATGCACAAAAGTGACGACAGAATAAAGACGATGCCGCCCATGGTCGGCGTGCCCGCCTTGCCCTGATGCCACTTCGGGCCGACTTCCCGGATGGACTGGCCCGCCTTCAGCGCGCGCAGCGCCGGGACGAGCACCCGGCCGAGCAGCAGCGCCAGGACGAAGCCGCCCAGCACCGAAACAAGGATCCAGATCAGCGTAGGTTCCATTTTTTATTCCCCCATATGTTCTTTCGTTTTCAAAAGGCGCGCAAGCACCTGCTCCATATGCATGCCGTGGCTGCCCTTGAACAGCAGCGTGTCTCCTGCGCGGCAGGTCTCCTCCAGCGCAGCGACGAGCGCATCGTGCGTGGCAAAGGCCCGTGCCCCGGCAAGGCCCGCCTCGTGCGCGCCCTGCACATAGCATTCGCTGCACGGGCCGTAGGCCAGCAGCAGATCCGCCGTCTTTGCGGCCTCGCGGCCGACCCCGGCATGGAGCTCCGGCGCAAAATCGCCCAGCTCCAGCATACCGCCGAGTACAGCGATGCGGCGGCCCTCCGTCGGCGTGCCTGCCAGCACCCGCAGCGCGGCGCGCATGGACTCGGGCCCGGCGTTGTAGCAGTCGTCAATGATCGTCATGCCCGCCGCATGGCTGACCCGCTGCCGCAGCGGCGCATAGGACCGCAGGCCTTCTGCGATCTGCTCCGGGCTCAGCCCAAGCAGCAGACCGGCGGCCGCAGCCGCCAGCGCGTCGAGCACATTGTGCAGGCCCGGCACGTTCAGCGCCGCCTCAAAGCTCTTTCCGAAGGCGTGGACCGTGAACTCGCTGCCCTCCGCCGTTTCGCACACGCGGGAGGCGCGCACGTCGCAGCCCTCGGACAGGCCGAAGCACACGGCGTGATACCGCGCGGCCAGCGGCCGCAGCAGGGCGTCATCCCCATTGAAGATCACGCGTCCGCCGGGGCGCAGGCCCTCGAGGATCTCGAGCTTGGCGCGGAGGATGCCCTCGCGCGAGCCGAGATTTTCGATGTGCATCGTGCCGATGTTCGTGATCACGGCCAGGTCCGGCTGCGCGATGCGCGTGAGCACGGACAGCTCGCCGAAGTGGTTCATTCCCATCTCGAGCACGGCCGCCTCGCAGTCCGGCTTCAGCCGCAGGACGCTGACCGGCAGGCCGATCTCATTGTTATAATTCTTTTCCGTCCACTGCGTGCGCAGTGCCGTGCGCAGGACGGCGGCGATCATTTCCTTCGTCGTCGTCTTGCCGACGCTTCCCGTGATGCCGACGCAGCGGCACGGCAGGCTCTCGCGGTAGCCGCGGGCGATGTCACGCAGGGCGCGGGACGTGTCTTCGACATAGATCGCAGGACCGTCCACCGGGCGGCTGGCCAGCACGGCAGCCGCGCCGCGCTCCAGCGCGGAGGCCGCAAAGTCATGGCCGTCGCGCGCGCCGGGCAGGGCTGCGAACAGCTCGCCGGGCCGGATCAGGCGAGAATCAAAACTTGCGCCGAAAAACGGCCGTTCTTCCAGCTCGGGGGCGATCTGACCGCCGCACCACGCGGCGGCCTGCCCGAGCGTTAGGGTCTTATTGCTCATGGTCTTCCTCTTGCAGACAAGCGGCGACTTCCTCGCGCTCGTCAAAGTGAATTTTTTCCGTACCGAGGACCTGATAGGTCTCATGTCCTTTTCCGGCGAGCACTATCATATCATCTTTTTGCGCGAAACGCAAGGTCATGCGGATGGCCCTGCGGCGGTTCTCCTCCACATAGACGGGCTTCTCCGTCTGCGGGATCCCGGCAAGGATCTCGCGGATGATGGCCATCGGCTCCTCCGTGCGGGGGTTATCCGACGTCACAACGAGCACGTCGGCCAGCCGCGCGGCGATCTCGCCCATGATGGGGCGCTTTGTCCGGTCGCGGTCGCCGCCGCAGCCGAACAGCACAATGAGGCGGCCGCGGCAAAAGTCGCGCACGGAACGGAGAATGTTCTCCAGTCCGTCCGGCGTGTGGGCATAGTCGATGAGAACGGTGTAATCGCGGCCCGGCGTGGGCACGACCTCGATGCGGCCCTTTACGCCCGCCGCCGTGCCGAGCGCGCGGCAGGCGTCCTCCAGCCCAATGCCGAGGGCGCGGGCAATGCCGAGCGTCAGAAGCGCGTTCGAGACCGTGAAGCGGCCGGGGATGCCGATGCGGACATGCGCCGCCTTCTCCCCTTCCCGCACCTCCATCGCCACATGGTCCGGCGCAAGCTGCACCTGCTCTGCGCGCAGCGCGGCGTCCTTCCCGGTGCCGACGAGCAGCAGCGCACAGGCCGCGCCCTGCAGCATGGTCCGGTAGGCCGGATCGTCCGCATTGAGCACACCCGTCCGGCAAAGCCGGAACAGGCGGGCCTTGGCGGCTCCGTAGGCCTCCATGGTCTTATGGAAATCGAGGTGGTCCTCCGTCAGGTTCGTGAACGCACCGACCGTGAACGGGATGCCGTCCACGCGGTGCAGCGCCAGCGCATGGGACGAGACCTCCATCACCACATGCGTGCAGCCCGCATCGAGCATCTGCCGCAGCAGGCCCTGCAGGGCAAAGCTCTCGGGCGTCGTGCGCTCCGTGGGGAGGACGGTGTCGCCGATGCGGTTTTCGATCGTGCCGATGAGGCCGACCTTCGCGCCGAGCGTCTGCTCGAGCACATGCTTGACAAGGCAGGTCACGGTCGTCTTGCCGTTCGTCCCCGTCACGCCGATCATGCACAGGCGCTCCGCCGGATGGCCGAACCAGTTGCAGCCGAGCTGCGCCAGCGCCGCGCGCGCATCGCGCACGCGCACCCACGGCGTGTGCTCCGGCATGTCGTGCTCGCACAGCACACAGGCCGCGCCGCGCGCAAGGGCGGCGGGAATGAAGCGGTGGCCGTCCGTGGCATAGCCCGAAATGGCGGCAAACAGCTCGCCGGGCGCGGTCAAGCGGGAATCATAGCTCACGCCCGTCAGCTCCAGCTCCGGGTCGGCGTTCTGTTCGAGCACCTCGATGCCCTGCAAAAGCTCGTGTAATTTCATTGCATTCAACCTTCTTTAATCCAGTGCGGTCGTATCCGTGAATGTGACGGCGATCATCGTGCCGCGCGGGACCTTTGTTCCGGCGTCGATGTCCTGCTTTGTCACCACGACGTACCATGCATTCGAATCCGTGCCCTTGGCCTGCAGATAGAGCCCGAGCTGGGACAGCGTCGTGCTGGCCTGCGCCACGGTCATACCCGTCAGATTCGGCACCTCGACCTCGTCGGTCGGCATGGAATCGTCCGTATAGAGCAGCACGGTCGAATTGCCGGGCAGCTCACGGCCGTGGGCCGGGATCTGGCTGACGATCTTGTCGCCGTCGCCGATGATCTTGTAGTTCAGGTGATCTTCCTCCAGAATGGCAGCCGCCTCGGACTCGGTCTTCCCGGCCAGATTCGGCATGCGGACCGTCACGCGGGACATATCCACCTCGGAATAATCCGGCTCGACGCCGAGATAGGGCAGGATATCCTCCATCACGCGGGCGACGGTCGGCGCGGCCATAACGCCGCCGGAGATATAGGTGCCGGTGGCGGGGTTCGGCGTATCAAGTGCGATGAGTACCACATACTCCGGATCATCCATCGGCGCAATGCCGACAAACGAGACGATCTTGTCGTTCGTCTGCTGGCCGTTCGAATCGGTCTGGTCGGTCTTTTCGGCCGTTCCGGTCTTGCCGCCAATGCGGTAGCCGACGACGCTGCCGTTCTTTGCCGTGCCCTCCGTGACGACGGACTCAATGATCTGCCGCATCGTGGCAGACGTCTCCTCGGAGATGACCTGCCGCACGACGGTGCGGGCGTTCTGCTGCACGACGTTGCCCTCGGAGTCGACGATCTCCGAGACGACATAGGGCTCGAGCAGGTAGCCGCCGTTCACCACGGCGGAAATAGCCGTGACGAGCTGGATGGGCGTCGGCTTGATGGTCTGGCCGAACGACGTTGCGATGAGGTAGCTCGTGCCGTAGGAGGCGGTGTTGGCCAGGCGCTCGCGCGTGTGGAACACGCCGGAGGCCTCGCCGGGCAGGTCGATGCCCGTCTGCTCCATCAGGCCGAAGGCGCGGCAGTAGTCATACAGCGTGCCGCCGCCCGTCCGCAGGCCGATGTGGGCGAAGGCGATGTTGCAGGATTTCTGCAGGGCCTGCGCCGTGGTCTCGCTGCCGTGGCCGGCATGGTTCCAGCAGTTGAGGATCTGCTCGCGGCCCTCGATCTTCTCGGAGCCGCCGCAGTAGAACGTATCGGCCGTCGTGACTGCGCCGGAATCGAGCGCCGCCGCCAGCGTGAGGATCTTGAACGTCGAGCCAGGTTCATAGCCGTCGGAGACGCAGCGGTTGCGCCACTGCTTCAGGCGGGCGTCGCGCACGGCGGCGTTATAGGCGTTGAAGGCCTCCGTGCGGGCCGTGGAATTTTCGGGCTGCTTTTCCGCCTTGGTGTAAAGCTCCTCGATCTGTGTGCGCAGGTCCTCGTCATAAATTTCCTGATAATCGTTCGGGTCATAGCTGCCGAGCGTGCACATGGCGACGATCTCGCCCGTTTTGCAGTTCATAACGATGCCGAACGCGCCGTTGAGCACGTCATAGCGGTCCACGGCGTCCTGCATCTGCTTCTGCAGATAATACTGCACCGTCGTGTCGAGCGTCAGGTGGATGCTGTCGCCGTCGGACGCCTGATAATACTTCTCATAGGAATAGAGCATCTGCGTCTCGTAGTTGCCCTTCGTCGTGATGACGGCTCCGGCCGTGCCCTGCAGCTCGTCATTATAATAGGCCTCCAGCCCCTCGGAGCCGACGTTCTCGATGTTTGTAAAGCCGATGATCTGCGCCGCGACATCGTGATAGGGATAGTAGCGCTGCGAATCCGGCTCGAGATGCACGCCGATGATCTTATCCTCCGCAATGATCTCGCGGACCTTGTCGCAGACCTCCTGCGCCTGGCGGCGCTTGATGACCTTGTAGCGCAGGCTCGTATCGGCGGCCTGCTCCTCGATCCAGCCCGCATCCAGATCGAGCACGGCCGCGAGCTTCTTTGCCAGCGCCGGGACGTCGACCTTGTTCTGCGACAGCTCCAGCGGGTCGAGGAAAACATTCTCCACGCTCGACGAGGCCGCCAGCACATTGCCGTTGCGGTCATAGATCGTGCCGCGCGAGGCGGTGACGCTCGTGCTGCGGGTCTGGTTGCGGATGGCCTTTGCCTCATAATAATCGTGGTCGACGAGCATGAGCTTCACGAGCATGCCCGCCACGGCGCAAAAGCTGACGACACCCAGCAGGATCATCAGGCAAAAGATGCCCTTGCACACATGGGTCGTCGAGACCTCCTCGCGCTTCGGCGCGCGGCGGCGTCTTCTCTGCGGTTGCTGCTTCATAGTATTCCCTCCCGGGGCAAAACAGTGGAAAAAAGATGGGCGGCAATTCTCACTCACCGCCCATGCTCTGTATACGATATGAATCGGGCGGCGGGACCATGCCTGAAATGGCTGTCCCTCCCGAAATTCTGCGGCAGGCTCAGGAGAAGTAGTTGATGGCGTCCGTAAAGGCGCTGCGGAATGCGTCGATCACGCGGACGAACACATTCTTCTCCGCAGGCGCGGCATAGACCTCCGTCGTATCGTCCGCATCGACCTGCACATAGATGATCTGCGAGCTGCCCGGCTGGCGCATGCCAAGCTCCTTGGCGCGCTTTTCGATCTGCTCGAGATCGAGGGCATTGTCATACTGCGACTGCAGTCTGGCCTGCTGCTCCTCCAGCGTGCTGAGCTGCGTCTGCAGCTTGCCGACATCGCTGCGCGCCTCATAGAGGCGGATATAACTGAAAACCACCAGCGCCAGCATCAGCACGGCGGCGGCCGCGCCGAGCGCCGTCAGGGGCGAGATACCCAGACGTGCACGGACATGGCGCGCCGGCTTGCGCCGCGCAGGCGCGTCCGGCAGACGCTCCGGCTGCTCCAGAGGCTGTGCGGTATTCCGGCGGCGGACATCATAGGCCGCCGAGCCGTTGCTGCGATAAGGGTCTGCCATGGTGGCTCATCCTTTCTGTCAAAGTTTTTCCGCAACGCGGAGCTTTGCGCTCCGGGCGCGGGGATTTTCCTCCAGCTCTGCGGGGCCGGAGACGATGGGTTTGCGCGTAACGAGCTTCACGAGCGGCTTTTTGCCGCAGACGCACACCGGGAATTCCGGCGGGCAGGTGCAGCCGCGCGCCGCCTGCTGCATCTCGCTCTTGACGATGCGGTCCTCGAGCGAATGGAAGGTGATGACGGCCAGTCTGCCGCCGGGATTGAGGCGGCCGACCGCAGCCTGCATCATGCGGCTGACGGCGCCGAGCTCATCGTTCACGGCGATGCGGATGGCCTGAAAGCTTCTCTTTGCGGGGTGCTGCTTTTCGCGCAGCGCCTGCGCGGGCATGGCCGAGCGGATGATGTCCACCAGCTCCAGCGTCGTTTCGACGGGTGCCTTCTCACGCGCCCGGCAGATGGCCGCCGCGATCTGCGGTGCATAGCGCTCCTCGCCGTAATCATAGAGAATGCGGCGCAGCTCGCCCTGCGGCCAGGTGTTGACGACCTCGCCCGCCGTGAGCACATCGTCCTTATCCATGCGCATATCGAGCGGGGCGTCCGCCATGTAGGAAAAGCCGCGCGAAGCATCGTCGAGCTGCGGCGACGAAACGCCGAGGTCGAACAGCATGCCGTCCACGGCCGGAATCCCAAGGGAATCGAGGATCGCGTCGATCTCCGCAAAATTGGAATGCACGAGCGTCACGCGGTCGGCATAGGGGGCCAGGCGCTCCTTTGCGGCGGCCAGCGCCATGCGGTCGCGGTCCACGCCGATGAGACGCCCACCCTCCGTCAGGCGGCGGGCGATCTGACTGGAATGCCCTGCGCCGCCGAGCGTCCCGTCGAGGTAGATCCCGTCCGGGCGAATGTTCAGCGCGTCAATGCACTCCTGCAGCAATACGGATTTATGTTGAAATTCCATCAGATCCCGATCTCTTCCATCAGTGCGGCCAGCTCCTCGGCGGAGACATTGGCCTCTTCCTCCTCGTAGCGCTCTGCCGCCCAGATCTCAGCGCGGCCGGCCTGCCCGAGGAAATAGACCTCCTGCTGGATCCCGGCATACTTGCGGAGATCGTCCGGCAGCAGGAAGCGGCCCTGCTTGTCCGGTTCACAGCGCACGACATTGGCAAAGAACGTGCGCAGGCCGCGGGCCTTGGACGACGGCGCAGCCTTGCTGCGCTCGACGATGCGCTGCCACTCCTCCTCGGTATAGACCGTCAGGCAGGGGTCCAGCGAACGGGCAACATAGAACGCGCTGCCGAGCTCCTCGCGCAGCTTGGCGGGAACGAACAGCCGTCCCTTGGGGTCAAGCGTATGCTTGTATTTGCCGAACATTCCCTCACCTCCGCTCCATTTTGCTCACATTTCATCCATTTTGCTCCACTTCGCTTGTAGTATACTATTCCTGCCCCAAAAATGCAATCACTTTTTCGGATTCTGCCCGAGATTTTTCCGGAAATTTTTCCCATAAACCCGCGAAAACCGAATTTTTGAACATATGTTTGCCTATATTATGGTAACAAGCCCCAAGGCACGCAAAAAGGCCCGTACAGCGATCCACTGCACGGGCTCAACTGCCGGGAAATCCCTTCGGGCTTTTCCGGCAAAAGGCTTGCAGTCCGCTGCGCGCACGAATCGCCCGCCAAGGGCGGACAATTCGCACACTGGCGGACTGAGCGGTATTTTCTCCGACGTACACGCCACCGGAGAAAATGATCTAAGGAACCTCTGAATAAATCGGCTGCGGCGCTCAGCGGGTCTTTCGCCCCAACTTATCGGTTTGAAAATCTTGAAATATTGCGCAGCCGTTGGCGGCTTTGCCGCCTTACGGATGCGGCATGCCCCTTGCGGGTACACAAAGTATTCCTGCAATTTCCAAACCTCAATTTGGAACAAAATCCCTCGCTGACCGCTCTTGCAATTGAATCAGAGGTTCCCTAACTTCATTCGCCGCCTGCGGGCGGCGAACTCTGCGAGGCATTTGGACGTGCAAAAAGCCCGTGCAGCGATCCACTGCACGGGCTGATTGGCTTTTCAGCTGCACCACGCGGTCCGGCGGAGGCCGAGGCCGCAATGGCGCGGGAATTTTATTTACTTCTGCTCGTTATCGATCATGCTCTGCGTCACGGAGGACTCCGGCCAGTTGGTCGGCTCGAAATCGCGGTAGATATCGAGGCCGGAACCGGCGGGGATGAGCTTGCCGATGATGACGTTCTCCTTCAGGCCGACCAGATGGTCCACCTTGCCCTTGATGGCGGCTTCGGTCAGGACCTTCGTCGTCTCCTGGAAGGAGGCTGCGGACAGGAAGGACTCCGTGGCAAGGGAAGCCTTCGTGATACCCATGAGGATGAGGGAATCCGTGGCCAGACGGAGGTCCGTCTCGCCCGCGTCGATGCGCGCCTGCACAACGGCATTGGCGTCCTCGAACTCGTAGACATCCACGACGGTGCCGCTCAGGAGCGTGGTGTCGCCGGGATCCTCGACGCGCACCTTGCGCATCATCTGGCGGATGATGACCTCGATGTGCTTGTCGTTGATATCGACGCCCTGCTGGCGGTACACGGCCAGAACGCCCTGCGTCAGATATTCCTGCACGGCCTCGACACCAGAAATGCGCAGCACGTCATGCGGGTTGAGCGCACCGTCGGTGATAGGCTCGCCCTTGCGCACACGCTTTCCCTGCTCGACCTTCAGACCGACGGAATACGGGACCTGATAGAGCTTGACCTCGCCGTCGTCCGCGGTGATCGTGATGTCGCGCAGCGCGCTGCGGTGGCTCTCGTCGATCTCGACGACGCCGTCGATCTCGGCAATGGCCGCCATCTTCTTCGGCTTTCTGGCCTCGAAGAGCTCTTCGACTCGCGGAAGGCCCTGCGTGATATCGTCGCCGGCAACGCCGCCGGTGTGGAAGGTACGCATGGTCAGCTGCGTGCCCGGCTCGCCGATGGACTGGGCGGCGATGATGCCGACCGCCTCGCCGAGGTTCACAAGCTCGGACGTTGCAAGGTTCATGCCGTAGCACTTGGCGCAGACGCCGCTGCGGGCACGGCAGCCGAGCACGGTACGGGCATAGACGGAGTGAATGCCGTGTGCCTCGAGCATCTTGGCATCGTCCTCATGCATCATGCGGTTATTCGGGATGAGCACCTCGCCCGTTTCCGGATCGACGATATCATGCACCGGGAAGCGGCCGTGGATGCGGGAGCCGAAGGACTCGATGACCTGGCCCTTTTCCACGACCTCGGACAGGTGGATGCCATGCGTCGTGCCGCAGTCGGGGATGCGGATGATGACCTCCTGCGAGACGTCGACCAGACGGCGCGTCAGGTAGCCGGAGTCGGCGGTACGCAGCGCGGTGTCGGTCAGGCCCTTACGGGCGCCTCGGGAGGAGATGAAGTATTCCAGAGCGGAAAGGCCTTCACGGAAGTTTGCCTTGATCGGGATCTCGATCGTGCGGCCGTTCGTATCTGCCATCAGGCCGCGCATACCGGCGAGCTGACGGATCTGGTTCATGCTGCCGCGGGCGCCGGAGTCGGCCATCATATAGATCGGGTTGAAGCGGTCAAGGTTCTCCTGCAGAGCGCCGGTGACGTCCTTGATCGTCTGCTCCCACTGGTGGACAACGAGGCGATAGCGCTCGTCGTTTGTGAGGAAGCCGCGCTTGTACTGGCGGTCGATCTTGACCGTCTGCTTTTCGGCCTCTTCGATGAGAGCGTACTTCTTCTCCGGAATGGCCATATCGGCGATGGAGACGGTGATGGCGCCCTTCGTGGAGTACTTGTAGCCGAGGGCCTTGACGCGGTCGAGCATCTCGGTGGCGATGGTGAAGCCGTGACGGCGGATGCACTTGTCGATGATGACGCCGAGCTTCTTCTTGCCGACGAGGAAGCTGACCTCAAGGTCGAACAGATGCGCGGGATCGCTGCGGTCCACGAAGCCGAGGTCCTGCGGGATCGGCTCGTTGAAGATCAGGCGGCCGACCGTCGCCGTGATGATGCGGTACTGCATCACGCCGTCGATCTCCTTGCCGTAGCGCACGCGGATGGGCGCATGCAGGCCGATGCAGCCGTCGGCATAGGCCGTGATGGCCTCATCGACGCTGGAGTAGGCATGCAGCGGCAGATAGGACGGAGCGCGCTTCTTCTCGTTCTCGGCCTTCTCGACCGCGGCTTCCACAAGGTCGCCGTCGACGAGCTGGTTCACGGGAAGGTCAAAGTCGCCCGCATCGGTCACAAAGACCTGCTCCGCACCCTTCTCCTCCTTGCCCAGACGGACATAGGTCAGGTAGTAGGTACCGAGGATCATATCCTGCGTCGGCACGGTGACAGGCTTGCCGTCCTGCGGACGCAGCAGGTTGTTTGCGGAGAGCATCAGCACACGGGCCTCAGCCTGGGCCTCTGCCGACAGCGGGACGTGGATCGCCATCTGGTCGCCGTCGAAGTCGGCGTTGAAGGCGGTGCAGCACAGCGGGTGCAGCTTCAGGGCGCGGCCCTCGACCAGCACCGGCTCAAAGGCCTGAATGCCGAGGCGGTGCAGCGTCGGCGCACGGTTGAGCATGACGGGGCGGTCCTTGATGATGTCCTCGAGGGCATCCCAGACCTCGGGCTCGCCCTTGTCGATCTTCTTCTTGGCGCTCTTGATGTTGTTGGCAACACCGTCCTCGACGAGCTTCTTCATGACAAACGGGCGGAACAGCTCAATGGCCATTTCCTTCGGCACGCCGCACTGATAGAGCTTCAGCTCCGGGCCGACGACGATAACAGAACGGCCGGAATAGTCGACGCGCTTGCCCAGCAGGTTCTGGCGGAAGCGGCCCTGCTTGCCCTTGAGCATGTCGGACAGGGACTTCAGCGCGCGGTTGTTCGCACCGGTGACAGCGCGGCCGCGGCGGCCGTTGTCGATGAGGGCGTCCACGGCCTCCTGCAGCATGCGCTTTTCGTTGCGGATAATGATATCCGGCGCATTGAGCTGGATGAGGCGCTTGAGGCGGTTGTTGCGGTTGATGACGCGGCGGTAGAGGTCATTGAGGTCGGACGTTGCGAAACGACCGCCGTCGAGCTGGACCATCGGGCGGATGTCCGGCGGGATGACCGGCAGGACATTCATGATCATCCACTCGGGCTTGTTGCCGGAAGCGCGGAAGGCCTCGGCGACCTCGAGCCGCTTGATGATGCGCAGCTTCTTCTGGCCGCTGGCGTTGACGAGCTCACTGCGGAGCTGGCTGCACAGGGCCTCGAGATCGATCTCGGCCAGCAGCTTCTGCACGGACTCGGCGCCCATACCGGCCTCGAAATCGTTCTCATACTTTTCGCGCATGTCGCGGTATTCTTTTTCCGTCAGGATCTGGCACTTGCTCAGGGGCGTGTCGCCGGGATCCGTGACGATATAGTTGGCAAAATACAGGACCTTCTCCAGAATGCGCGGGCTGATGTCCAGCAGCAGGCCCATGCGGGAGGGGATGCCCTTGAAATACCAGATGTGGCTGCACGGCGCAGCCAGCTCGATGTGGCCCATGCGCTCGCGGCGCACCTTGCTCCGGGTGACCTCGACGCCGCAGCGATCGCAGATCTTGCCCTTGAAGCGGATCTTCTTATACTTGCCGCAGTGGCACTCCCAGTCCTTCGTCGGTCCGAAGATGCGCTCGCAGTACAGACCGTCGCGCTCGGGCTTCAGGGTGCGGTAGTTGATGGTCTCCGGCTTTTTGACCTCGCCGTAAGACCAGTCGCGGATCATTTCCGGAGAAGCAATGCCGATTTTGATCGCGCTGAAGGTTTTATTGCTCATCGTCTGCCTCCTCCTTATTCTTCGTCCTCGGGCGCATCGGAGATGTCATACGGGCACTCCGGCTCGGGGTCTTCCTCTTCCTCGTCATCGTCGATGCCGATGATCTTTTCCAGAGCGTCGAGGCCCTGCTTCGCCTCGCTGTCGGCATCGATGCCGTAGCCGGAGGAGAGCACCTCGTTCTCATCGGTGACCAGATTCTCGCGGCCGGAGTCGGTGTAGACGATCTCATCATCATCGTCATCCTCCCGCAGCTCGATCTCCTCACCCTGATCGTCGAGCACGCGAACGTCGAGGCACAGGGCCTGCAGCTCCTTGACAAGGACCTTGAAGGACTCCGGAACGCCGGGCTTCGGCACGTTGTGGCCCTTGACGATGGCTTCGTACGTCTTGACACGGCCGGTCACGTCGTCGGACTTCACGGTCAGGATCTCCTGCAGCGTGTGGGCTGCGCCGTAGGCCTCGAGGGCCCAAACTTCCATTTCGCCGAAGCGCTGGCCGCCGAACTGCGCCTTGCCGCCAAGCGGCTGCTGCGTGACCATGCTGTACGGGCCGGTGGAACGGGCATGGATCTTATCATCGACCAGATGATGGAGCTTGAGGTAATACGGATAGCCGACCGTGACAAGGTTATCGAACGGCTCGCCGGTGCGGCCGTCATACAGGACCGTCTTGCCGTCCTCGCGGAGGCCTGCCAGCTTCAGAGTCTCGCGGATGTCCTTCTCGTTCGCGCCGTCGAAGATCGGCGTTGCGACCTTCCAGCCGAGGGCGTGGGCGGCGTAGCCAAGGTGGACCTCCAGGACCTGTCCGATGTTCATACGAGACGGAACGCCCAGCGGGTTCAGAGCAATATCCAGCGGCGTGCCGTCCGGCAGGAACGGCATATCCTCCTCCGGGAGGATGCGGGAAACGACGCCCTTGTTGCCGTGGCGGCCGGCCATCTTATCGCCGACGGAAATTTTACGCTTCTGCGCGATATAGACGCGGACGATCTTGTTGACGCCGGGGGCCATCTCGTCGCCGTTCTGGCGGGTGAAGACCTTGACGTCCACGATGATGCCGGACTCGCCGTGCGGGACCTTCAGGGAGGTATCGCGAACCTCGCGGGCCTTTTCGCCGAAAATGGCGCGCAGCAGGCGCTCCTCAGCCGTCAGCTCGGTCTCGCCCTTCGGGGTGACCTTGCCGACGAGATAATCGCCGGACTTGACCTCTGCACCGATGCGGATGACGCCGTTCTCGTCGAGGTCCTTGAGGGTGTCCTCGCCGACGTTCGGGATATCGCGGGTGATCTCTTCCGGCCCGAGCTTCGTGTCGCGGGACTCGGTCTCGTATTCTTCAATATGAATGGACGTAAAGACGTCCTCGCGCACCAGGCGCTCATTGAGCAGGATGGCGTCCTCGTAGTTATAGCCTTCCCAGGTGACGAAGCCGACAAGCACGTTCTTGCCCAGTGCGATTTCGCCCTGCGAGCAGGCGGGGCCGTCGGCCAGGACCTGCTCCGTCGTCACACGCTCACCGACCGCGACGATCGGGCGCTGGTTGACGCAGGTGCCTTGGTTGGAGCGGGCGAACTTCGTCAGGGCGTAGTCGCGGACGCTGCCGTCGTCATAGCGGACGCTCACGCCGTCGGCGGAGACGCGGGTAACGACGCCGTCGCCCTCGGCCTTGATGCAGACCTCAGAGTCCACGGCGCACTTCTGCTCGACGCCGGTAGCGACGATCGGGGCCTCCGTGACCATCAGCGGCACGGCCTGACGCTGCATGTTCGCGCCCATCAGGGCACGGTTCGCGTCGTCGTTCTGCAGGAAGGGGATGAAGGCCGTTGCGATGGAGGTCATCATCTTCGGCGAGACGTCGATATAGTCGATGACCTCGCGGTCAACGGCGATGATCTCGTCGCGGTGGCGGCAGGTGATGCGCTCGTTGAGGAGCATGCCGTTCTCGTCGACCGGCTCCTTTGCCTGCGCGATATGGTAGTCGTCCTCGACATCGGCGGACATGTATTCCACCTCGTCCGTCACGCGGGAGCCGACATATTTGCCGTTTTCGTCATAGATGCGCTCGACCTTGCGGTACGGCGCTTCGACGAAGCCGTATTCATTGATCTGGGCGTAACTCGCCAGATAGTTGATCAGGCCGATGTTCGGACCTTCCGGCGTCTCGATCGGGCACATACGGCCGTAGTGGCTGTAGTGGACGTCTCGGACATCGAAGGAAGCGCGCTCACGGCTCAGGCCGCCGGGGCCGAGGGCAGACAGGCGGCGCTTGTGCGTCAGCTCTGCCAGCGGGTTGTTCTGATCCATGAACTGGGACAGCGGCGAGGAGCCGAAGAACTCCTTGATGACCGCCGTGACCGGACGGATGTTGATGAGGCTCTGCGGCGTGACGGTGTCGAGATCCTGCACGGTCATGCGCTCGCGGATGACGCGCTCGAGGCGGGTGAAGCCGACGCGGAACTGATTCTGCAGCAGCTCGCCCACGCAGCGCAGACGGCGGTTGCCGAGGTGGTCGATGTCGTCCGTCGTGCCCGCGCCGATGACGACGCAGTTGAGATAGTTGATGGTGGCGAGGATATCGTCGCGCGTGATGTGCTTCGGGATAAGCTCATCGCGGCGCTCCTCAATGGCATCCTCCCAGGCCTCGGGAGCCGCACCCTTGAGCTGCTCGAGCATTTCGAACAGGACCTTGCGGCAGACCTTCTCGTGGATTCCGTACTGCTCCGGGTCGAAGTCCACGAAGTTCTTCATGTCGACCATGTAGTTCGAGAAGACCTTGTGATCCTTGTCGCCGACGCGGATGACGGCGTCGCACACGCCGCGGGCCGACAGGGCCTGCGCCTGTGCACGGGTCAGGACGGTGCCCGGCATGGCAAGGATCTCGCCCGTCAGCGGGTCAGCGACCGGCTCGGCCAGCTCCTGACCGCTCAGGCGGGTCCAGATGTCCATTTTCTTATTGAACTTGTAGCGGCCGACACGGGAGACGTCGTAGCGGCGCGGATCGAAGAACAGCGCGTCGAGATAGGCCGCGGCGTTGTCGACCGTGGGCGGCTCGCCCGGACGCAGACGCCGGTAGATCTCGAGAAGGCTGTCCTCGCGGGTCTTGCACGGGTCGCGCTCCAGCGTGGCGACGATGCGGGGATCCTCGCCGAACAGCTCCAAAATCTGCGCGTCGGTCTCCACGCCGAGAGCACGGATGAGGCAGGTGATGGGGAGCTTGCGGTTCTTATCGATACGGACGTAGAACACGTCCTGCAGGTCGGTCTCATATTCCAGCCATGCGCCGCGGTACGGAATGACCGTTGCGGTATAGATGTGCTGGTCGGCCTTGTCCACGGTGTCGCCGAAGTACATGCCGGGGCTGCGGACGATCTGGGAGACGATGACGCGCTCTGCGCCGTTGATGACGAACGTGCCGCCGTTGGTCATGAGCGGGAAATCGCCCATGAAGATCTCCTGATCCTTGATCTCGCCGGACTGCTTGTTGAGCAGACGCACGCGGACCTTGATCGGCTTCGCATAGGTGGCATCGCGTTCCTTGCACTCTTCAATGGTGTACTTGGGCTTCTCATCGAGGGAGTAGTCCAGGAAGGACAGCTCGAGGTTGCCGGTGTAGTCGCTGATGGCGGCCACATCGCGGAAGACCTCATGCAGGCCCTCCCGCAGGAACCAGTCGTAGGAGTCCTTCTGGATCTTCAGCAGGTTGGGCATCTGCAGGATCTCCTGATACTTGGCATAGCTCTTGCGAACGGTCTTGCCATAGTTCACGTCCTTGACTTGCATTTGCTTGATCACGCCTTTCTGTCGTCGTTTCGTGCGCTGTCTCAGCAATGACACGCGTGGGCCAGTTGCTGTTTTTTCATTTTAGTCCCTTGCCGTGCGGCGCGGTCTGTGGTATAATCTGACCATGAGGTGGAGGTTGGCCTGCGCCGCACTTCACAGCATTGGGTATTGATTTTACCACATTTTTTCTTCCGCGTCAATGCATTTCTTTGGAATATCCCCTGATTTTTTCGTCCGGCTTCCCGAAAGCCGGGCTTTTTTTGCCCGATTTTTCCGCCCATTCGTCCATTTTTCAGGGAAAAATCCTGTTTTTGTACATTCTGACGGATTCCGGCCCCGAATTGCGCGAAAAAATCAGAAGGTTGCGGATTGTATTTTTTCCGGTCAGAGAATACAATGCAGACGTTTTTTGAAATTGAAATTTCTATGGACTCCGGAGGGACTCTTATGGCAAAAACCGCATCCCGGAACCTGACGACCGGCTCCCCCACGCGGCTGGTCATCGGCTTTCTGCTGCCGCTGCTTGGTGGCCTGCTGTTCCAACAACTATATAATATGGTAGACACGCTCGTCGTCGGCCGTTTTCTCGGCATGGACGCGCTTGCGGGCGTCGGCTCGACGAGCTCCGTCAATTTTCTGGTGCTCGGCTTCTGCATCGGCATCTGCAACGGCTTCGTCATCCCCGTGGCGCAGAAATTCGGCGAGGGCGACGAAGCGGAGCTGCGCCGCTTTGTGGCAAACAGCATCTGGCTCTCGGCTGCGTTTGCCGTGGTGCTCACCGTGGCCACGGCGCTGCTGTGCACGCCCGTGCTGCGCTGGATGAACACGCCGGACAATATTTTCCGGTATGCCTACGACTACATCTTCGTCATTTTCCTCGGCATTCCCGCCATCATCCTTTATAATCTCGTCTCCGGCGTCATCCGCTCGCTCGGAGACTCCCGGACCCCGATCTATTTTCTCGTTCTCTCCTCCCTGCTGAACGTTGCGCTTGATCTGCTGGCTGTCGCCGTTCTTGGCATGGGCGTGGAAGGCCCGGCATGGGCGACCGTGATCTCGCAGGCCATCTCCGGCCTGCTGTGTCTGGCCATCATGGGAAAGCGCTATCCCGTTCTGCGTTTTCGCCCCGGTGAGCTGCGGCCGAGCCGCACACATATCACGCGGCTGTTTGCCATCGGCGTGCCGATGGGCCTGCAGTATTCCGTCACCGCCATCGGCACCATCGTCGTGCAGACGGCCGTGAATGGCCTCGGTGCGGTCTCCATCGCAGCCGTCACCGCAGCAAACAAGGTCAGCCAGCTCTTCACCTGTCCGTTCGACGCCGCAGGCACGACCATGGCCGTCTACGGCGGGCAGAACTACGGCGCAATGAAGCTCGACCGCATTCACCGCGGCGTGCGCGCCTGCGTGCTGCTGATGTTTGCCTATTCCGCCCTTGGCCTCGGCGTCCTTGCCCTCTTCGGCGGCAAGCTGTCGCTGCTGTTCCTCGACTCTGCGGAGAGCGCCGCCGTCCGGGACCAGATCGGTCTGCTGGCGCAGCAGTTTCTGGTGTGGAACGCCAGCTGCTATTTCCTGCTGACGCTTGTCAACGTGCTCCGATTCCTCATCCAGGGCGTCGGCTTCACGCAGCAGGCCGTGTTTGCAGGGGTGTTTGAGACGATCGCCCGCTGCTTTGTCGGCTTTGCCGTCGTGCGCTGGATCGGCTACACCGCCATCTGCCTTGCAAACCCCGCCGCATGGCTGCTGGCCGACTGCTTCCTTGTCCCCATCTACTTCCACGACATGCACATTCTGCAGCGCCGCTTCGCGCAGCGCCGCGCAGAGGCTTGACGAACGCCTGCTTTGCCCGTATAATCATCCCATAGAAAATCGGAAAGGCGGGCCCGCGAATGGACCATCTCTGTGCGCTTCAGCGCGACTTCATTAACCTCCGGCTCGGCACGTTTATCCACTGGAACAGTGCCGCCGTGCAGTTCCATGCAAATCCCGACATCATCGACTGGGAATTCGATCTGGAAAACGGCGGAGAGCCGCGCCGTTATCCCTTCTCCGAATCAGACTGGGCGCCCCGCGCGCCGGACTGCGATCGCTGGGCGCAGATCGCCAAAAGCGCAGGCTGCCGCTTTGCCGTCCTGACGGCAAAGCACCATGAGGGCTTTGCACTCTGGCCGTCCGAATTTGGGAATCACAGCGTCGCGCAGGCCACGGTCCGGACGGACATCGTCACGGAATTCCTGCGGGCCTTCCGCGCAGCCGGTCTGCAGGCAGGCCTGTACTTCTCCGTGCTCGACCTGACGGCCGGGATCGGGCGGCGCTCCTTTACCCCTGCGCAGCGCGAGCTCGTGCTCGGGCAGATCACGGAGCTGCTGACAAACTACGGCGAGATACCTTATTTTATTATAGACGGCTGGAACGCTCCCTGGGGCGGCCCGTCCTACCGCGAGCTGCCGTTCGAGGAAGTCGATGCCCTCGTCAAGCGTCTGCAGCCGAACTGCCTGCTCATGAACATCGGCTGCACGGAGGGCATCTCCGGCACGGACGTCGTCTTCTTTGAAAACGGCGCGGGGCAGGAGCTGACGCCCGGCTTTGCCGGTCCCGGCGCACTGTGCCAGAAGCTGACGCGGACGTGGTTCTACCGCGACGACGAAAAAGAGCCAAAGAGCGCCGACTGGGCGCTCAGCCTCATGGAGCAGTGCTTCGCCTCCCATGCCAATTTCATGCTGAACCTCAGCCCGGACCCCGACGGCCGCATCCCCGCGCCGCTGGCAGAGCGCTTTGCCGAAATCGGCGCGCGCGTCTCGTTCCCGGCCCCGCTCACGGAGCTGCCCGCAGGCTGGCTACGGCGCTGAGCCGGGTTCCCGATCGCCCTCCTTCGGCATATGCTGTCGAAGGAGGGCGATGTGCTCTCCGGAAAGGAGAAATACTATGGCAACCTTTACGAATCAGGCCACGCTGACCTACAACGGCGGCACCGTCAACTCCAACATCGTCACGGGCGAGCTCGTACAGGTCCTGACCGCCTCGAAAACGGCAGCCGCAGAGAGCTACCGCACCGGCGACCTTGTGACCTATGTCGTCCAGCTGCGCAGCACCGGTGCGGCGGCGCTGACCGGGCTGACCGTGACCGACACGCTCGGCACGACGAACTTTCCTGCCACGGGCGGCACGGTGCAGCTCACGCCGCTGACGTATCAGGCAGGGACGCTCCGCTATTTCATGAACGGCGTGCTGCAGACGGCCCCGGCCGTCACAGTACTGGCAAACGGCATCCGCATCGAGGGCATCACCGTTCCTGCAGGCGGCGTAATCACGCTGGTCTATACGACCCGCGTCAATGCCTTTGCCGATCCCTCGGCAGAGGGCACGATTGAGAACACCGTGACCGTCACCGGCGGCGGGCTGACGGATGCCGTCACGGCGGCGGAGACGCTCCCGGCGGCGGCAGCGGCAGAGCTCCGCATCGTCAAGGCCCTTGAGCCGGTCCGCGTCAGCGACAGCGGCACGCTCACCTACACGTTCACAATCGAAAACTACGGCAGCGCGGACGCCGATGCCGCAGCCGGCATCACCGTCACGGACCGCTTCGACCCGATCCTGCGCAATATCGCCGTGACCTACAACAGCGATACCTGGCTCGCATCCAACTACACCTACGACCCGGCGACCGGTCTGTTCCGGACCGTGCCCGCCGCGATCACTGTCCCGGCCGCTTCGGCCGTGCAGGACCCCGAGACCGGCGTTTGGACAGTCCGTCCCGGCACGGTCACCCTGCAGATCACCGGCACGATCTGATTTGAGCCAGCCCGCCGCGGATGCGGCGGGCACTTTTTTGAAATTTCCGGCTTGCATCCTGCAGCGATTTATGCTACTATATGATTAGTCTTTACTAATCCAATCAGGAGGCGCCTATGACAACATTCTATGGGATCCTCATCCCGTTTCTCGGCACCACGCTCGGCGCGGCCTGCGTGTTCTTCCTTCGCAAAGCGCTCGGCGACCGGCTGCAGCGCGCCCTGACCGGCTTTGCCGCCGGTGTGATGGTCGCGGCCTCCGTCTGGAGCCTGCTCATCCCGGCCATTGAGCAGTCTGCCGCGCTCGGCCGTCTTTCGTTCCTGCCCGCCGCCGTCGGCTTCTGGGTCGGCGTGGCCTTCCTGCTGCTGCTCGACCGCGTCATCCCCCACCTGCACCGCAACGCCGGTCAGGCCGAGGGCCCGCACACGCAGCTGCAGCGGACGACCATGATGATCCTCGCCGTGACGCTGCACAACATCCCGGAGGGCATGGCCGTCGGCGTCGTCTACGCAGGATATCTGACCGGAACGGCCCAGATCTCGGCCGCCGGAGCGCTGGCGCTCTCGCTCGGCATCGCCATCCAGAATTTTCCCGAGGGGGCCATCATCTCCCTGCCGCTGCGCGCCGAGGGCCAGAGCCGCATGCGCGCCTTCGCGGGCGGCGTGCTCTCGGGCATCGTCGAACCGGTCGGCGCAGCGCTGACCGTGCTGGCCGCGCGCTTCGTCGCCCCCGCCCTACCCTATCTTCTGAGCTTTGCGGCAGGCGCGATGCTCTATGTGGTCGTGGAGGAGCTGATCCCCGAGATGTCCGAGGGAAAGCACTCGAACATCGGCACAATCTTTTTCGCCGTCGGGTTCAGCGTGATGATGATCCTGGACGTCTCGCTGGGCTGAATCGCGCCCGCTTCCGCCGCGATTCCATGTAGGATTTCATGCACATGGTCAAAATGCCGAAAGGCGGTTTTCGGGCTGTTCCTAGCAGGACAGCCCGTTTTTTATATTGCATATGCAGCATATCATTCGGAATTTTCTCCGTTTTTCCTGTCACTGTTCCGCCGTTCCCGCCGCAGATCCCCCTGCTGCAAAAATTGCAGGAAAACGTTGCGACAGCGGCGCTTTGCACAGTTTTTGCTGTTTTTCACAAAGAAAAAGCCAGCTACCCGTAACAAGACTTTCTTGTCAGTTCTCCCAATTTTTTCTTCAGGTCTCCCCGTTTCCTTTACATTTTCTTTACAAAGTGCTAGAATATTACCAATGGAACTAGTGATGGATGGTGGAATTTTGTCACGATTTCCAAAATCGTGCAGCGCAGCTGCAACTACAAACAAAGGAGTCTTGAAATGAAACACATTGCAAAGCGTCTTCTCTCGCTTCTGCTCGTGGTCTGCCTCGTTCTTTCCGTGGCAGTGATCCCGGCAGGCGCGGCAGAGACCAAGCTGACCTCGGTCTACGCGTCCTACGCAGCCGAAGGCCACACGAATGCCCCGGTCGAGGATGACGTCTTCGAGGCGAAGTCCGATTCGATCACCGTCAGCATCATGACGACCACCGATATGCACGGCCGTGCATACGACTGGAACTCCTACACAAACAGCGCCCTGAACAACAACTTCCTGCAGGCAGCGAAGCTCATCGCAGAGCGCCGTGCCGCCGTGGACGACAGCATTCTTGTCGATGTTGGCGACATTCTGCAGGGAAGCGCGCTGAGCAGCTACAACATTCTCCAGGAGGGCGGCGAAAACAGCCCCATGGCGACTGCGCTGCGCTACATTGGCTATGATGCCTTTGTGCTGGGCAACCACGAGTTCAACTTTACGCCGCAGATTCAGTGGAACTACTACAATCTGCTGACCTCCACGGACAAGGCCGTCGCCGGTCAGCCCGTCGACGTCATCTGCTCGAACGTCGTGGAGACGGAGACGAACGAATCCGTGTTCTCCCCGTACAAGACCTTCACCTACAAGTTCGAGGACGGCACGACCTTCACCATCGGTCTGCTGGGCTTCGAGAACATGAACAATGCGAACTGGGACGTCGCCAGCCACTATGAGGGCTGCATGTTCGGCCATACCGACAACGCCGAAAAGTCCTATGTCTATGAGTGGGAAAACTACTACGGCAAGGAAATGCAGGAGAAGTGCGACTACATCATTGTCGCCTTGCACAGCGGCGAGGGCAATTCTGACATCTACAGTCAGGAAAACCAGAGCGGTTACTTTGCAACGCATACCACCGGCGTTGACATGCTGCTGACCGGCCACAACCATCAGAGAAACGCTGTCACCCTGCAGAACAAGAACGGCGAGAACGTCCTCGTTATGAACGGCGGCGGCTCCACCCTCGGTGAGACCGTCCTCACCCTCACGAAGGGCGCCGACGGCAAGGTCACCGTTACCGCAGCCGAGTCCACCATGCATCCTCTGAGCTCTGCCCTCGGCAAGGACGAAAACGGCAAGGACATCCGCGTCACCAAGCCGGATTTCAAGTCCGGCGACCCCAACTACGACGGTCTGAAGGATCTCATCTCCCCGCTCTTCGAGCGCTCCGACGCCTTCGTCAACAAGAAGATCGGCACGGTCTCCGGCACCTGGGACACCATCTCCAACTACTACCTCACGCAGAGCGATTCCTATGATCTCGTCCACAAGGCACAGATCTGGGCCGCCTGCACCGACAACAACATCGACCCGACGAAGGAGCACGTCGTCTCCATGACGACGCCGGTTGCAAAGCGCGGCTGGAGCGTCAGCTCCCTGCTGGCCGACGGCGCAACCTCCGGCGACATCAGCCTGCGCGACTGCTACTCCCTGTATCAGTACGACAACAACACCCTCTACATGATCAGGATGACCGGCGCCCAGCTCAAGAGCTGGATGCAGCACACGGCGCAGAACTACCGTGTCAATGACGACGGTCAGGTTGGCGGCGGCGGTTTCGGCTGCGACACGTTCTACGGCGTCAACTACGACGTCTATGTCGGCAATCCCGACGGCCAGCGCGTGCAGAACATCACCTACGCGGACGGCACGCCCGTGAAGGATGACGACACGATCTACGCCTGCCTCAGCTCCTATCGTCTGAGCGCCACGAAGGACTCCGATGCCTACGGCTGGTTTGCCTCCACCGGCATCACCTCCAGCAGCGAAGAGGCTCTGTGGGACGCCACCGTCTCTGAGCGCTTCAACACCGTCGGCGGCTCCGTGCCCCTCATCATCGGCGAATACATCAAGGAAATGACCGCCGAGGGCAAGGACATCACCCCGGGCCGTGAAACGAAATGGGCCGTCCACGCAGAAGCAAATCCCGTGAAGACCATCGAGGTCTTTGAGACCACCGACGTGCACGGCTACCTTGTCGACACGTCCTCCGGCAACGAGTCCACGTTCCAGTACCGCATGGCCTACATCGCCAATGCCGTGAACGAGGCGCGTGCCAATGCCGAAAACGACGCCGTTCTCCTGCTTGACGGCGGCGACATCTATCAGGGCACTCCCGTTTCGAACCTGACCTACGGCAACGCTCTGCGCGCCGCCTTCGACGCCATGGGCTATGATGCCGTCTCCCTCGGCAACCACGAGTTCGACTGGAACGTCAAGACCTATGCCGCCGATGAGGACGGCACCATGCCCGCCTATGAGATCGGTGAGTTCAAGGGCGACAGCAATATCCCCGTTCTGGCCTATAATCTCTATGATGCAGGTACGACGAACCGCGCCTCCTTTGTCAAGGACTATGTCATCGTTGACAAGGCCGGTGTGAAGGTCGCACTTGTCGGCTACATCCCCGACTACTCCATGGATATCATGACCGCCAAGATCGCCCCGTATGACATCGACCCGAGCATTGAGAAGCTCAATGCGAAGATCGAGTCCATCGTTGCAGCTGAGAACCCTGACGTCGTCGTCGTTGTGGCGCACGCCAGCCCGCGCGGCCTTGCAAACAGCGTCAACTCCGAGCTTGTCGACCTCGTCGTCGGCGGCCACTCCCACAGCGTTTCCTACGGCGTCGCCGACAACGGTGTAGCCTATATTCAGGGCAACTGCCAGGCGAAGGGCTATGCCAACGCCAAGATCCAGTTCAACACCGAGACGAAGGAAGTCACGGTCGTGAACCCGAGCTATGTGAACACTACCGGCCGCGACAACACCCAGAACCTCTATGACACCGAGGGCAACACGAAGCTCGATCCGACCGTTCTCGCCATTAGCCACGCCTCCTGGGATGCGGTGAAGGGCGACATGTCCGAGGTCCTCGGCGTTGCCGACCAGAGCATCACCCGCCGTGCACCCATCGGCAACAGCAGCAGCACCATCGCGGGCAACTGGCTGACCGGCCTGATGCTCGAGGCTACGAAGGAGCTCAACACCGTCGTCGCCTTCACGAACAGCGGCGGCATCCGCTGCGACCTTCTGGCCAACGAGGGCGAGACGACCCGCACCGTCACCGTCGGCGATATCTATGCCATCACCCCGTTCGGCAACCGCCTCTACACCTATGACCTCACCGGCGCGGAGCTTGCCGCTACCGTTGAGAATTCCTTCAAGAACAGCAATTACGGCGATCAGTTCTCCGGCATGGTCGTAAAGTACACGGCAGAGCCGGACGGCAAGGATGAAAACGGCCGACCGGTCCGCGGTGCCCGCACCGTCGTGTCCATCGTGCTCGATGACGGCACCGTCGTCGACATCAAGGACAACACGAAGACCTACCGCGTTGCCGTCAACGAGTACTGCGCCACCCTGCCCGGCTCCGTCTTTGAGAACAAGACTCCCGTGCAGAACGTGAACGAGGCTCCCATTGACAACATCAGCGCCATCGAAGCTCTGCGCGCCATCGGCAAGGCCAACAACGGCAAGCTGCCGCTGGACCTGACCGAGCGCTGCGTGAAGGTCGAGCTTGTGGAAGAGGATCCCTGCGAGCAGTACACCGACCTCGATGCAAACGCCTGGTACGCCGAGAGCGTCCACTTCGCTCTGGTCAACGGCCTGTTCGTCGGCTTCGGCGATGGCACGTTCCGTCCGGAAGCCGCGCTGAGCCGCGCCATGGTCGCCACCGTCCTGTACCGTCAGGCGGGCAGCCCGGCCGTCACCGGCACGAGCACCTTCCCCGACCTCAAGGATGACTGGTATGCTGACGCCGTCGCATGGGCACAGGAGGCCAAGGTTGTCATCGGCGATGACAAGGGCCTGTTCCGTCCGGATGACGACGTCACCCGCGAGGAAATGGTCACGATGCTCTATCGCTTCGCCGCCTCCCAGAACATGGACACGACGACGACCGGCGACCTGAGCAGCTTCACCGATGCCTCCAGCGTGCAGAGCTATGCCACTGAGCCCATGACCTGGGCTGTCGGCAACGGCATCATCCTCGGCATGGGCAACAACGAGCTCGCCCCGCGTGAGAGCGCGACGCGCGCCCAGTTTGCCGCCATCACGGCCCGTCTGGCTGCGCTGAAGTAAGCGCAGGGATACGGCCCTGAACGCATAAAAATGATCCAGCCAGGGTTGGGAGTGATCCCACCTTGGCTGGATTTTTTACGATTTATATTCTCTTACTCCGCGCGGTACACGACCTCGCCGTTCACAAACGTCATCCACGCCTCGCCGCCGATCGTCGTAAGCGGGTCCGCCGTCCAGAGGACGAGGTCCGCATCCTTGCCCGGCTCAAGACTGCCGACACGCGCGTCGATGCCGAGGCTGCGGGCCGGGTTGATGGTGATGGCGTGCCACGCCTCCTCCATCGGCAGACCGGCCGAAGCCGCCAGTCCGGCCGCCAGCGGCAGATACTGCAGCGGAATGACCGGCGCATCCGTGATGATGCTGACCGTCAGGCCCGCGCGGTACAGCGTGCCCGCCGTCGTGAAGCTCTTGTTGCGCAGCTCGACCTTCGTCTTGCCGCCGAACGACGGTCCGACGAAGACCGGGACCTGCTCCTTTGCCAGCTCATCGGCGATCAGCTCGCCGTCCGTGCAGTGGTCCAGCGTGAGCTTCAGGCCAAACTCGCGCGCGATGCGCACGGCCGTCAGGATATCATCCGCGCGGTGGGCGTGGCACTTGAGCGGGATCTCGCCGTTGACTACGGGCAGCATGGCCTCGAGCTTCATGTCGAACGCCGGATTCTTTCCCGCCGCCTTGTCGTCGCGGTAGCGGAGCGTGCGCAGCAGCAGCTCGCGCAGCAGGGCGGCGACCGCCATGCGCGTCATGGGGCTCTGGCGCTTGTCGTGGCCGTAGCAGCCCTTGGGATTCTCGCCGAAGGCGCACTTCATCGCGGCGGGCGCGCGCAGAATCATCCGGTCGACGCGCTTTCCGGCCAGCTTTACGATGGCGAACGTGCCGCCGACGACGTTTGCGCTGCCGGGTCCGGTGCAGGCCGTCGTCACGCCGCCGCGCAGGGCCAGCCCGAAGGCCTCGTCCTGCGGATTGATGGAGTCGATGGCGCGCAGCTGCGGCGTCAGCGGCTCGACGATCTCATTATAATCCATGCCCTCCCAGCGCATGCCCTCGTTGTCGAGGCCGATATGGCAGTGCGCCTCCACGCAGCCGGGCGTGAGCAGGCGGCCCTGCGCATCGAGAGTCTCAACGCCCTCCGGCGCGTCGACCGTCTGGCCGACGGCGGCGATTTTCCCGTTTTCGAGGAGCAGGCAGCCGTTTTTCAGGTCCGGCCCGGCCATGGTCTTGATATTTGCGTTGCGGATCAGCAGCATCGTTGTTCTCCTTTCGTGCGCGGTGCGCACCTGTTTTCTATTTCCAGTATAACGGCCCGGCGTGCTTCTGACAAGTGCTTTTCTTTATCATTTCAGCCGGCTTCGTGTTAAATCCGCATAAATTTCATGTAAAATCGTCATTTTTTCATGTTTTTCCGAGCTTTTCTGACGAAAAGACATATTTTCACGCAAACGAAAAAATTTTTCGGCCAAACCTGTGATATAATCAAGTTACGGCAGCAGGGGCGCGGTCCGGATCATCCGCACGAGCCTGCCAACCGCCGCACAAAGGGAGGCCCGCCATGCAAAACCGGAGCGTCATCTTCGATCTCGACGGAACCATTTATCAGAACAGCGTCTTTCACCGCGGCTATCTGCGGACGCTTGTTGCCGGGACGTGGGCCGAGCCGCTGGAGGCGGACCTTGTCCGGCTGGCAGAGGCGATCTTCGCCGGGCGTGAGCTGGACATGAACCGTTTTTACCGCCGTGGGCGTGCAGAGGCCGCCACCGTGCCGGAGCTCGTGCAGGCGCTGCGGAAGCGGGTGCTGCCCGGCATGACCTATGCCGAGGCGCTGCACGCGGACGATGTGGTCTATCTCGGCGACGCGTGGGCCGTTCTGGCCTACCTTGGCGATGCGCTCGGCTGTCTGGACGGCGACCGCGCCAATGAGGTCTATCGCCTGACCCGCCTGCAGATGGAGCAGGCCGGGATGCACGGTGACCGCGGGCTTTATGAGGCCATCATGCGGCTGGAGCAGCGCTGCCGTGTCGTTCTGCTGAGCAATTCCTACGAAGAGACCGTGCGGGAGTTCTTGCGGCAGCTCGGCTTTGCCGGAGCGTTCCGCGAGATCTGCAGCAGTGCGAACAAGCCCTACGGCATGATTGCGAGCCTGCAGGCCCTTGACCCTGCGCTGCTGGCGCGGCCGGAGGCCCTGATCAGCATCGGAGACCACGCCTTCAATGATCTGATGCCCATTTCTGCCATCGGCGGGCAGACGCTCTGGATTGACCCCTATCCGGACATCCACGAGCCGGAATATACCTGGTGCGTCCACACGCTTGCGGAGCTTGCCGCATTCCTGGACACCATTTCCTGAGCAGTGAGCGTCATCCGACGTTCCGATAAAAACACGAGACAATGGAGGAGAAAACACATGAAAGCACGCATTCTTGCCCTTCTGCTTGCTCTGGTCATGGTCGCGAGCCTGTTCGCGGCATGCAGCGCAGGGAAGACAGGCACTCCGGACGCAAGCACCGGAACCTCGCAGACCCCCGATGACAGCAAGACCACCGAAGACACGAAGCCCGCAAAGACCGAGAAGACGAAGATCGTCTACTGGCACTCCTACACCGACCAGCACGAAGAGAAGTTCCTCGAGCTCGCAGCCGCCTTCAATGCCTCGCAGGATGAGTACGAGCTCGTCGCCGAGCAGCAGCCGTACAGCGAGATCGACAGCAAGACCATGCAGGCCGTCCGCAACGGCACTGGCCCGGACCTTGTGAACATGTATCCGTCCGACGCCGTCAACTATCTGAACGAGGGCCGCCTTGTCGACCTGTCCGTTTACATCAACGACCCGGAGATCGGCATCCCGAACTTCAAGGACAACGTTCCTGCCGGTCAGTACAGCGAGATCACCCAGTGGGGTGACGGCATCTACGTCTTCCCGTGCACCACGGCGGGCGAGGTCCTGTTCTACAACAAGACCATGTTCGACAAATATGGCCTCGAGGCCCCGAAGACCTGGACAGAGCTCGCAGAATGCAGTAAAATCATTCACGAGAAGGAAGGCATCCCCGGCTTCGGCACCGACTCCCTCGTGGACACCTATCAGTGCCTCATCATGCAGGCCGGCAGCGGCTACATCGACGAGGACGGCAACTATGCCATCGACGAGACCATCGCCAAGGAAAAGCTCAACTGGTTCGCAGACCTTGTGAAGTCCGGCGACTTCCGCCTTGTCGGCGAGGACGTCTTCTTCTCCGGCCCGTTCGGCAGCCAGGCCGTCGCCTCCTACATCGGCTCGAGCGCCGGTGTCAGCTATGTTGAGCTGGCCGTAAACGACGCCTTCGAGATCGGCTGCGTGCCCATCCCGCAGGAAGGCCCCGTCCGCTACATCTCCTCCTGGGGCAACAACTTTGCCTGCCTCAGCACCGATGAGGATCATGCCCGCGGCGCTTACATGTTCCTGAAGTTCCTCACGTCCACCGAGAACATCGTGCAGTGGGCCGAGGCCTTCGGCACCGTCCCCATCTATAAGGAAGCCCGCGAGAGCGCCGAGTTCCAGCAGTTCGCCGAGACGAACATCGCCGTCAAGGCCCTGACCGAGGAAGCCGACGACATCGGCATGCTGGCCAGCGTCCCCGGCGCAGCGACCATGCGCACCGAGATCGACAAGATGGTCCAGAGCGTTGCCCTCAATGTCAGCGACGCCGACACCGCCTATGCGGCCTTTGAGACCGCCTGCCGCGAAGCCCTCGCAAAGTAATACCCGCCCATCCCAACAGGCGGACGTCCCGGCGGACGTCCGCCTGTACGCAGACCAGCGCATTCCGGCCGGGCCCACACCTGCCGCCGTTCCAACAGGAAGGAGAACCTATGTCGAAAGTCCTTGTATTCTGTATCGATGCCCTCTGTGCCTCCGACGTCGCGCGCATGCGCCGCATGCCGCACTTCGCGCAGATCCTGGAGCGCGGTGCGCTCGTCGAAAAGATCGAGCCGGTGCTCCCGGCCCTGACCTACACCTGCCATACCTCGATCCTGACCGGCACCTATGCCGGGCGACACGGGATCGTGCATAATGAAAAAATGACCCGCGGCGGCCATCTTGACGCGCCGTGGTACTGCATGAAATCGGACATCCGCGGCAAAACGCTGCTGGACATCGCCCGCGAGAACGGCCTGACGACCTGCTCTCTGAGCTGGCCCGTCTCCGGCGGCGCGGACTATACCATGAATATGCCGATGATCGTTCCATACAGCTATCAGGGCTACCGGCCCCAGCAATGGCTGGAGCACACGGCCACTGCAAACCTGATGGATCGTTACTTCTATAAACACGGCCGCTACCTGATGGGACCGACGCGCAGCCTTGACCTGTTCACCATGGCGCTGGCGCTGGACATCCTGGAGGACGGCCCGCAGCCGGACATCATGCTCGTCAAGCTGTGCGACCTCGACTCCGCCCGGCACACCTACGGCGTGGAAAGCGGGCAGGCCGAGACGCAGCTGCGCATGCACGATGAGCAGCTCGGCGCTATTCTGGAATGCCTGCGCCGCAAGGGCACGCTGGACGAGACGAACATCATCGTCCTCGGCGACCACGGCCAGACCGATATCCGCGATGCCTTCCTGATGAACGTCTACTTCCGCCGTCTCGGCCTTCTGACCGTCGATGCGGACGGAAAGATCGCCTCGTTCGACGCCGTCTGCCACTCCACCGGTCTCGCCGCCCTCATTGAGGTACGCGACCCGGACGATGCCGCGCTGATGGCCCGCGTGCACGAGGTGCTTGAGGCTCTGCGCCATGACCCGGACGTACAGCTCAGCATGGTGCTCGATGCCGCCGAGGCGCAGACGCGCTACGGCCTGTCCGGCCCGTTCGACTTTGTCGTGGAGAGCAGCCTTCCCATTGCGTTCGGCGAATACCCGGCCGGCGACACGCTCTGGCGCAGCTGTCAGCCGGGCGACAAGAAGACCGGCGTGGCGACTCACGGCGGCAGCCCGGCCCGCGAGGAGGTCACAACGTTCTTCGCCGCCGGACCGGATGTGCGGCCCGGCACGGTGCACGGCAGCCGCTCCATGGTCGACGAAGCGCCCACCATGGCCGCCATGCTCGGGCTGACGATGCCCGATGTCGACGGCGCACCCATTTTCGAAATATTGAGGTGATACGGACATGCAGATCAAACTCGAACATCTGACCAAGCGTTTCGGCGACACCGTTGCCGTAAACGACCTTTCCATCACACTGGAAAGCGGCAAGCTCATCGCCCTGCTCGGTCCGAGCGGCTGCGGCAAGACCACAACGCTGAATATGATCTCCGGCATTCTCCCCGTGAGCGGCGGCAGCATTTTCTTTGACGACCGCGACGTGACGAGCCTGCCGCCGGAGAAGCGCGGCATCGGCCTTGTCTTCCAGAACTACGCGCTCTATCCCCACATGACGGTCCTGCAGAATATCTGCTTCCCGATGGAAATTCAGCGCATCCCCAAGAAGGAGCGCATCCGCCGCGCCGAAGAGCTGGCGGAGATGGTGCACATCACCCCGTATCTCAAGCGCAAGCCCGCGGAGCTCTCCGGCGGCCAGCAGCAGCGCGTCGCCATTGCGCGCGCCCTGTCCAAACGGCCGGACGTGCTGCTGCTCGACGAGCCGCTGTCCAACCTCGACGCCAAGCTCCGCGTGGAGATGCGCGAGGAGATCCGCCGCATCCAGCGTGAGGCCGGCATCACGACCGTCTTTGTCACGCACGATCAGGAGGAGGCCAGCAGCATCGCCGACCGTGTCGTCCTGCTGCGCGACGGCGTGCTCCAGCAGGAGGACACCGCCCGCGGTCTCTATGAAAACCCGGTCAACCTCTTTGCCGCAGACTTCCTCGGCACGCCTCCCATCAATCAGCTGCACGGCGTTGTGCAGAACGGCCGTCTTGTGCTCGACGGCGGCATCCCCGCTGCGCTGGCGCTGCCGGACGGTCTTGCAGAGGGGCAGGAGATCGTTCTGGCCGTCCGCGCCGAAAGCATCCTGCCGCAGGGTGATACGCCCGCCTTCCGCACGACTGTGCTGGAGCGCTATTCCCTCGGCAAGGACGAGCTCGTCCGCCTGCAGGCCGGCCCCGCCGAGCTTCGCGGTCTTGTCCCGGCCGAGCTGGAGATCCTGCCCGGCGCAGAGCTGGCCGTCGGCCTGAAAAAGCGCGGCGTGTTCCTGTTTGACGCCAAGACGGGGGTGCGGTACTTATGAGCCGCCGCAAGCTGCGCACGCGCGCAGACGGCGAGCGCGTGACCTTCCGCACCTTTGCGGAGCCGGGGCTGTTCCTGCTCCCGTTTCTCATCGGTCTTCTGGTCTTCACCGTCTATCCGTTCATCAATGTCATTCTGCTGTCGTTCCGGCAGGACTACAGCCTGATGACCGGCGAATTCTCCGGCATCGGCCTCGGAAACTACGCCGAAATTTTCCATGACGCGAATTTCCTCAACGGTCTGCGCAACACGGCGCTGTACGTTCTGTTCGTCGTGCCGATCGTCACGGTGCTGTCCCTGTTCCTTGCTTCGCTGCTCAACTCGTGCACGAAGCTGCAGGGTCTGTTCCAGACGTGCTATTTCCTGCCGATGGTCACGTCCGTCACGGCGGTCGGCCTCGTGTGGAAATGGATGTTCAACTACGATTACGGCCTGATCAACTATGCGCTGTCGCTGTTCGGCGTTTCCCCCGTGAACTGGCTGAACGACCCGCACTACAATCTTGCCGCCCTCATCATCTACGGCATCTGGAGCATGCTGCCGTTCACGATCATTCTGCTGCTCTCCGGCTTCCAGAACATCAACCCGCAGTATTACACGGCCGCGCGCATCGACGGTGCGTCCTCCGGGCGCATCTTCCGCCGCATCACCGTGCCGCTGCTGGCCCCGACGCTGGGCCTGACGATGATCGTGAACGTCATTTCGGCTTCGAAGGTCTTCTCGGAGCTGTTCCCGCTGTTCAATGGCAATCCCGGCTCGGCCTACTCGCTGTATACCGTCGTATATTACCTGTTCGACATGTTCTACAAGCAGTGGCAGCTCGGCCCGGCTGCGGCCAGCGCCGTCGTGCTGTTCGTCATCGTTCTGATCTTCACCATGCTGCAGCTCTTCATCCAGCGCAAGTGGAAGAATTATTGAGGTACCGCCATGAAAACTGCCAAAAAATCCTTTGCCTATCTCGTTCTGATCCTCGGTGCGCTCATCATGGTGCTGCCGTTCTTCTGGATGATCATCTCCTCGCTGAAAACGGCCGCCGAGGTCAACACGACTCCCCCGACGTTCTGGCCGAAGGAGCTCGTGTTTGAAAACTATGTCTATGCGTTTGAGAAGGCCCCGTTCCTGCGCTATTTCTGCAACTCCCTGCTCGTGACCATCGTCTGCGTCGCCTGCACCATGTTCACGACCATCCTTGCTGCCTTCGCCTTCTCCCGGCTGAAATTCCCGGGGCGTGATCTGCTGTTCTCCCTGCTGCTTTCGCTGATGATGATCCCGTTCGAGATGCTCATCATCACGAACTACACGACCATCGTGAAGCTCGGGCTCAACGACACGCTCATCGCGCTGATCCTGCCGTTCACCTCCAGCATCTTCTACACCTACATCCTCCGGAATTTCTTCCTGGCCATTCCGGACAGCCTCTATTATTCCGCCCGCGTCGACGGCGCGAGCAACTGGCGCTACCTCTGGCGCGTCATGGTGCCCATGTCCCGACCGGCCCTCGTGACGATTGGCCTGCTTGACGCTATTGCCTGCTGGAACTCCTTCCTGTGGACCGTCATCGCCACAAACACGAAGGAGGTTCGGACGCTGCCGTTCGGTCTTTACGCCTTTATGACCTCCAGCGGCATCCGCTACGAACGCCTGATGGCCGCCTCAACCATCGTCGTGGTGCCGATGATCCTGCTGTTCATCTTCTGCCGCAAGAGCATCGTCACCGGCGTGTCGCGCGGCGGCCTGAAGGGGTGAGCGCCATGGGAGAGATCGTCCTCGACCTGCTTTGCCACGCCGATTTCTCCGGCCGCATCCGTCCCTCCCGCGAGGACATCGGCTTCCCGGCCTTTTCCGCCGAGATCGCAAAGCTGCGCGCGCAGAATCCGGCGGGAACGCTCCTGCTGGATGCGGGCGATGCCTTCAGCACGAACTATTGGCCCGGCCTGCCGCTCGTCGGCGCCATGATCCGCAGCAAAACGGACGTCATGACGCTCGGCAACCACGAATTTGACCGCGGCCCAGCCTTTCTGGACAGCTGCATCAGCGCCTGTCCCTTCCCGGTCCTCTGCGCCAATGTGCGCCGGAAAGCGGATGGTGCGCCCGTCCCCGGCACGAAGCCGTGGGTCCTGCTCGAGCGCTGCGGCATTCGCATCGGCGTGCTCGGCCTCACGACGGAATACACGCCCTACATGGTGGAGAAAAGCGCGTTTGCCCCGTTTGAAATGACCTCCGCCGCCGAAGCAGCCGCGCGCCATATCCCGGCAATGCGCGCCGCGGGCGCGGACGTCGTCGTCGTGCTGACGCACATGCCGTTTTATCAGGCGGCGGACGGCACGCTCACGGGTGAGCTGCCGGAGCTGATCGACGCCTCGCCCGCTGCGGACGTCTGGATCGGCGGGCACATCCCCGGCGACTGCGCGCAGGTCCGCAGCGGAGCCTGCGTCGTCAAGGCCGGGTTCGGCGGGGCAAGCATCGCGCACGTCCGCCTGACACTGGACGCCGCATCGCACCGCATTCTGGACCGCAGCTGCGCCGTCGTGCAGACGGACCCGAACGGGCAGGCCGATCCGGAGATCACCCGGTATATCCGCTCCGTCACCGACCCGTTCGAGCCGTATTTCCGGGAGCCCCTCGGATCCCTGAACGAGCGCTGGCGCATGACGCTGGCGCACGAGTCGAAGCTCGGCGACTTTCTGGCGGACTGCCTGCGCTTCGGTGGGCAGACGGAGCTGTCCTACATGAACACGACCAGCGCCTGCGGCGAGCTGCTCCCGGGTGAGATCACGCGCGAGGAGCTGCTCTACTGCGCCGCATTCGACGACGAAATGTTCACCGGGATCATCACGGGCGCGCAGCTCCATGCCCTGCTCGAGGCCGTCTATGAGCCGGAGCGCTTCGGCAATAACGCCGCCATCGCCTTCTCCGGCTTCCACGCCGCAGTGGACCATACCCGCCCCGGTGGGCAGAAGGTTCTCTCTGTCACGCGGCCGGACGGTACGCCCATTGCGCCGGACGAGCGCCTCAGCGTCACGGTCAGCGCCTATATAGCCTCCGGCGGCAATGACACCGGAGCCATTGCCGGACAGATCGACTGGAAACCGACCGGCCGCCACTATCACGAAGCCGTCAGCGCCTATGCAAAGTCCCTCGGCGTGCTCACGGTCGCAGACTACCCGCGCCTGCACGAGACCGGCGAACCGGAAAACAACCACGCGCCCTATTGAGCGCACGGAAAAGGCCATAGATTTGTCATTGCGAGGAGCGAAGCGACGTGGCAATCTCGCAGCAGAGGACCTTCTGTTCCCGGAATGCTCCGGCGAATTCGCAGCGCAGTCCCCGCACACCGGAATGACGCAAAGAGCCGCTGCGGCGCACCGCAGCGGCTCAAATGAAACATATGCATCTTCTTATCAGAAAAGCCGCCCCATCAGCTCCTCGAACGCGAGGATGACCTTGCCGAAAAACTGGTTCGGCACGGCGCTGATGAGCGTCTGGTTGGAGGCGTCGACGAGGAACGTCAGGTCCGACATTCGCGCCAGCTTGGAATCCGAGCGGCGCGTGAAGCAGATGGCGGAAAAGCCCTTGCTCTCCGCCTCGCGCACGTCGTTGATGATGGCCTCCGTTTCGCCGCTCTGCGAGATGGCGATGATGAGTGAGGACTCCACGTTGCTCGTGATCTGGCGGTTCGCCTCCTCGCGGAAAAGCATGTAGTCATAGAAGTGGACGTGGTTGAACACCATGAAGCCGCAGATGGCAAGCCGCTTGACGATGTAATTGGCGACCTCTTCTGCAAAGCCCTCGCCGACGACGAAGATCTTGCGTTCCTTGTACTGCATCAGCATTTTGCAGAACTGCTCGGCCTGCTCCGGCGTATAGCCGTCGATAAGGCCGCACAGCGGGTCCGGATCGCTGGAGCGGTGGCCCTCGCCGCTGGACTGTGCCAGATTATAATAAAGCTCGCTGTAGCCCGCAAAGCCCAGCCGCTTGCACAGCTTCATGATAAACGCCGTTGAAACATAGTTTTCGCTTGCGATCTGCTGAATGCCGACCTTGTTCCCGCCAAGCTCGATATGCCGGACGATGCTGGTGATCACCCGGCGCTCATCATCCGAGAGCAGGTTCGTCAGAATATAGTAGTTGCTCATCTCAAGCGCCGCCTTCCTGAAAATATCAAACTCCGCCCATGCACCCGGCACAGCCGGTGTGCGGAAAGGAATCATTCATGTCATACATCATTTCACCGCCCGAGGAGACGGCGCTGCAGGCGCACCTGCATAAGCTCCGCACGCAGCTCCACGAAGACCCGGAGCTTTCGTGGCAGGAGCACCGGACCACCCGGCTCGTCCGCCGGGAGCTGGAGGCTCTCTGCCTCGAGCCGGTCCCGCTCGGTCTGCCGACCGGCACTGCCGCGCTCCTGCGCGGCGCCCTGCCCGGCCCCACCGTCGGCCTGCGCGCCGATCTGGACGCCCTGCCGATCACGGAGCGCACCGGAGCGGAATTTTCCTCCCGCGTTCCCGGCGTCATGCACGCCTGCGGACATGATATCCATATGGCCGCCCTGCTCGGCGCAGCCCGCCTGCTTGCAGCGCGGCGGGAGCAGCTGGCCGGGAACGTCCTGTTCCTGTTCCAGCCCGCCGAGGAGGCCGCAACGGGCGCCATGCAGGTGCTGGAGCAGGGCCTGTTCCGCCGCGTTCCGATGGCGGGCATGCTGGCGCTGCACGTCTGGCCCGGTCTGGCGCAGGGGCAGCTCGGCATCCGGTCCGGCGCGATCCTCTCCGCCGTGGACAGCTTTGAGATCACCGTCACGGGGCGCGGCGGCCACGGCTCCGCACCGGAGCGGGCCTGCAACCCCATCCCCGCGGGCGCTGCGCTGGCTTCGGCCCTCACAACGCTCCGCGCCAACGACCTGCCACAGGCAGAGCCAGCCGTCACGGCCGTGACGTGCATTCAGGCCGGGACCTGCAACAACGTCATTCCGGACCGCTGTACCCTGCTCGGGACGATCCGCACGTTCTCCGCACGGACGCGGGCACAGGCAAAGGCGCGGCTGGAGGCCCTCACGGCCGGTATCGCGGCCGCGTGGGGCTGCACCGCAGCAGTCGGCTGGACGGACGGAACGCCCGCCCTGTGCAACGATACCGGGCTTGCAGCGGCAATGGAGCGCGCCGCCGTCTCCGTGTTCGGCAAAAGCGGCTGCGTGCAGATCGAGCCGCAGATGATCTCCGAGGACTTCGCCTGCTACGGAAGCGAGGTCCCGATCTGCTGCGCCCTGCTCGGCGTCGGCAGCCCGGTGGGCCTGCACAGCGCCGCGTTCTGTCCGGACTCCTCCGTTCTGCTCCCCGCCGCCCGCTTTCTTGCGGAAAGCGCATGGAGCGTGCTGGAGGACGCCCGTGCTTAAGCATGCGTTCTTTTCTATTCCTATTATAGCGAAGTACGACCGTTTTCGCAATTCCTATTCAGGAATCAAACCAGAAAGAAAAATCCTGCCGGTCATCACTGGCAGGATTTCTGTTTTGCTGTATTGATAGAGGTGATCAGAATACGCTTGATCTCCAGGCAGTCCTTCAGCAGAGAAGCGGCCATGCTTTTCTCCAGATAGTCAGACTTTTCCAGCAGATGCAGCCAGTACTCCGTTTCAGCCGTTTCCTTCAGCGCAATATGCAGCTTGGCAATAAAATCCGCTCTGCTGTTTCCGTACTGCGCCTCATTGATATTCGCGCCGATCGAGGTACCGCTGCGGAGGATCTGCTTTGCCAGAACTGTCTCGTGTTTCGTTTCGACAAGATACCGCTGCAGCCTGACGATCCGCGCACCAAACTCTATGGACTTTTCGATCAGAACGTTCTCCTTCATAGTATCACCAAGTGCAGTATAGCAAAAGTCCTCCGGTTTTGCAATTGCATTATTCCTTCAATCTTCTATAAACTCGTGAATCGCCACGTCCGTGGTACCGCAGTTACAGTCACTTAGAGGGATGGAGTATCCTGAATAGCTTTCAATTTAGCAGTATATTATTCATTATTCATTCTTAAATTTTCAATATTCATTTAGAAAATCCTGTCGCTGGAATGAATAGTGAATACTGAAGACTTAAAAATGAAAAATACAAAGCGAAAATACAGGATTGTCATCTGACCATTTCTTCTCTTAGAATACTGATAATCGCAAAATCTTCAATCAGCAACCAGCAAAATTACGGACTTCTAATCTCACTACTACGTCTGCAATGCCGCCCCAACAATCGGCTGCCGGTATTCTGAAAATCTTTCAGTTTGGCAATTTATTATTCATTATTCATTCTTAAGTTTTCAGTATTCATTTAGAAAATCCTGTCGCTGGAATGAATAGTGAATACTGAAGACTTAAAAATGAAGAATACAAAGCGAAAATCCTGCCGACTATCGTCGACAGGATTTTCGCTTTGGTGGGGGAAGGTGGATTCGAACCACCGAAAGCACTGCTAACAGATTTACAGTCTGCCCCCTTTGGCCACTCGGGAATTCCCCCAAATATGAACTTGTCCGTTTGAAAACACTGTGGAGCCGGTAGACGGATTCGAACCCCCGACCTGCTGATTACAAATCAGCTGCTCTACCGGCTGAGCTATACCGGCGTCTCAAACAAGCATGGTTATTATAGCGAGTTCATGCCGTTTTGTCAACCACTTTTTTGAGATATTTCGATTTATTTTTCTGTCTGGCCGCCGCAGGTCCTCCCGGCGCTTGCGTTTTGGCCCGATCCATGCTATGATACCCCCGATCTGAAACCGTGCAAGGAGTTGGTCTGTCATGCTGCCGCAGGGCTTCCCGGAACGAATGCTGCACCTGCTCGGCGAAGCGGAATTCGCCGAATTTCTCGCCTCCTATGAGCGCCCGCGGAGCGCCGGGCTGCGTCTGAATCCGCGCAAGCCCCTGCCGGATGGCGCTTCTCTCCCGTTCTGCGAGGCGCAGGTCCCGTGGGAGCCGAACGGCTATTACGTCTGCGAGGGCAGCCGCCCCGGCCTGCACCCATGGCACGACGCAGGCGCATACTATCTGCAGGAGCCGAGCGCCATGGCCCCGGCGCGCCTGCTGGACGCGCAGCCCGGTGAGCGGGTACTCGACCTCTGCGCCGCGCCCGGCGGCAAGGCAACGCAGCTGGCCGCCGCCATGCAGGGCCGTGGCCTGCTCGTTTGCAATGAGATCCATCCGCGCCGCGCGCAGGTACTCGCCTCAAACATCGAGCGGCTCGGCATTCCGAACGCCCTTGTGCTCAGCGAGCATCCGGCAAAGCTGGCCCAGCGCTTCCCCGGCTATTTTGACCGCATCCTTGTCGACGCCCCCTGCTCCGGCGAGGGCATGTTCCGGAAGGAGGAGGCCGCCGTGACGGACTGGAGCGAGGCGACCGTGGCCATGTGCGCCGCGCGGCAGCAGGAGATCCTCGCCTCCGCAGCCGAAATGCTGGCCCCCGGCGGGCGGCTCGTCTATTCCACCTGCACGTTCTCGCCCGAGGAAAACGAGGGCGTCATCTCCGCCTTTCTGCACGCGCATCCGGCGTTTTCCGTCGAGCCGGTCGAGGCTCCGTGGTTCTCTCCGGCGCGGCCGGACTGGATCGACGATCCCGCGCCCGGTCTGGAGCATGCCTTCCGCCTCTGGCCGCATTGCCTGCGCGGTGAGGGCCACTTTGCCGCCGTCCTGCGCAGCCATGCGGACGGCGCACGGCAGGATGCTCCCACGGAACGCGCCGCTCAGCTCCCGGCAGCGGCCGCAGACTTCCTGCGCAGCTGCACGCAGCCCCTGCCGGACGGCGTGCCCGTCTGCTTCGGCTCCGTGTGCTATCTGGCCCCGGCGGAGACGCCCGCTCTTTCCGGCCTGCGCGTGCTGCGCGCCGGTCTGGAGCTTGGTGAACTGCGCCGTGACCGCTTCTCCCCCGCCCACGCGCTGGCGCTCTGGCTGCACACCTACCCGCAGACGGCGGATTTCCCGGCCGGCGGCCCGGAGATCGCCGCCTATCTGCGCGGCGAGACGCTGCACGGCACGCAGCGCGGCTGGACGCTGCTGACGGCCGGCGGGCTTTCGCTCGGCTGGGTACGCGGCGCGGACGGCATCCTGAAAAATCAGTATCCGAAGGGTCTGCGGCATATGCGCTGACCGCCTGTTTGGCGTTTTCTCCGCCCGATTTCCGGTTTTCCCTTTACAGAATGTTCAAACTATGCTATACTAGATAGTCGAAAGAACTTTCCAACCGAACGTCTCGGCGGGAAGGATCCTCTGCCTGAAATTGGCGCTGTTGTTTTGCGACATATTGCATATACTCCGATCGTGAGAGGGTATGACATGAATAAATACATTATCCAGGGCGGCCATCCGCTGTCCGGCGTCGTAACCGTCAGCGGCGCAAAAAACGCCGCCGTGGCGATCCTTCCGGCAGCACTGCTCGTAAACGGCACCTGCCGCATCGAAAATGTGCCGGATATCTCCGATGTCCGGCTCCTGTTGGAGATTCTGGACAGCATGGGCGCAAAGATCCGCCGCCTGAGTCCGAATACGCTGGAGCTCTGCTGCACAAATGTGCGCGATTCTGAGGCCTCCGACGCGCTGGTGCGCCGTATCCGTGCCTCCTATTATTTCATCGGCGCGCAGCTCGGCCGCTTCGGCCATGCCCGCGTGGCGCTGCCCGGCGGCTGCAACTTCGGCGCGCGCCCCATCGACCAGCACATCAAGGGCTTCGAGGCTATCGGTGCCGCCGTTGACCTCAAGGACGGCTTCGTTTGCGCCGCCGCTCCGGCTGACGGCCTGACGGGCGGCCGTGTCAATCTCGACGTCGTCTCCGTCGGCGCGACCATGAACATCATGATCGGCGCGGTTCTGGCGAACGGCACGACCGTTATCGAAAATGCCGCGAAGGAGCCGCACATCGTCGATCTGGCGAACTTCCTGAACGCCATGGGCGCGAAGGTCTCCGGCGCGGGTACCGACGTCATCAAAATTCGCGGCGTCCGCAGCCTGCACGGCGGCAACTACTCCATCATTCCGGACCAAATCGAGACGGGCACCTATATGGCGGCCGTCGCGGCCACGGGCGGCGACGTGCTCATCCAGAACGTCATCCCCAAGCATATGGACTGCATCTCCGCCAAGCTGCGTGAGATGGGCGTGAAGATCGCCGAATACGACGACGCCATCCGTGTGCAGCGCACGGGCGTCATGCGCCGGGCCAATGTCAAGACGATGCCGTATCCCGGCTTCCCGACGGACATGCAGCCGCAGATCGCCGTGTGCATGTCTCTGGCCTCCGGCGTGAGCGTCATTACGGAGAGCATCTATGACACGCGCTTCGGCTATTGCGCCGAGCTCAACCGCATGGGCGCGTCCATCAAGGTCGACACGAAGGTCGCCATCATCACGGGCGTGGAGAAGCTGCACGGCTGCACCGTGCGCGCCTGCGACCTGCGCGCGGGCGCTGCCATGGTCATCGCCGGACTTGCCGCCGACCGCACGACAACGATCGAGGACATCGAATACATTGAGCGCGGCTACGAAAACCTCATCGGCAAGCTCACCGCGATCGGCGCGGAGATCCGCCGTGTCAGCGTTCCGGATGGAACGGCCGTCCCCGCAGCAGTCTGAAGCGTATTCCAGCGTATTTTCTGCTCCGCCGCGGCATTTCCCGCGGCGGAGCATTTTTATGATTTGAAAAGGACCTCTCAGCGATATCTATGGACAAATTCGTATTTCTTCTCGAGCTCATCGGCACGGTGGCCTTTGCGGCCTCCGGCGCGCTGACCGCCATGCGCCGCCATATGGACCTGCTCGGTGTCATCGTGCTCGGCGTCATCACCTCCGTCGGCGGCGGCATCCTGCGCGACGTCATTCTCGGCATCACGCCTCCCCTCGCCTTCCGCGACCCGACGTGCACGCTCGTGGCCGTCGGCGTGTCGCTCCTGCTGTGCATCCCGTGGATCCGCCACAGCCTCATGCACAACCACCGTCTGTTCGACGTCTCTCTGCTGCTCATGGACTCCGTCGGCCTCGGCGTATTCACCGTCATGGGCATCTGGAACGCCATGGACTTCTCGCCGGACCGCAGCACCTATCTTCTCGTGTTCGTCGGCCTGCTGACGGGCGTCGGCGGCGGCGTCATGCGCGATGTACTGGCCGGGAACACGCCCTATATTCTCGTCAAGCACGTCTACGCCTGCGCCTCGCTGGCGGGTGCGGTGCTGTGCGCCGTGCTGTGGCGGCTCGTGCCGCAGTATGTGGCCATGCTGGCCGGTATGACGACCGTCCTGCTCATCCGCCTGCTTTCGGCGCATTTCCGTTGGAATCTGCCGCGCGTGGAGGATGAAACACTCTGAAAGGCTTTCCGGAGCGGCAGATACGCCGCTCCGGCAATTTTTGTCCAAAAAACGGGGGAAAAATCCGGGATTTCCCGAAAAAAAGGATTGACCCCCGACGTTTCGTATGATAGAATAACTCTACCTGTGAAAAAGGGCTTTTTTGTTATGCCCTTTTTGCCTGCGGACGGCGCCCGCGTAGTTTCGGCGTCCCCTAAATTTTTCTAGCCGCAGGTCATGCAGGGAGGCAAAATTTTAAGGAGGTGCCGAACAATGCGAGTCAAGATCACGCTCAGATGCAACGAATGCAAGCAAAGAAACTACAACACGATGAAAAACAAGAAGAACGACCCCGACCGTCTTGAAATGAAGAAGTATTGCAGGTTCTGCAGAAAGCACACGGTTCATACCGAGACGAAGTAAGGGAAAGGGTGAAAGCAATGGCAGAAGTCAACAAGAAGCCGAATATCTTTGTCCGCATGGGCACAGGCCTTTCCCGCTGGTTCCGCGAAATGAAGAGCGAGCTGAAGAAGGTCGTCTGGCCCTCCGGCAAGCAGCTGGTGAACAACACCGTCGTCGTTCTCGTCGCCGTTCTGATCGTCGGTATCATCGTCTGCCTGTTCGATCTCGGCGCAGGCGAGCTGATCGGCCTGCTGCGCAAGCTGTTCTAAGTCAGGACAAGCGGTATGGCAGAAACAGCAAAATGGTATGTTGTGCATACCTATTCCGGTTATGAAAATACCGTTATGGCGACCATTGAAAAAACGGTCGAGACCCGTCAGCTGCAGGACATCATCCAGCAGGTCTCCATCCCCATGGAAACCGTGACCGAAGTCACGGAAAAGGGTCCGAAGACCTATGACCGCAAGGTCTTCCCCGGCTATGTACTGGTGAAGATGGTCATGACGGATGACGCCTGGTATATCATCAAGAACGTCCGCGGCGTCACCGGGTTTGTCACATCCGGCAGCACCAAGCCCACCCCCCTGACGGAGGATGAGGTCATTCAGCTCGGCGTCGAAAAGCGCGAGATCGTCGTTGGCTACAAGGTCGGCGACACGGTCCGCATCATGGACGGCCCGCTGACGAGCTTCAGCGGCATCGTCGAGGAGCTGGACGTCGAAAAGAACCGGGTGCGCGTCACCGTTTCCATGTTCGGCCGCGAAACGCCGGTCGATCTGGAGCTCGATCAGGTGGAGCTCTCCACCGACTGATCCGGGCAAAACGTGGGAGGGGTTCTCCCCCGCCAGAAATACGCGTCAGCGTATTACCACATTCTATTTGGAGGTGCTTATCATGGCACAGAAAGTTACTGGTTATATCAAACTTCAGATTCCGGCCGCCAAGGCGACCGCTTCGCCCCCTGTCGGCCCGGCTCTCGGCCAGCATGGCGTCAATATCGCGCAGTTCATCCGCGAGTTCAACGACCGCACCAAGGATCAGGCCGGTTTTAAGATCCCCGTCGTGATCACGGTCTATGCGGACCGCAGCTTCTCCTTCGTCACCAAGACGCCCCCGACCCCGACCCTCATCCTGAAGGCCATCGGTCAGGAAAAGGGCTCCGGCGTTCCCAACAAGAACAAGGTCGGAACCATCACCAAGGCGCAGGTGCGCGAGATCGCAGAGCGCAAAATGCCCGACCTCACCGCCGCCACCATCGAGGCCGCGATGAGCCAGGTTGCAGGCACCTGCCGCAGCATGGGCATCGTCGTTGTCGACTGATCGCTGAGTCTGCCGAGGTCGCCTGACCTCATCTATGTGGGAGGATTATTCCGCATCACCACTTTAAGGAGGATATAACATTGTTTAGAGGTAAGAAATATAAGGACAGCGCGAAGCAGATCGACCGCTCCGTGCAGTATGAAGTCTCCGACGCCCTTGCGCTCGTCGTGAAGACCGCCCCCGCCAAGTTCGACGAGACCGTCGAGATCCACATCAAGCTCGGCGTCGACTCCCGCCACGCTGACCAGCAGGTCCGCGGCGCCATCGTCCTGCCCAACGGCACCGGCAAGACCCGCAAGGTCCTTGTCTTTGCGAAGGACGCCAAGGTCGACGAGGCCAAGGCAGCCGGCGCTGACTATGTGGGCGGCATGGAGCTCGTGGAGAAGATCACGAAGGAAAACTGGTTCGACTTCGACGTCGTCGTCGCTTCCCCGGATATGATGGGTATCGTCGGCCGTCTTGGTAAGGTCCTCGGCCCGAAGGGCCTCATGCCCTCCCCGAAGGCCGGCACCGTCACCCCGAACGTCGCCGCTGCCGTCAAGGAGATCAAAGCCGGTAAGATCGAGTATCGTCTCGACAAGACCAACATCATCCACTGCCCGATCGGCAAGGTCTCCTTCGGTGCTGAGAAGCTGACCGAGAACCTGAACACGCTGCTTGGTGCCGTCGTCAAGGCGAAGCCGGCCGCAGCAAAGGGCCAGTATATCCGCTCTTGCGTCGTTGCCTCCACCATGGGCCCCGGCGTGAAGGTCAATACTGCCAAGTTCTAATGCGTTTGATCATGGAGCAGCAAAGCGTTTGTCTGCTCCATGAATTTCCCCAGAAATCAGAAAATTGCTTGACAAATCCGGCATTTTCTGATAAAATATTTCCCGTTGCCAGAGACAGCAGGAGGCTTACGCCGTAACGATCCCCATCCTGCCGAGGTTACACGAAATACATGTGATTTCTGTGTCCTCATGTCTTTTGGCATGAGGACATTTTTTCGGAGGTGACACACATTGCCCAATTCCAAGGTACTTGAAAGCAAGAAGGCAATCGTCGATGCACTGGCTACGAAGCTGCAGGGTTCCACCGCTGCCGTGTTCGTGGACTACAAGGGCATCACTGTCGCACAGGATACCGAGCTTCGCAACAAGTTCCGTGAAGCCGGCGTGGAATACACCGTTGTTAAGAACACTCTGACCCGTTTTGCCGCCAACAAGGCCGGCTATAACCATTTCGACGAGATGCTCAACGGCACTACTTCCCTCGCCACCACCACGGGAGACCCCATTGCCCCGGCTCGTATCGTCTGCGAGTTTGCCAAGAAGAACAAGAACGTTCTGAAAATCAAGGGCGGCTTCGTTGAAGGCTCCGTCCTGTCTGTCGAGCAGCTTCAGGGCTTCGGCGAGCTTCCCAGCAAGGACGCTCTCATCGCCCAGGTTCTCGGCACCTTCCTGGCCCCGATCTCCGCTCTGGCATTCTGCCTCGACCAGATCCGCCAGCAGAAGGAAGGCCCCGCTCCCGCGGAAGAAGCTCCCGCAGAAGCCTGATCCATCATTCATCTATTACACTAATTAGGAGGATTTTATAATGTCTGAGAAAATCGCTGCCCTGATCGAAGAAGTTAAGGGTCTGTCCGTCCTCGAGCTGTCTGAGCTTGTCCATGCTCTCGAAGAGACCTTCGGTGTCTCCGCTGCCGCTGCCGCTGTTGCTGCTCCCGCTGCCGGTGCTGCTGAGGCCGCTGAAGAGAAGACCGAGTTCGACGTCGTCCTGAAGGAATGCGGCGCGAACAAGATCGCTGTCATCAAGGTCGTCCGTGCTCTGACCGGCCTGGGCCTGAAGGAAGCCAAGGAGATCGTCGACAACTGCCCGAAGACCCTGAAGGAAGCCGTTTCCAAGGAAGATGCCGAGAAGATCGTCAACGACCTCAAGGAAGCCGGCGCTACCGCAGAGATCAAGTAAGATATCCCCTATCCTGCAATTTACGCCGCAGCACCGAAGTGCTGCGGCGTTTGCGTTTCCCATAAGCCTCGCAGAGTTCGCCGCCCGCAGGCGGCGAATCAATTGAGATCATTTTCTCCGGCGGCGTGTACGTCGGAGAAAATACCGCTCAGTCCGTCAGTGTGCGAATCGTTCGGCTCCGGCGGACGATTCGTGCGCGCAGCGGACTGAAATTCCCTTATCAGAAAAGCCCTTTTGGCTTTTCTGATAGGCTCACGCCGCAGCACCGAAGTGCTGCGGCGTTTTGCGCGTTTGTTTTGATTCCTGCGTTTATTCCTCGATCTCTGAGCTGATGCGATCGTCCTTTCCGCCCTCCGGGCGGCCGCTCAGGAAGCGCCGCGTTGCAAACAGGGCCACGACGCCCGCAATGCCGACGGCCAACGAGACAGGCTCATGGTGGTTCAGCACCACATAGCGCGACAGCGCCATGATGAGCAGCTCCAGCGTGTTGCCGACGGTCGGCCGCAGCAGCATTTTTACAAATTCCACCGCCACGACAAGCGACGTGATGCTGCTCAGAAATGAATCGAGAAAGCCCTCCGCCAGAAAAATGGACGGATCGCGCGCAAGCTCCCAGATCTCGATGCCCATCAAAGCGACGAGCACCAGCACAATAACGGCCGCCAGCACGATCTCGAGGATCTCCAGAAATCTATGGATCCCGTGAATGATCTTTTCTCCCAAAGTCTGCACTCCTTCTTCTGATTTTCCGTATTTAGTATACAGGAACCGGCCGGTCTCGTCAAGCAGGAACATTTTTTCGAAACTCTCTTGCACGCCCAGAGCGTATGTGATATACTCATTGTGTCTACACCGCTGCAGCAGTCATCCGATCTGCTGCAGCCCATTTTATGACGACTGGAGAAGATACCATGGAAACGAAAGCAGCCGGCAGCCTGACGCACGGCCGGCTCGGGAAGCAGATCCTTGCCTTCAGCCTGCCGCTGATGCTGTCGAATGTTCTGCAGGTTCTGTTCAATATGTCGGACATCGCCGTCGTAGGCCGTTTCTCCGGCCCGATCGCACTCGGCGCAGTCGGATCCACAGCGACGCTCGTTACCCTGTTTACCGGCTTTCTCATTGGCCTTGGCAGCGGTATCAATGCCCTTGTTGCGCGCTTTCTCGGCGCAGGCAGCCGCGAGGAGACGCAGCGCACCGTCCATACGGCCCTTGCCCTGAGCCTCATCTTCGGCGCGGTGCTCCTGCTGCTCGGCGAGCTGACGGCCGTTCCTCTGCTGAAGCTGCTCGGCACAAAGGAAGAGCTGATCGACGGCGCGACGATCTACCTGCGCATCTATTTCCTCGGCATGCCCGCCATGGCGCTCTATAACTTTGGCAATGCCGTTCTGAGCGCTGCGGGCGATACCCGCCGCCCCCTGCTTTATCTGCTCATCGCGGGCATTCTGAACGTCGCTCTGAATCTCTTCTTCGTCATCGTCTGCGGCATGAGCGCCGACGGCGTCGCACTGGCCAGTATCCTGACGCAGTACCTGTCGTCCGTCCTGATCCTCATTGCTCTTGTCCGGACGAAGGATGCCTACGGTGTCCGGCCGAAATGCATCCGCCTTCACCGCGACAAGCTCGCCCCCCTGCTGACACTGTGCTGCTCCGCCGGTCTGCAGAACGCCATCTTCGCCGTTGCCAACCTGTTCATTCAGGCAGGCGTCAACCGCTTCGACGCCCTGATGGTCGAAGGCAACTCCGCCGCCGCCAACGCAGACGGCCTCATCTACGACGTCATGGCTGCCTTCCACACAGCCTGTGCCAGCTTCATCGGGCAGAACTACGGCGCAGGCAACCGCGACCGCGTGCGCAGGACCTATTGGATCAGCCTCAGCTACTCGTTCGCGGCGGGCGCCGTGCTCGGCCTGAGCCTTGTGTTCTTCGGCCGCGGCTTCCTTGCCCTCTTTACGGACTCGGCTGAGGTCGCAGCCGCCGGTATGCACCGCCTGTGCATCATGGGCTTCTCCTATGCCATCTCGGCCTTTATGGACTGCACTATCGCGGCCTCCCGCGGCCTTGGCCGCTGTGTTGTGCCGACGATCATCGTCGTGCTTGGCTCGTGCGTGTTCCGCGTGATCTGGGTCTACACGATCTTCGCCTCCGTTGGGACCATCGCCTCGCTCTACCTGCTCTATCCGGTGTCTTGGACGCTGACGGCCTCGGCCGAAATGGTCTACTTTTTCTACCTGTACCGCAAAGTATTCCGGACCCCGGCGAAACCGGCAACTGTCTGAAAAACAAATGCCTCGCTGCGAATGCAGCGAGGCATTTGTTCTTATCCGGCAATCGTGGAGGTCGGGTCCCAATAGACCACAACACCCATGTCGGACAGCTCCGTCACATGCGTGATCTTCGTACCGAACGCATTGACCTGCACGAGGTTCTGGCAGGCCTTCAGGCACTCGATGTCCGTGATGTCGGTGTTGTAATCCACATCCACATAATTCAGCTCCGGCAGGCCGGCAAGGCCGCTGATATCGGAAAGCTGGTTATAGGAGCCGTAGAACTGCTGCAGCCGGCACGTCTCCGTAAACGGCGGCAGCTCCTTGACGAGATTGTGGCTCATGTCAAGGTATGTCAGGTTCACGAGCGAGGCCGCACTGTCGACATTCTCGAGCTGGTTGTCCGAGAGGCGTAGCTCTGTAAGCTGCAGGCACGAGCCAAGGCCGGAGACGTCCGTCAGGGCGTTTTTCGAAAGATCCAGCTTCGTCAGGGCGCGCATGCCTGACAGCGGCGCGACGCTCGTGATGCGGTTGCTGGCAAGTTCCAGTTCCGTCATCTCCGTACACTTGGCCAAGGCAGACACGCTCGTGATGTCATTCTCTGAAAGGTCGAGCGCCGTGAGCTTCGTCAGGCCGTCCAGCGCATCGATCGCCGTGATGGCATTGCGGGACAGGTCCGCCGTCTTCAGGCCGCTGTAGTTGGAGAGCGCGCCGATGTTGGAGATGCTGTTATCGGAGAGGTCGAGGTGCTCCATTGCCTTCGCACCGGAGAGCGCCACGATGTTCGAAAGGCCGCAGCCGCTGAGGTTCAGATCGGACAGGTCGGTCAGCGTGCCGATATATTCGAGCGTCTGTGCCGAGACAAGGGAGCCGGAGAGGTCCAGCTTCTCGAGATACGGCATCTCCGTCAGGAAGGTGTAGTCGTCAAACATGCCGTTGTGGATCGTCAGGCTGTGCAGGCCCGTGAAGTAATGCAGGTCCGAGAAATCCGTGACCTCCTCCGGCATGACGAACTCCGTCACAGCCCACAGGTCGCTCGTGTAGATGACGGACGGCGACGGCTTGAGAATAAGGTCTCGCACATACTGCTCAAAGGCGCTGTCCGTAAACGTGACCTCCTCCACAACACCGACAATCAGATAGTCGGCCTCCGTCAGCGGGCTGACAAGCCCGTCGTCGCTGACGGCAATGGCGGAAACATGCGTGGAGCCTGCGGGGAGGGCGATCGGCTCAGCATAGGGCGCGTCCGCCGTCGAGGGGTACTGCTCCGTCACGGATACATAGACCGTTCCGCTCGGCGCAGAGACCGAGACCGTGATATAATCCGAGAATTCGCCGCCATCCGGCGTCAGTGCTGGGGCTGCCGGGCGGGCCGCCTCCAGCGAGGCGCGAATGGCCGGGTCCGTGATACTGTCGAGCATCTGCTGGGCATCAAGCAGCTTGTCCTGTGCCACATAGGTCGCGCTCAGACGGCGGTAGAGCTGCTCCGAGGGGGCCGTGCGGATGGCTTCTACAATCGTGCGCTCCGCGCGCGTGTAGCTGCCGTCAGCAAGACAGGCATCCGCAAGCGCCAGCGCATAGTCCACATTGTCCGGCGCAAGCGAGACGGCCGTCGTATAGCGGTCAACCGCGCGGGCATAGTTGCCGCTCTTCATGGCCTTCTCTCCGAGCGCCGCAAAATTATCCGCCGTCCAAAGGAAATGATACAATCCAAAGAGAAGTCCGGCCAGCAGCACGAGCACAACCAGCAGGATCAGGGCTTTCTTCATACGCAATGTCTCCAATCGGAAGTTATACGCGTTTATTATACTTCCCCACGCGGCGGAAGTCAACGGAAATCGCGGTTTTCCGGGGAGGATGACGGAACGCGCCGCTATTTCCCCGGAAAAGCTTGCAAATCACCCCAAGGCGACATCCAGCAGCATCATGATCGCAAATCCGGCCACAATGCCCATCGTAGCTGTGTAGGGGCGCGCCTCGCGGTTGCGCTGACATTCCGGGATCAGCTCATGGACGGCCACAAGAATCATCGCGCCCGCCGCAAAGGCAAGCGCATAGGGCAGGATCGCCTCAACGGAGCCGACGAGCAATGCGCCCAGCACGCCCGCGACCGGTTCAACCAGCCCCGAGGCCTGCCCGAGCAGGAAGCTGCGAAGCCGCCCCGCGCCCTCGCGCCGAAGCGGCACAGAGACCGCAGCGCCCTCCGGAAAATTCTGCAGGCCGATGCCGAACGCGATGCTGATCGCGCCCATGACTGCCTCCGGCGCTGCGCCGCGCTGCAGTGCCCCAAAGGCCACGCCGACGGCCAGCCCTTCCGGGATATTGTGCAGCGTGATCGCGAGGATAAGGAGAACGACATGATTCGTCCCGCTTCCCCGCCCCGGTCTGCTGCTGGCCCTTGTGACCACGCGGTCAGAGGCCCAGAGGAAGACGGCTCCCAGCAAAAAGCCCAGTGTGGCGACGAGCCATGGCGGCAGGCCGTCCTGCTCTGCCGCGCGGGCAATGGCGGGCTGCAGCAGGGACCAGAAGCTCGCCGCGATCATGACTCCGGCCGAGAAGCCCAGCATGCGGTTCATCGCCTCCGGCGACGGCCTGCGGAACAGGAACACCGTCGCCGCGCCGGCGGCCGTCACGGCCCACGTCCCAAGCGTCGCGATCAGTGCCCAAACGATTGGATTTTCCATATTCCACCTCCCGTTTCATTGTATGCAGTGAGGACGGAATTGCGTGCATGCGAAAAGAGCCGCTGAGGTTTCCCTCAGCGGCGCGCTGCCGAAAAGCCCATTGGGCTTTCCGGCAAAGGGCTCGCAGTCCGCTGCGCGCACGGATCGTCCGCCGGGAGCAGGCGATCCGCACACTGGCGGACTGGGCGGTATTTTCTCCGACGTACATGCCGCCGGAGAAAATGATCTCACTTCCTTCGCCGCCTGCGGGCGGCGAACTCTGCGAGGCATGATCGAACAAACTGAGCCGCTGAGGTTTCCCTCAGCGGCTCAAGATGCGATATGCAGGAATTAGTTCTCAGCAGTCTCGATGACGACGCCGGAACCGACGGTACGACCGCCTTCACGGATAGCGAAGCGGAGGCCCTTCTCGATAGCGATCGGGGTGATCAGCTCGACATCCATGTCGATGTTGTCGCCGGGCATGCACATCTCAACACCCTCGGGGAGGCTGATGATGCCGGTGACGTCGGTGGTACGGAAATAGAACTGCGGACGATAGTTGTTGAAGAACGGGGTATGACGGCCGCCTTCTTCCTTGGACAGGACGTAGACCTGGCCACGGAACTTGGTGTGCGGATGGATGGAGCCCGGCTTGCAGAGGACCTGGCCACGCTCGATGCTCTTCTTGTCAACGCCGCGGAGCAGAGCGCCGATGTTGTCGCCGGCTTCTGCGTAGTCCAGCAGCTTGTGGAACATTTCGATATCGGTGACGACGGTGGACTTCTTCTCTTCCATCAGGCCAACGATCTCGACCGGCTCGTTCTTCTTGACAATACCACGCTCGACACGACCGGTGGCAACGGTGCCGCGGCCGGAGATGGTGAAGACGTCCTCGACCGGCATCAGGAAGGGCATGTCAGCCTTGCGGTCCGGGGTCGGGATATAGTTGTCAACTGCGTCCATGAGCTCCTTGATGGAGGCATAGGCGGGGTCGTTGGGGTCGTTGCTCTCGCAGGTCAGAGCCTGCAGAGCGGAGCCCTTGATGATGGGGACATCGTCGCCCGGGAACTCGTAGTAAGACAGGGTCTCGCGGACTTCCATCTCGACGAGCTCGAGCAGCTCCTCGTCATCGACCTGATCGCACTTGTTCAGGTAAACAACGATAGCGGGAACGCCGACCTGACGGGCCAGCAGCAGGTGCTCCTTCGTCTGGGCCATGGGGCCGTCGGAAGCAGCGATAACCAGGATAGCGCCGTCCATCTGAGCAGCGCCGGTGATCATGTTCTTGATATAGTCGGCGTGGCCCGGGCAGTCGACGTGAGCATAGTGACGCTTCTCGGTCTCGTACTCAACGTGAGCGGTGTTGATTGTGATACCACGAGCCTTCTCTTCCGGAGCCTTATCGATGGAATCATAGGCCTCGAACTGAGCCTTGCCCTGGAGGGACAGCCACTTGGTGATGGCGGCGGTCAGCGTGGTCTTGCCGTGGTCAACATGGCCGATGGTGCCGATGTTAACATGAGGCTTAGTTCTTTCAAATTTCTGCTTTGCCATTGAAAAATCCTCCTGTTTGATTCGTAAATGGTAAAAACTTTATATTCGCTTACTTACACTATACACCAAAAGGTGTGCAATAGCAAGCATTTTTTACTTGGAGCTGCGTTTTTCTACGATTTCCTGCTGAATGGACTTCGGCAGTTCGACGTAGTGGCTCGGCTCCATGGAATACTGTCCACGGCCCTGCGTGCGGCTGCGGAGATCGGTTGCATAGCCGAACATCTGCGACAGAGGCACGTTGGCGTCCACCTGCGTGGAGCCGTTTCTCGGGATCATGCCGAGGATGTTGCCGCGGCGGGCAGAGATATCGCCGATAACATCGCCCATATACTCTTCCGGCACAATAACGCTGACCTTCATGATCGGCTCGAGGATAACCGGCTGTGCCTTGCGGCAGGCCTCCTTGAAGGCCATGGAGCCGGCGATCTTAAAGGCCATCTCAGAGGAGTCGACCTCATGGTAAGAGCCGTCATACAGCGTGACCTTGACGTCCACGACGGGATAGCCTGCCAGAACACCGGCCTGCATCGCGCCCTGGATACCGGCGTCGACCGCGGGAATGTATTCCTTCGGGATGGCGCCGCCGACAATGGCATTGATGAACTCATAGCCCTTGCCGGACTCGTTCGGCTCGAGCTTGATCTTGACGTGACCGTACTGGCCCTTACCGCCGGACTGACGGGCATACTTCATATCGACGTCTGCCTTGCCCTTCACGGTCTCCTTGTAAGCGACCTGCGGTGCGCCGACATTGGCCTCGACCTTGAACTCGCGCAGCAGGCGATCGACGATGATCTCCAGATGCAGCTCACCCATACCGGCAATGATGGTCTGGCCCGTCTCTTCGTCGGTGTAGGTCTTGAACGTCGGGTCCTCCTCGGCCAGCTTCATCAGGGCGATGCCCATCTTCTCCTGACCGGCCTTGGTCTTCGGCTCGATGGCCACGCGGATAACGGGCTCGGGGAATTCCATGGACTCGAGGATGATCGGATGCTTCTCATCGCAGAACGTGTCGCCGGTCGTGGTGTTCTTCACACCGACCGCGGCGGCGATATCGCCGGCATAGACCGTGTCGATATCCTCGCGGTGATTAGCGTGCATCTGCAGGATGCGGCCCAGACGCTCGCGGGTGCCCTTCGTGGAGTTCAGAACGGTCGAGCCCTTGTCGAGGCTGCCGGAATAAACGCGGAAGAAGCACAGCTTGCCGACATACGGGTCGGTCGCGATCTTGAAGGCCAGAGCGGAGAACGGTGCGTTGTCGTCCGCCGGGCGGAAGTCCTCTTCGTCAGTCTTCGGGTTCACACCGGCGATTCCCTTCTTGTCGAGGGGAGACGGCATGAAGTCGACGATGGCGTCGAGCAATTCCTGAACGCCCTTGTTCTTATAGGAGGTGCCGCAGGTCACGGGCACCATCTGCACGGCGATGGTCGCCTTGCGGATGGCAGCGCGGATCATGTCCTCGGGCACTTCCTCACCGCTGAGATAGAGCTCCATGATGGCGTCGTCCTGATCGGAGACGGAATCGAGCAGCTTCTCGTGGTATTCCTGTGCAAGCTCGACCAGATCCTCGGGGATCTCCTCCTCGCGGACATCCTTGCCCAGCTCATCGTAGAAGACATAGGCCTTCATACGGATCAGGTCGACCACGCCGCGGAAATCGGACTCCGCACCGATGGGGAGCTGAATGGGGACGGCGTTACACTTCAGCCGTTCATGCATCATGTTGAGAACATTGTAGAAATTCGCACCCATGATGTCCATCTTATTGATATACACCATGCGCGGGACATGATACTTGTCGGCCTGACGCCAGACGGTCTCCGTCTGGGGCTCCACGCCGCCCTTTGCGCACAGGACCGTCACAGCACCGTCGAGCACGCGCAGGGAACGCTCGACCTCAACCGTGAAGTCAACGTGGCCCGGGGTGTCGATGATGTTGATGCGGCAGTGACGCCAGAAGCAGGTCGTTGCAGCGGACGTGATGGTGATGCCGCGCTCCTGCTCCTGCTCCATCCAGTCCATGGTAGCCGTGCCCTCGTGGGTCTCACCGATCTTGTAGGTGCGGCCGGTGTAGAACAGGATACGCTCGGTCGTGGTGGTTTTGCCGGCGTCGATGTGCGCCATGATACCAATATTTCTTGTATTCTCAAGCGAGTATTTTCTCGGCATTGGGTAACTCCTTTGATTTGTTTACCAGCGGAAATGGGAGAATGCCTTGTTCGCTTCTGCCATCTTGTGGGTATCTTCGCGCTTCTTCACAGAGGCGCCGGTGTTGTTGCAGGCGTCCATGATCTCGCCGGCGAGGCGCTCTTTCATGGTCTTCTCGCTGCGCTTGCGGGAATAAGCAGTCAGCCAGCGCAGGCCGAGCGTCTGACGGCGCTCCGGGCGAACCTCCAGAGGAACCTGATAGGTTGCGCCGCCCACGCGGCGGGACTTGATTTCCAGGGAAGGCATGATGTTTTCCATTGCCTGCTGGAAAGCGTCCAGACCGTTCTTGCCGGTCTTGGTCTCGACGATCTGGAATGCGTCATAGACGACGCGCTGGGCAACGCCCTTCTTGCCGTCGAGCATGACGCTGTTGACGAGCTTAGTCACCAGAGTGGAATTATAGACAGGATCCGGAAGGACCTCTCTCTTGGGAACATTACCTCTTCTGGGCACTTCGCTTCCCTCCTTCATAAAAAAATGATTTCATAGGTACTTCAATAGCCCTTGCTACTGTTGGTGCCGTGCCAGAGATTCCCAAAAACGTATTTTCAAGAACATCATGGCAAGGCAGGATGCCTTGCGGCACGGGGGATTACTTCTTCTTGGCCTTCGGACGCTTCTGACCGTACTTGGAACGGGCCTGCATACGGCCATTCACACCCTGGGTATCGAGCGTACCGCGGATGATGTGGTAACGCACGCCGGGGAGGTCCTTGACACGGCCGCCGCGGATCAGAACGACGGAGTGCTCCTGCAGGTTGTGGCCGACGCCGGGGATATAAGCGGACACTTCGTAGCCGTTCGTCAGGCGGACACGCGCGATCTTACGCAGAGCGGAGTTCGGCTTCTTCGGGGTGGTGGTTCTGACTGCGGTGCAGACGCCTCTCTTCTGGGGAGAAGACAGGTCGGTGGCACGGTTCTTCAGGGTGTTGAGGCCCTTCTGCAGTGCAGGTGCGGTGGACTTGTAGGTCGCCTGCTCTCTGCCCTTTCTGACCAGCTGATTAAAAGTAGGCATGATGTTCTCCTTTCTTGCAAAAATCTGCTGCTTTGCAGCGTTTATCTTATCCCGGAATATCTGGAAATATTCCGCAGATAACGAGATCAGATGACCCCGGCAGCGGTAGCCGCCACGGAAATGCCGCAGGCCTGCCCGAGCTGACGGGCGGACGCAGCCGTCTCGACCGGGATACCGGCGAGCGTGCATGCCTCGCGGATGGGGTCAGTCAGCGCGGGATCCGCATCGTCCGCAAGGAAGACCTTGCGCACTCTGCCGTCGGCAAGTGCCCGGCGGAGCTGCTTGACTCCGACGATCCGCGCTGCATAGTTGAGTTCTTCGAGCACCGTTTTACACCTCCGGATTGCTCGGTTTGCATGCTCACGCAATCATGAATTATAGCAGAATGAAGCGAAATAGTCAATCTTTTTTGCACGTTTTGCCGGAATTTTTTCTGAAGTCCGGAGAAAATTCACTTTTCTCCCGTCTGTTCCGCAGGCTCTTCCACCATTTCGCCCAAAAACTCGCGCAATTCCGCGGCAATTTTGCACACCGGCGCATGGATGCACGCCGGAAAATCGCAGTCCGCGGCACCGTCGTCCGTGTCGGCCATCACGACGCGCGACGCATCGAGCGCGCGGCAGTAGCCGGAAAAGCACTGTTCCATCCGATTTTTCTCCTTTCCCGCGCAGCCGTTTTCGATTCCCGCTTGTAAAAACCGGGTGGCTGCATTATAATAAAACCAGATCTGAGGATCTGATAAAAAGCATCGACAGACAGGAGGCGCGCCATGCTTGCACTCTGGATCCTGCTGGGGCTGTGCGCGTTCCTCGCGCTGCTCCTGCTGCTTCCGCTGCATATCTATCTTGCCTTTACGCCGGAGGCGGGGTTTTCGTTTTACGCCCGCTATGCGTTCCTGACCATCCGCCCGGACGGCGAGCCGAACGAAAAGCTCATGGAGCAGATCTTCACGCTGCTCGGTCTGCGCGACGTCAGCAGCACGGCCAACGCGCGCAGCGCCGTTTCTGCCAAGGGTGCTGCCGCCACGCTGCGTGAGCTCGGCGCTGTGCTGCGCACCCTGCTTGGGCGCGTGTTCTGGCTGCTGCACCGCGGCACGTTCCGCCGCTTTTCCCTGCACATCGCCGTCGGCGCGGGCGATCCCGCCGATGCGGCGCTGGACTACGGCATGGTGTGCGCGGCGCTGTATCCCGTGCTCGGGCTGCTGCAGTCCGCTATCCGTTTCCGCAGGCCGGACATCGCCGTGACCTGCACGGAGGAGCCGCAGACGAACGTCGAATTTTCCGCAAAATTCTCGCTTCGCGCCATTCTCATCGTGCGGGCCTTCTTCCATCTGCTGGCGGAGAATGTCCGCAATACCTTATAAATAAGGAGGAGCGTCATGAAAGAGCTTCTGAAAGTATTGGAATTCACCGCCGACCGCACGCAGGCCCTTGCGGATTCGCAGTCCGTTGCGGGCGAACCGCTGCACGTCGGCGACGTCACGCTCATTCCCGTCAGCAGCATCTCCTGCGGCTTTGCAGGCGGCGGGAGTGATCTGCCCGCACGCACGCGCAATGACGCCGCTGCGGCAGGCAGCGGCGCAAGGCTGGCAAAGACGCCGGTCGCCTTCCTGGCCGTGTGCGGGCAGGAGGTGCAGGTGCTGACGCTCGAGCAGCCCGCAAAGGAAGAAAAATCGCTGCTGGCGCAGCTTGCCCCGCTGGCCAAAAAGGTCCGGCAGGCCGCCGCGGAAAAGAAGGCGGCCAAGGCCGAAGAAACACATCCGGCAAAGGCCGGGAAGAAGAAAAAATAAAGCAGCAGCGCAGGAACGCGAATTCCTGCCCTGACCGAATATTCTGCTGCCAGCGCAAAGTTGCCGGTGCCTTCCCGAGATTGCCACGGCCCCTTGCGGGGCCTCGCAATGACAATTTTGATAGTCTTTGGGTAGTATTGTGGGCGGCATCTGCCGCCCACGTTTTTTCTGGTTTTTAGAGGTTGAGACCTTTTTGTAAATTCACAACGAAGTCCTGCACATTCGTCACGATGCCGCGGGCGGACAGGCTGCCGCGGTCAGCCAGCTTGTTCACCACGAATTCCGACACGTCGACGCAGTAGAAATACACCTGCCGCACCGTGCCGTCCGGCAGAACGCGGAACGAGGGCGTCATGTTGCCCGTGGCGATGGTGTGGAGCATCGTCGCCATGCTGATGACGGTCGTTGCGCTGCGGATCTGGTCGCGCATGGCGTTCTGCGCCGCATAGACGTCGCCGTAGACCGGAGGCAGCGGGCCGTCGTCGCGGATGGAGCCGCCGAGCACATAGGGAACGCCGCACTTTTCGCAGCTGTAGATGATGCCGTCGTGGATGTTTTCGTTTTGGATGAAATTCGCGATGCTGCCGTGATAGCGCACGCGGTTGATGGTGTCAAGATGATGATAGTGGCCGTTCGGCACGGAGCGCTGCGTGTAGATGTCCTGCCCGAGCGCCGTCTTAAGGTAGGCAGCCTCCAGATCGTGCGTGGCCAGCGCGTTGCCCGCCAGAATGGCGTGAACATAGCCGTTTTCGATCAGCTTGGCCATGGCCGCGCGGGCGTCATGGTCAAAGGCGAAGGCCGGGCCCATGACCCAGACGATCTTGCCGTGGTCACGCTCGTGGCGCAGCAGGTCATACAGCTCGTCATAATCGCGGGAGAAGGCCGTCTCACGCGAGCGGTTCTGGCGGAAGGCAAACGTCTCCTTTTCCTTCTCCTCCTCGCGGAAACCGTTCGGGTGCACATAGATGCCGTCCGTGGCATCCTCGGTCCGGCCGGTGAACACCAGATCGCCCTTGCGCAGCAGGCGGAACTCGCGGACGATAATGCGGCCGTTTTCATACACGGCAACGCAGTCCATGCGGCTTTCCTCTGCAAGGAGCCACTGGCCGTTCACCTTGAAATACTCGGGGAAAATGCTCATGGCGTGGTAATGCTCCGGCGCAACGCCGTCAAACGGGGCGGGCACGCAGACGGCATCCGGCGCGTTCCGGAAGCGCTGCTCGGAAAAATCAGGCGGAAAATAAGGTCTGAGCTGGAACATGGTCTTGTCCCCCTTGGTATTAGTAATTTGTTGCTTGGATGAGCATAGTATACCGGATTCCGCGGCAGGTTTCAAGAGGGCAAATCGCGGGCAGTTGCGAAGTCCGGCTTCCTGTGGTATACTAATTTGAAATGATTCGACAAAAACAGGGAGGTGCTGCGCATGGAGGCGCAAAAGGGAGGAAAGCGGCGGCTCGTGCTCGGCATTTTTGCTCAGGTGGACGCCGGGAAGACCACGCTTTCCGAGGCGCTGCTCTACAAGACCGGCGCGCTGCGCACGCTCGGCCGTGTTGACCGCGGAGACGCCCATCTCGACACGCACGAGCTGGAGCGGGCGCGCGGCATCACGATCTTTTCCAAGCAGGCGCGCTTTGAAACGGAGCATCTCGCCGTCACCCTGCTCGACACGCCGGGCCACGCCGATTTTGCGCCGGAGGCCGAGCGCGTCATGCCCGTCATCGACTGCGCGCTGCTGCTCGTCAGCGGCACGGACGGCGTGCAGGGCCACACGCTGACGCTCTGGCGGCTGCAGCAGCACTACGGCGTGCCCGTCGTTCTGTTCTTCAATAAAATGGACCTGCCCGGCGCAGACCGCGCCGCGCTGCTGGCCGATGCGCGCACCGCGCTCAGCGACCGCTGTGCCGCGCTGGACGACGCTGAGTCCGTCGCCCTCAGCTCCGAGGCCCTGCTGGAGCACTTTCTGAACACTGGTACGCTGGACGACGCGCTGACCGCGGAGGCCGTGGCAAAGCGGGAGCTGTTCCCCTGCCTGTTCGGCTCGGCGCGGCAGCTTGACGGCATCGACGAGCTGCTGCGGGCGCTGGAGCATCTTGCGCCCGTGCCTGTCTATCCCGCGGAGCTTTCGGCCCGCGTCTATCAGATCGCCCACGATCCGCAGGGCAATCGCCTGACGTTTCTGAAGGTCACGGGCGGCACGCTTGCCGTCCGCTCCGCCGTGCGCTGCCATCGCCCGGACGGCGAGCCGCTGGAGGCGAAGGTCACGCAGCTGCGCCTGTATTCCGGCGCGGAATTTGAAGCCGTGCAGCAGGTCCCGGCCGGAGACGTCTGCGCCGCGCTCGGCCTGAGCGGCCTGCTGGCCGGAGATACGCTCGGCGATGCCGCCCCGGACCGCGGCGCGGCGCTGGAGCCCGTGATGAGCTACTGCATCCGTCTGCCCGCCGACCTCGACCCACAGCTGGCGCTGCAGAAGCTCCGCCTGCTCGAGGAGGAGGAGCCGCAGCTGCGCATGGTCTGGGATGCCCGCCTGCGCGAAATTCGCGTGCAGCTCATGGGCGCGGTGCAGCTGGAGATCCTGCAGAGCCTCATCCGCATGCGCTTCGGCTGGGACGTCACGTTCGACACCGGCCGCATCTCCTACCGCGAGACCATCGCCGCCCCCGTCGAAGGCGTCGGCCACTTTGAGCCGCTGCGCCATTATGCCGAAGTCCACCTGATCCTCGCACCCCTGCCGCAGGGCAGCGGCCTCGTATTCGACACCGTCTGCAGCGAGGACGTGCTCGATCGGAACTGGCAGCGCCTCATCCTGACGCATCTGCAGGAAAAGCAGCACCTCGGCGTGCTGACCGGCTCCCCCGTCACGGACCTGCGCATCACGCTGGCCGCCGGGCGCGCCCATCTGAAGCACACGGAGGGCGGCGACTTCCGACAGGCGACCTACCGCGCCGTGCGGCAGGGCCTGATGAAGGCCGAGAGCATCCTGCTCGAGCCGTATTACGCCTTCCGCCTGACCGTTCCGCCCGAACAGATCGGCCGGGCCATTTCTGACATCCGCGCAAAGAGCGGCAGCTTTGATCCTCCGGTCGAAACGCCGGGCGGCACGCTGCTGCAGGGCCGCGCGCCCGTCTCCGAGCTTCGCGACTACGCGCGGGATGTGGCCGCCTATACCCGCGGCCGCGGGCGGCTGAGCTGCGAGGTCGCAGGCTATTTTCCCTGCCATAACACCGAAGCCGTCGTGGCTGCGCTGGCCTATGATCCGGCGGCCGACCTTGAAAATACGCCGGATTCCGTTTTCTGCTCCCACGGCGCGGGCATCACCATCCCGTGGGATCAGGTCGAGGAGAACATGCACCTTGAATCTGTCCTGCGGCCGAAGCCCGCAGCCGCGCCCGCCGCTGCGCCGCGCGTCCGCACACAGAACCTCGATCTGGACGAAAAGGAGCTGCAGCGCATCATCGAGCGGGAATTCGGCCCGCAGAAGACGCCGCTGTACCGGCCGCCCGCCGCCAAGGCCGAGGCAGCCGTCACCCTGCCGCCCCGCCGGAAAGAATACCTCATCGTAGACGGCTACAACATGATCTTTGCGTGGGACGGGCTGCGTGAGCAGGCGGGATATGATCTCAGCGGCGCTCGCGAGCGCCTGCTGGACCTTCTGAGCAATTACTGCGGCTTCCACCCCTGCGAGCTCATCGTCGTGTTCGACAGCTACCGCGTCAGGGGCGGCACCGGCTCCCGCAGCAGCCACAATAATCTGCGCGTCGTCTACACGCAGGAGGATGAGAGCGCCGACCTCTATATCGAAACGCTCGTTGGAAAGATCGGCAAAAACTACGCCGTCCGCGTAGCGACGTCCGACGCGCTCATCCAGCTCTCCGCCCTGCGCAGCGGCGTGCTGCGCGTCTCCGCCGCAGAGCTGGAGCGCGAGCTCGAGCGGACGAACGGCGAGATCGCCGCCGTTCTGCGCCGTCTGCGCGAGGAGGCCCGCCACGCGGCCGGGCAGGAAAGCCCGCTGCGCGCCCTCGATCCAAAATCAAATCCCGACAAGGAGGAACCGATATGAAACAGATCACACTCGGCACGACCGGCATCACCGTTCCGCAGAACGCCTTCGGCGCACTTCCCATCCAGCGCGTGAGCGCGGACGAGGCCGTCCGCCTGCTCCGCCGCGCCCGTGAGGGCGGCATGCGCTTCTTCGACACGGCCCGCGCCTATACGGACAGCGAGGAAAAGCTCGGTCTTGCCTTCGGCGGGCACTGGGACGGCCTGTATGTCGCCACGAAGACCGCCGCCAAGACGCCCGAGGCCCTCCGGGCCGATCTGGAGACGTCCCTGCGCCTGCTGCAGCGCGACTACATTGATATCTACCAATTCCACATGGCCGGGCAGTGCTACCGTCCCGGCGACGGTACCGGCATGTACGAGGCCATGCTCGAGGCAAAGGCGCAGGGCAAGATCCGCCATATCGGCATCACGGCGCACAAGATCGGCGTTGCAGAGGACATCATCGCCTCCGGCCTCTATGAGACGCTGCAATATCCCTTCAGCTATCTCTCCACGCCGCGCGAGGCCGCGCTGGCCGAGAGCTGCCGCAAAGCGAACATGGGCCTGATCGCCATGAAGGCGCTGGCAGGCGGCCTCGTCACGAACGCCGACGCCGCCTTTGCCTACATCGCGCAGTATGACAACGTGCTTCCCATCTGGGGCATCCAGCGCCCGGAGGAGCTGGAGCAGTGGCTCGGCTTCTTCCGGATTCCCGCCTCGCTGACGCCGGAGCTGCGCAGCTTTATCGAGAAGGAGCGCGGCGAGCTGACCGGCGAATTCTGCCGCGGCTGCGGCTACTGCCTGCCCTGCCCGGCCGGGATTCAGATCAACCAGTGCGCGCGCATCTCCCTGATGATCCGCCGCGCGCCGTCCGAGAGCTGGCTGGCCCCCGCCATGCAGGCCGAAATGGAGAAAATCGAGCACTGTCTCGGCTGCGGCCAGTGCAAAAGCCGCTGCCCCTATGAGCTGGATACGCCCAATCTGCTCAAGCGCAATCTGGCGGACTACCGCCGCATTCTGGCGGGAGAGGTCAGCACGGAGTCCTATCTCCGCCCCGCACAGAAATAAACCGGCAGCCCCGAAAATTTGGTGGCGGCATGCCGAACATTTCGGCCGTTTTCCCGTCAAATCGTTGTACATCGGCACGGAGGCATCGAAAAATTCACAAAAACGCAAAACTTCCCATATTTACTCCGCATGCCGGATGTGCTAGAATGTAGGAAAAATGTCTAAAGGAGGAATGCGCCATCAAACGCAACGAGGCCGATCCCCGCGATCGGCAATACGAACCGGATCCTTCCGAGCAGGCGCAGAAACGCCGGAAAAAGGCGAAAAAAACGAACCGTGGTCTGCGCGTGGCCGCCGTGCTGCTGACCATTGTGCTGGCACTGGAGGGCCTTTACTGCTTTGTGGTCTTCACGGATATCCCGGCGATCAAGTCGCTCCGCGAAGCCTATATTGAGACCGCCATGAACACGCTCTCCCACCAGTGGCTTGCCAAATGGTTCCTGCCTTCCTATATGATCGACGAGGTCGTAGCCCGTCAGGATCAGGCCCGCAAGGATCAGGAGGGCAAGATCAGTACCTGGGACAAGATCTCCGCCTCGGATGCCACAGACAAGAACGGTGAGACCGTCGCCCCGACGGAGCCGGCGTCCCAGACGGACGAGGAGCGCTTCTATGAGCTGTTCTGGGAGCTGGACCGCATTTCGTTTGAGGACTACGTCAGCGCCCATCCCGATGTGACTGCCAACGGCTGGGACAACATCTATATCAATGAAGCCGGTCTGAATGACGACGGCACCGATATCTACACCGCCATGGGCGAGCGGGTGCTCGCCGTCGACGCAAAGAACAAGATCCTGCTCGTCCGCGTGGAGGGCAGCGGCTATCAGGGCGTGCTCGCCATCGCCAAGGACCCTTCGCAGCTGTATAACGCGCCTTCCGCCTATATCGGCAGCTGGGGCCAGCAGCTCGAGGCCATCGCCTCAGCGCACGACGCCGTGCTCGGCATGACGGGCAGCGGCTTCATCGATCCGGACGGCAACGGCTCCGGCGGTGATCTCGCGGGCTATGCCATGTCGCAGGGTGAGAGCTACGGCGAGCACTATGTCGTCACCGGCTACAAGCGCATCGAACTGCGCGAGAGCAACCTGCTCTACGTCACGGATGCCTCCGCACCGGTCGCAGCCGACACGACGGACGCCGTGGAATTCTGGCCCGCCCTCGTTGTGGACGGCGAACCCGCCGTAGAGAACTACGAGGCCTTCAACGGCATCCAGCCGCGCGCCTGCATCGGTCAGTCCGAGAAGAAGGAGATCCTCATGCTTGTCATCGAGGGGCGTATGCCGACCCGCTCCTACGGCACAACGATCGAGACCTGCACCGACATCCTCATGCGCCACAAGGCCTATCAGGCCCTGAATCTGGACGGCGGCACGAGCGCCGTTCTGTGGTACGACGGCGAGTATGTGACGAAGTGCTCCAACACCAGCATCACGTCCCGCATGCTGCCGAACGCCTGGCTCTACGGCGGCGACGGCGCAGGCCAATAATATTTCGGGTCCCATTCTGCTGCATGCCCCGCGCATGCAGCAGTTTTTTCGGCTTTTGTGGAATTTGTCCGGGGAAACCGTGCCGCATGGCGGCATTTTGTCCGGAAGCCTGTCGAAATCCACGTTGACATTCCGCAAGAATATCGGTATAATACGGTTAGAATCCGCGAGTTGCGTTTTGCTGCGGACTTCCCGCTGCCCGGCGGGAAAATCGTCATTTTTTTGCGCCTGCCCGCAGACGCAAGCAAACAATGGAAAGGATTTTTGCAATGATTTACACGACTGAAGTACAGCATATGTGCCCGGTTGCAAAGGGTGCATACCATGGCCCGGCGCCCATTCCTGAGGAAGGCAAGTGGGTCCAGGCGAAGGAGATCAGCGACATTTCCGGCTTTACGCATGGTGTCGGCTGGTGCGCGCCGCAGCAGGGCGCCTGCAAGCTCACCCTCAACGTGAAGAACGGCGTCATCGAGGAAGCTCTCGTCGAGACCATCGGCTGCTCCGGCATGACGCATTCCGCCGCTATGGCTTCTGAGATCCTCATCGGCAAGACCATCCTCGAAGCTCTGAACACCGACCTCGTCTGCGACGCCATCAACACCGCCATGCGTGAGCTGTTCCTGCAGATCGTCTACGGCCGCACCCAGAGCGCGTTCTCCGAGAACGGCCTGTCCGTCGGTGCTTCCATGGAAGACCTCGGCAAGGGCCTGCGCAGCCAGGTCGGCACGATGTTCGCCACGAAGGCGAAGGGCCCGCGCTATCTGGAGATGGCCGAGGGCTATGTCACCCGCGTCGCGCTCAACAAGCTCGACGAGATCGTCGGCTACGAATTCATCAACCTCGGCAAGATGATGGACTTCATCAAGAAGGGTGATGAGCCCGCCACGGCAATGGAGAAGGCCAAGGGTCACTACGGCCAGTTCGACAACGCCGCGAAGTACATCGACCCGCGTCAGGAATAAGAGGAGGAGCGCACCATGGCTTTGTTTGAAAGTTACGAAAGAAGAATCGACAAGATCAACGGCGTTCTTGCGCAGTATGGCATCAGCTCCGTCGAGGAGTGCCGCGAGCTGTGCAAGGCGAAGGGCTTCGATCCGTATGAGATCGTCAAGGGCATCCAGCCCATCTGCTTCGAGAACGCCTGCTGGGCTTACACCGTCGGCGCAGCCATCGCACTGAAGTCCGGTGTCACCACCGCCGCCGAAGCCGCCAAGAAGATCGGCGAAGGCCTGCAGTCCTTCTGCATCGACGGCTCCGTCGCCGAAGACCGCAAGGTCGGCCTTGGCCACGGCAACCTCGGCGCCATGCTGCTGAGCGAGGAGTCCAAGTGCTTCGCGTTCCTAGCCGGCCACGAGTCCTTCGCCGCCGCCGAAGGCGCCATCGGCATCGTCCGCAACGCCAACAAGGCACGCAAGACCCCGCTGCGCGTCATCCTGAACGGCCTCGGCAAGGATGCCGCTCAGATCATCTCCCGCATCAACGGCTTCACCTATGTGCAGACGAAGTTCGACTACTACACCGGCGAGCTGAAGATCGTCAACGAGATCCGCTACTCCGAGGGTGAGCGCGCCGATGTCCGCTGCTACGGCGCTGACGACGTCCGCGAGGGCGTTGCCATCATGCATCACGAGGGTGTCGATGTCTCCATCACCGGCAATTCCACGAACCCGACCCGCTTCCAGCACCCGGTCGCAGGCACCTACAAGAAGGAGTGCATCGAGCAGGGCAAGAAGTACTTCTCCGTCGCTTCCGGCGGCGGCACGGGCCGTACGCTGCATCCGGATAACATGGCCGCCGGTCCCGCTTCCTACGGCATGACCGATACCATGGGCCGCATGCATTCCGATGCACAGTTTGCAGGCTCCTCCTCCGTCCCGGCTCACGTCGAGATGATGGGCTTCCTGGGCATGGGCAACAACCCCATGGTCGGTGCTACCGTCGCTGTTGCAGTTGCAGTCGAAGAGGCACTCAAGAAGTAATTTGTTTCTTCCCCGCTCCCATGGGTAATGTGGCGAACCGCCACCGGCGGTTCGCTTCGATCCCTTCCGAAATGCTATCCCAGCATTTCTCTCCCATGGTCGGTGCTACCGTCGCCGTCGCGGTTGCTGTCGAAGAGGCACTCAAGAAGTAATTTGTTTCTTCCCCGCTCCCATGGTCGGCGTAATCGTCGCTATTGCTGTGGAAGAAGCTCTGAAGAAGGAAAATCATCAATCGCTCCTGATCATTTCGGTCAGGAGCGATTTTTCTATGCGCAGGCCACAAAACACGATGATACGGGTTCCCATATCGGGATCCTCCGCCATAACGTATGACAATGATACGGTTTTTCTGAATTTCTGCATAACGCTTGATTTTCGTTCTTTTCACTGATATACTGGGAGCAGAGATATCCCCCAGAAAACGACAACGGAGCCGCGGCTCCCACACCACGACACAAGGAGGTCCCGACATGAAACGCACGTTCCGCATTTTTCTGTTTGCCGCCATCCTTGCGGCATTTCTGATGGGCTGTTCGCCCCTACTGCCGGTCTCCCCGAGCGGCGAGCCGTCCGTTCCCTCCGAGCCGTCCGCCCCGCCTGCAACGACCGCGCCGACGGAGGAGCCCGCGCCGACGTTCGACGACAGCGTGCTCGGCGAGGCTTACACGAACGAAGGCACGTTCACCGACGCCTGGAGCTCCGAATGGAGCTATTCCCTGCATTTGCCCCGCCTGCTGCTGGATACGCCTGCGGCTGAGGAGCTGAACTCAAAAATTCACCATGATCTGTTTGGCTTCGTCACCGCCATGGAGACGGCCATCGCGCAGAATACGCCCGCCGAGCTGTGCGCCGTCCGCTGGGAGCGGGTCTGGACGGACAGCATCGTTTCGCTGGCCGTCATCGTCGAATACGCCGAGGGGACCTCGCACTACTACATCTACCACTTCGACTGTGCCAACAGCATCGAGCTTGATTCCGCGCATATGCTGCGGCGCCTCGGCATCTCCATAGACGACTATACCACAGCCGTCCGCCGTGCGGCCGCGCAGGCATTCGACCGCCAGTATGCCGGGTTCGATCCTGCGATCGGCGGCGGGGCAGCCTATCTGCTGCAGCTGCGCGCCATGACGGTCGCGGCCGCCGGGAACAGCGATCCCGTCCCCTTTCTGCCGAATGAGGACGGCTCGCTGCGTATCTTCCCTTCCATCGGCTCCATCGCCGGGGCAGGATGGTATATGACGCCCCTGACGGTCTCGTTCGGCTCCGCAGAGGCCGGGACCGGAGCGCCCATCCAGTCCAATTCCAGTGATGTCTGGGCTGCCATTACGCTCGACGGGACCGGGCTGCAGGTCTCCTTCGAAAGTTCCGGGAAAAACTATCCTGTTTCCGGCTGCTATGCCGACTACACCGCCCTGCTGGCTGCCAACATTGGGCCGGACGCCTATGTGTTTGCCCTCACGGCAGGCGGCTTCGTCGAGGCCGTGAATATGACGGTCTGTTCCCGCCTTGAGACATTCTGCAGTATGGGTCCGCTCTACGGTCTTTCCGGCATCACATCGCTGGAGGCGGGAAACGGCACGGCCTATGCCGTGGACGCCGACGGCGGGAAGCACGACCTTCTGCCGCTGGTACAGAGCGTGGAGAGCGGTTTTTCCGCCATCCTCTCCGGCGCTTGGGAGGCGAACCGGGACGGCGATGCATTCCGCCTCCGCTTCGGCGAGGACGGGGCCTGCACGCTGGAGGAAGCGCGGCAGGGCAGCCGCGTTACCTCGACCGGCGCGCTTACCGTGCTCGGCATGGGAGACGGCGGCCTCCTCTGCGCCTGCTCTCTGACGCAGCCGGATGGCAATGAGCTCACGGCCGTCTGGTCGATCGAGCCATCCTTCGGCTCTTTACAGCTCTGTACCTTCTCCGGAGAGGATGTGCTGGACATCGGTGCAGATGTGCTCCGGTTTGAACCGGCGCAGGAATAATTTTGTTGAAAGCGGTCCCCTTTCCTGCTATACCGAGAGCATTGGGAGGGATCGTTATGGAGGAAAACCGCTGGCTCGACTGGGCCATCGAGCCGCAGAGTCTGGCGCAGGCCGGCCTGCCGCTCGGTACCGTCAAGGGCCTGTTCTGCAATGAGACCGGCTATCAGACGCCGAGGCTCGGCACGCGCGCTGCATAGTGGCAGACGTTGCTGGAATGAGTCAAAAATATGCGCCGCAGTGCCAAAAGCACCGCGGCGCATCTTGATCTATGCCCTTTGTTTGTGTCCCGCCACGCTTTGGATCTCCTGCAGCGCAAAACGCTCGTCCTGCTGCGTGTCGGGGTACTTTTCCCGGTCTACCGGGCTAAGAAACATGGCAAGCGGCCGGATCCACAGGCCGCCGTCGCCGTAGAGCTTGCGATAGATGACATAAGGCTCGCCGGTCTCCGAATGCTGCGCAACGCCCTCCACAAGGTAGTAGTCTCCCTTAAAATGGCGGTATACCCGCCCGATCTGAATGTCCTGCATGGTCTTCCCTCCCGTTTTACAGTTCCACAAACAAAATGCTGTTCTCCCCTGCCGGGGCTTCGCAGACGATCCTGCCGCCTGAGAAACAGGCCGCGCCGCCCGCTGCCGCGTCCGGCGCATCCGGATCGACGCAGAACGGATTCACATACAGCACCGGGCAGCCGCAGCGCGAGGCCTGCGCGGCATATTCCAGCTTGACCTGTTCGTTCCACTCCGCCGCCGGGTAATCGCACCAGACCGGCCAGAGCACGGCATCCGCGCCAAGCGCTGCCAACTCCTCTGGCCTGCCAGGCGTCCAGAGGTCGCCGCACAGCGCCGTGGCGAAGCGTCTGCCGCCGTAGGAAAACAGGTGGAAGCCATCGCCCTCGCGATAATGCCCGTCCGTACGGCGCACGTCCTTCCAGCCGACGCTCACGCGGCGGAACACGTCGATGAGCCGCCCGTCCGCGCCGAGGAAGACCTGACTGCTGTAAAGCCCATCTGCCGCCCGCTCGATCATGCCGAACGACACCGCCGCGCCGTATTCCCGCGCCGCGGCCTGCAGATGCCGCACCGGCTCGTCCGTCCATGCGGCCGCCACGGTGCAGTCGCGCGCATAGTCCCAGCGCAGGCAGTCAAAGCCCTGCAGGACCGATTCGCCGAATACGACCGTATCTGCTCTCCCGCTGCAGGCGCGGAGCACATCCTCCATGCACCGCACGTTCCATGCCACGTCGCCGTTTCTTACCGGCTGCGATGCCAGCGCCAGTCTCATGTTCCCACCTCCTGCCCCCAGCATACCAGAATTCAGGTGCTCGTGCAAGTCCCAAAAAACAAAAAGGAGCAAGCCGACTGGCTTGCTCCGAACTGGAGCAGGGTACGGGAGTCGAACCCGCCTCAGCGGCTTGGGAAGCCGCTGTACTACCGATGTACGAACCCTGCATGGTAATAGATATTATAGCAGATGCAGCCCGGAATTGCAATCCTCATTTTGAAATGTTTTCCCGGGAGGATGAAAAAGGATTTGCAATACCGGGCAAAATCTGTTATAATATTCCGGTACATGAGAGAAACGAGGTTGAGAATGTGGCGCAGAAAATTTCCAATTCCGTGTTAAAACGCCTGCCGGTCTATCTGTCCTACCTGAAATCGCTGCCGGAAGACGCGCCGGAAAATATCTCCGCCACAACGCTGGCAGCCGCGCTGAACATGGGTGAGGTGCAGGTCCGCAAGGACCTCGCGCTGGTCTCGGACGGCGGCCGCCCCAAGATCGGCTATCAGCGCCTTGGTCTGGTCGAGGATATCGAGCAGTTCCTCGGGTATGATAATACGAACGACGCCGTGCTCATCGGCGCGGGTAAGCTCGGCCGCGCGCTTCTTGGCTACAGCGGCTTTTCGGAATACGGCCTGAATATCGTCGCAGCTTTTGACTCCGACGCCTCCGTCGCCGGAACGGACGCCAGCGGCAAGCCCGTCCTCCCCCTCTCCGCGCTGGAGGACCTGTGCAGCCGCCGGAAGATCCTCATTGGTATTCTGACGGTCCCGGCCGCCGCCGCGCAGGGCGTGTGCGACCTGCTGATCCGCAACGGCATCAAGGCCATCTGGAACTTCGCGCCGACGCACCTCGATGTCCCGCCGCAGATCCTCGTCCAGAACGAAAACATGGCGACCTCGCTCGCCGTTCTCTCCAAGCATCTTTCCGCGCAGATGAAGGGATACTGATCCCTGCGCGGTCAGACTATATCGGCCGGTGTGTTGGAATTGGCAGACGAGGCGGACTCAAAATCCGTTGGGCTAATAACCCGTGCGGGTTCGACCCCCGCCACCGGCACCACCCCTTAAAGGCTCGCAAACCCTTGATATGACTGGGTTTGCGGGCTTTTTCTATTGCGTTGTCAGCCTTATGTATCGATCCCTCTCCCAGCCGAAAACCGGCCATTTCAGGTCAGTTTTCGGCTGTTTTTCGGAGGGACATTGGAGGGATGTTCAACCATTACAGCGAGGGGTACACACCCATGATCGCATTGGCGGATGCCACTTTCGAGCTGAAATTCAAGTGCGTATAGATGTTGGAAGTCGTCGCAATATTGTGCTGTTCGTTCTGCCGGGGCTGCTGTTCCTGTTTGACCGGCTGATTATCCGGCCGAAAAAGTCGAAAAAACCCAAGGAGGTCCTTTCTCAATGAAGCATCTTACAAGAATCACGGCAGCCGTCCTTTCCGTGCTGCTTCTGGGTTCTCTGGCCGCCCCCGCCTTTGCGGCGGCCGCTCCCTCCGAAAAGAAGGAGGTCATCTACATTATGACCGACGCATCCGGCAAAGTCACGGATCTGGAGGCCGTCAATATCTTTGCAGGCGGCGATATTACCGACTACGGCGACTATTCCGCCGTCAAAATTCTGAACACGACGGATGCGATCACGCAGATCAGCGACGAGATCGATTCCATGACCGCCTCCATCACCGGCGGCGATGCCGAGGTCGTGTCGTTTGTTTCCGATAAAAATACCCATGTGGGCTCCGTGCAGTTTGTCATCAAGACCGCAGCGATCGAGAAGGCCGAAGCCGCCGAAAGCGCCGCCGCAGAGGAGGCGCCGCTCACCTTCTGGCAGAAGCTGCTGCACCTGTTCGGCCTGGATTGAGCCGGAGCTATCCGAACCGTAAAAAGCGGCGAGCTCAGGAGAAACATTATAAGGAAGAAGGCAGTGCAGAATTTGTGCTGCCTTCTTTTTTTATTTTACGATTTGAAAACGGGGATACTGGATTTCGGTAACAGGATCCGATGTTCGCTGTGCCTATGGACAGGAATCAGACTGTCGAAAAACCTGCCCAGCCGGAAATTACGGAGGGAAGGATCGTGTGAAGGGAAACCGTCAGGGTGTCCTTTTGCGTTCCATAACCCGCCGCAGCGGCAAAACTGCAATGCGGCAGGCAAAACCCGCGCCACGAACTCCGGATTGACATCCGGCGCAGAATCGTTTATTCTGTTTGCAGAGATGCGGACTTCCGGCGTTTTTTTCGACATTTTGGGAAAAAGATGTCCGTTTTGCGTTTCTGGTGAAATATAGGAGTAGAGGGGTCATTGACCGGCCCGAAAAGAGTTGGTATCTGCAAGCGTTGTAACGAGCCTGATCGATGAAACCGTGCAGCGGTACGGAGAATGTGAAAGCGTCCGGCTCATTCCGGCATGATATCAGCTACGAAGAATTACTGGAGGCTTTCCGCACGGCAGTGCAGCTGCGGGAGGCAGGTTGAGGAGCCACCCGCCAAAGTCGAAACTTTCACCTTAGCAGTTCCCTTTTCCCGCAGCAGCGTGTCTTACTGCAAGCTCAAGGAGCTGCCAAAGTGCGGCGCGCTGCCGCTAACGAAAGAGTAATTATATATGACAAAAGAAGAGCTGATTTGCAAGCTGCACGCTCTCGGCATAGACTCTAAACTCGTGCATTTTTCCTCTGGCGCGGAAGAGGGGTACTATATACGAAAGTGCCCGCTTTGCTGGGAGGCGTTTTATCAGGAGCGCGGGAAGGAATACGACCCGGTCGGATTCCCCTGCGAAAACGACGCTCTGGATCATGTTTATGACCAAATCACGCGGTATATGACCTGACGGAGGGAACGACCATGTCAAATTTCCGCAAGCAATTCAAACAAGGCGACGACTATTGCGACATCCGGGCGGACTATCGCAGCCTGATCTCCATCGGGAAGAGCGTTGAGGAAACGGAGGACCTGCTGCTGCGGGCCTACTGTCCGAAGGACGGAGACCTGCTGTTCACGCCCACGTTTTGGCTCTCCCTCGGCATCTGCGAATGGGAGACCGGCCGACTGACGCCCCGGACGAAGGAGGAGGCGCTCTACTGCCTTTCGCTATATCAGGAGACGGTTGAGCAGCGTTTGGCCGCAGGGCCGAATGAGCGGCTGTCGGACATGCTGCAGTTTTTCCGGGAAACGCAGGAAATGCTGCTTTCGCCCCTGCCGGAGGCCAAAAAGATCAGTAAGCCGTATGCGCGCAAGTGTCCGTGGCGCGAAGGTAGCCTGCTGGCTTATCAGATTTTAAGTCCGGACATGAAAAATTCACCGTACTATCAGAAGTATGTTCTCCTACGTGTGGTCGATATCTGGCGGCGACCAGTCGTGCGGCTTGCCCCGACGGCGCGTTATAGTGAATCCATGTGTATCGGCCTGTACGGCTGGTGGGGCGATCAAATACCGGATGCCGCTATTGTGAAGGGCCTGAAATTTGTTCCAATGGATAACGTTGGTTCGACCAAAATGTGGTGTGTTTTTGATTGGGGCCTGTGCCGCGGAGAGAAACCGCATATCACCCTGTTGGAAGAAGACCCGTCGTGGAAAAGGGAGGATTATCCGTTCTTTAATACGGATTGTAAGCTTTGTATATACACACATTACGTTCCTTTTGACATTGATTTATGCTGCAATATACTTCCAAATTTATAATTGCAAATTGCGATTTAAGCCGTAACGAGCAAGCGCAGGAAACCTGTGAAAGGAAAAGCTCCCCCTCTGACTCATCCCGAGCCCGCTGCAGGGGGGACACGCCGCATAAGGAGAAGCAAGCATGGAAGAAAAATGGTATGACTGGGCCTATCGCACAAAGGAATATCTGCATGATATCCCGCTCGTACAACGGGAATTTCCTGCCGACTCCGCTGACCATGTGCACTGCGAGGTCTGCTGGGCAAAGATCAGCCGCTCCCCGGAGGATATGCACGACGGATACTATGATGCCGGAAGCGGAAGCTGGATCTGCAGGGATTGCTTTGCGGAACTCGGGAAGCTGTTTCACTGGACGGAAACGCCCTGATCCCCCGCTGCCCTCACCTGATGTGGCAGCCTCGGCAGGGTCATGCTGTTCGCACAGATCGCCGAAAAACGTACAAACCGATTACGTCTGCAGCGGCGCTCACCGCCCAGAAAGGGCACGCCGCTGCAGTCAGATTTGAGGCAGCTGCAGGAGCATCACATCAAAATCAATGTCCTGCCCGCCGATGCGGAAGAAGGCCGGGAAGGTGCACAGCTTCCGGAAGCCGAATTTTTCATACAGCCGGATGGCGCGGACATTGTCGCTGCGCACCTCGATATCGAGCTGGGCAAAGCCGTTTTCCCGCGCAAAGGCAAGGACGGCCTCCGTCAGAGCCGAGGCCGCACCGCAGCCCCACCACGCCCGCTTCAGGCTGATGCCGAACACGCCGCGGTGGCGCATCCGGCCGGGCTTGCGGTTCAGGCTGGCCGTGCCGATGAGCTCGCCGTCCACCCTGGCAAGATACTGCACATGGTCCGGCGAATCGACCTGTGTGCGCAGATAGGCCTGCTCCTCCTCCGGCGCAAGCGGCACGCCCTCTGCGCCGAAGCTGAGGTTGTCCGTCTCGCCGCCCACGATCTTCAGGTAGTCCAGCAGCGCCGCGGCATCCTCCGGCCGGGCTCGCGTGATCGTAAATGCGTTTTTCTTTTCCATGCTTCTTCTCCTTTCCGATCATACGGCGGGAGGTCTCCCGCCAGAATGCAGCTCGTCAAAAAGTCTTTACGGACCTTTTTTGACAGTCCAAGAATTCTCCGCGCGGTCTCAGAGCACGAGCCGCGCGATCTCCATGGTAGCGATCTTCAGGACCGCGCCGCCGGACATCACATAGAACCAGAGCTCCCGCATTTTCTGCGTTCTGGCGATCGGCGTGGCGATCGCGGCGACGACGATCAGCAGCGCACCGGCACAGCCGACGACGGTCGGAACGCTGACGAGCGGAAACACGCCCGGCGCGCAGCTGCCGTCGATGGTGTGCTGGATGGTCTTGTCCAGCCCGTCCCGCGCCGCCGCAAAGCAGCAGACGACCAGACCGAACACCAGCAGGAGCAGCGTTCTCCTGCCCCAGCAGGCGATATTGCCGCAGTTCCAGACGGAAAAGCCGATGTAGCCCAGCAGAGCAAGGATCATCAGTGTCGTTGCCGTCGTGACGGCGTTTCCAAAATACAGCTTCATGGTAAATTCCCCCTTTCTCTCATTGCGCTCCTGACGTTTCGGCAGCGACGGCCGACCTCGCCTCGCACAGCGGGCAGACCGGCAGTCCGGTCTCCTGCCCCAGCAGCTGCGCATAGCGCGCGGTGCTGCCGGTGTTCGTGGTATAAAGAATTGCGTTCATAAAGTCTTCCTCTCAAAAAACAGACGCAGCGCATGATCGGATCTGCGATCAGCACTGCGTCTTTGCGTCTGGCTGTTTATGTAACCGTTCGGTTACTTTCTATTATAGGGACTGTCGGCCCCTTTGTCAAGGCCTTTTTCCGATTTTTCTATGTGCCGCATACAAAGTGCCCCGGGAGAACCCGGGGCACTCGCTCGCTGCTTATGCGTAATTTGCTTCAGGCGTTCTGCAGCGCCGCAAAGCGGAACAGGATCGTCGCCAGCTCCGCGCGCGTTGCACCGGCCTTCGGCGCTAGCTCCGCTGCGCTGCGGCCATTGACAAGGCCCTCTGCAACGGCCCATGCCATGGCGTCCTGTGCGGCCGCGCTGACCGCGTCGGCATCGCCGTAGGCGCTCAGGTCGGCGCGCTTCTCGGTATTGCTGCCGAGATAGCCCGCAAAGCGATAGAGCATCATAGCCATCTGCTCGCGCGTGAGGGAAGCATCCGGATCAAACAGTCCGCCGCCGACACCGTTAACGATGCCGTTCTCCGAGGCCCAGATCACCGCCGCGCCATACCAGCTGTCGGCAGACACGTCCGTGAAGCTGCTCTCACGGCCCGCCATGTCCGGCGCGCCCGCCATACGGTAAAGCACCATGACCAGCATTGCGCGGGTCGTCTCGCCGTTCGGCTCGAACAGGCCGCCGCCGACGCCGTTCATCACGCCGTTTTTCAGCACCCAGTCAACGTACTCGTGATACCAACCATCCCGGTCGAGATCCGTGTAGGCTTCGCTCAGGCAGGTCTCTGCTGTGGTCTCGTGCTGCTCGATCTCGCCGCAGCGGCCGCACTTGCGCTCTTCCAGACCAGTGTGGAAGCAATCGGCTTCCTTCACCGTCGTCCAGTCGCCGTAGTCGTGGCCCAGAGCAGGGATTTCCTCGCCCTTGCTGTGCACCTCGCCGCAGCGCGTGCAGACCATGTCGCCCGTGTAGCCCGGCTCCGTGCAGGTGGCTTCCTTCGCGCCGGTCAGCTTGTCATCATGGCCGAGCGGCTGGCGGATCTCGCTGATGTAGGTGTAGTCGCAGTGCTTGCAGTGATTCTCCGTGTAGCCGTAGCCCTCGCAGGTCGGGGCGACTACCGTCGCCTCGCAGTCATGGCCCGCTGCATCCACGAAATCGGCCTTGTAGCTGTCGCCGCAAACAGAGCAGGTATAGGTCGTGTAGCCCATATGCGTGCAGTCCGGATCCGTCCTGACCGCCTCATAGCTGTGGGCGATCATCGGGATGGACTCGGTATAGCTCTTGCCGCAGTTCGTGCAGGTGAAGGTACGAACGCCCTCCTCCGTGCAGGTCGGCTGCTTCGTCACCTCGCTCGTGTAGCTGTGATCCGCTGCCTGCGTATAGCTGTCGACGTAGCTGTTGCCGCAGCGCGTGCAGGTATGCGTCGTATAGCCCATGGCGTCGCAGGTCGGAGCCGTTACAACGGTCTGATAATCATTGCCGAGCGCCTCGGTCATGGTATCGACATAGCTGCTGCCGCAGACGGAGCAGGTATGCGTCGTGTAACCGGCGGACTCACAGGTCGGAGCCGTCACGACGTCCACATAGCTGTGGCCCGTGGCCGGGAGCATCGCGTCGACATAGCTGTCGCCGCAGACGGAGCAGGTATGCGTCGTGTAACCGGCGGACTCGCAGGTCGGAGCCGTCACGACATCCACATAGCTGTGGCCCTTTGCTGCCACATAGTTCGTGCGGTAGCTGAGGCCGCAGCGCGCGCAGACAGACTCGGTATAGCCGTCCTTCTCGCAGGTCGGCTCCACGACCGTCACGGTCAGATCGTGGCCGAGCGGCTCGCCGACCTTGACCGTCAGCGTATTGCTGACCGCATCGCAGTTGTCACACTTGACATAGTAGACCGCGGCTTCGGTGCAGGTAGCTTCCGACTTGATGACATCAGAGGCAGTGTCCGCGAAGGTATGCTCCGCGTCGGCCTGCCACAGGAGGATCGGACGCTTCGTCGCGGTGCAACCGCTCGTGAAGGCAGCCTCTGCCAGATCGGCGTTCATCGTGGAAACGAACTCCGCGATCGCAATTTCCTCTGCGGTCCTGACAGCGGCAGTCTGGGTCTCGGCATTTTTCACGGCGCCGATGCCGCCCTTCTCGCAGGTGCCCTCGAGGTAGTAGAGGTTTTTGATGACGGCATCTGCGCTCGAAACGTCACCAATAACGGAGCCGAAGGTGAAGCTGGAGTTGCAGATAACCGTACCCATGTTGAAGCAGTTGGTGATCTCAGCTTTTCCGGCCGTGCCGACGATACCGGCGGGATAATTGCCGCCAGCCTTGATCGTACCGGTGTTGTAGCAGGCCGTGACCTTACAGCCGTTCGGCAGATTGGAAACAATGCCCGCTGCGCAGGTGCTGGGTGCGGTGATGCTGCCGGTGTTGACGCAGCCGGTGATGGTACTGGGCTGGTTGCCGCTGGAAATGTTGCCAACGATACCTGCGCAGTAGCGCCAGCCGGTGACATTGCCGCTGTTGGAACAGTTGGTAACATTCAGGCTGTAGTAAGCACCGCCGACAACGCCGCCGACGCTCTGCCAGTAGTTACCGGCCGTGCGCTTGATGGAAACATCGACATTCGAATGGAGATTCGTCAGGTCGGCATAGTCCGCACGGCCAACGATACCGCCGACGTAAGCATCGTTAACAGGCTTGCTGGAACCGGCGGCAACAGTACCGTTGACCGTCAGGTTTTCGATCTTCGCGCGTTTACTGAGGGAGCCACAGACCCAGCCGAACAGGCCGCGATAGAGCGACTGATTGGTGGTGGTGCTGTAGTTGATGGAAAGATGCTCAATGGTGTGATTCCGGCCGTCGAAGGTACCGGCAAAGTTCTTGGAAGCGGAGCCGATCGGCGTCCACTCGTAACCGGCAAGCTCGATATCTGCCGTCAGGATGCCGGCGATCTCCGTGCTGCCGCTGTTGACCTTCTGGGCAAACCATGCCAGCTCCGCGCCGGTGCCGATGAGGTAAACACCGTTCTCGTCGGTCTTCGGTTCCGTGGCGGTCTTGCCGTCCCAGGCGTTCTCGGCCGCCTTGCGGACGGTGAGCTTGATGGTCAGGACGCCGTTTTCGACCTTCTCCGCGTCGGCGGAACCGAGCTTGAAGGAGCCGCTGCTGCGAACAAAGCCGGTCTGCTCAATGGCGTAGTTGTAGGTACCGTAGCCGAGCTTATAGGTACCGTCAGCTTCCGCCGTCAGGAGCTTGTTATCGCCGTCCTTGAGCGTGGGAGTGAGGTCTTCGAACACGTTGCCGTTTTCATCCACGGCGACGAGCTTGACGCTGTAGTAGACCTTCTTGTTGACTTCGGCAGGAATATCCGCCAGACGGCTGGCAACAAAGCTGATGTTGACCGCGGAGAAGTTCGTGCCGACGCCGGTGTCGGTCATATTGTACAGCGTATCAAACGGGCTGGGAGCGGAGTACATACCGCCGGAGATATAACCGTCGGTGACCATAACGGTCGTTTTGTCTGAGCCTTCGGGGAAGGTGATGTCTGTTGGCATCTCCACGGTGACGGAGGCTCTGTCCATCTGCTGATACTGGCCAAGGCTGCCCATGGAATCGTCTTCGTCCGTGCTGTAGTTCAGATTCAGCGTCAGGGGATTGAAGATACCGGAGACCTTGTCCACGCCGCGATACAGGCCGTCGAAGGAAAGCGTGACCTTGTCGCCGGGCATGATCGGCTCACCGCTGTTGGAGGCGTTCTTCACGGTGATGCTCATCTGCGCCACACGAACCAGACGATAGGACGTGCCGGTGGAATCGACCATCTTGATGATGACGGTGCCGCCGAGCGTACCAGCCGTGCGGAAAGGCAGGAGAGAAGCGTGATAAGTGCCCTTTTCGTCTGCCTCAAGGTTCTTCCAACCGGAGAGGGTGCTCTGCATCGCATCGTTGGTGGTAACAACGGCGTAGCTGACCGTCGCGCCCTCGGCTGCGTTCACGGTGAAGTCCAGCTCAGGCGCTTCATCGGTGTTGAGATAGTACCATGTATCGTAGTTGTAATCCCACTCCGCGCCGCGGCTGCTGCCGGTGCCGCCGTTGAAGGAAACAGCCGCGTCAGCCGTACCGGCTGCCTCGTTCGTGATGACGAAAACGCCGGTGCGCTGGGGGTTGTTGGCGGGGAACATACCGCCGTGCGTCTTGTGCGTGTCCGTTGTGGCGTACATATCGATGGCGTCATAAGTGACGGCCACGATATCCGTTCCGGTAGGCTTGACGTCGATCCAGTTGCCGCCTGCGTTGCCGCCGTTGACCTGCTTGACGTCCGACTCGCTGCCCTGCAGCATCTGGAAGTGGAAGTCCGGCTCGGCCATGATATTGGCGGTGTCGGAGTCGGTCAGCTGCCACATACGGAACGCGCGGACGCGGTAGGTGTCCGTCACGCTCTTGAAGCCGCTGTGACTCAGGAACACCTTCAGGTCGGCTTCGTCGCGGGAAGATACCGTCGTGCCGAGGTCCTTGAAGCTGTGAGACTTCCTGTCGGTCGGCGCGCCGGAGTCAAAGGTGATCGTCTTTTCCGTCTTTTGGTTGAGGCTGGACAGCCAGCCGGCCTTGGTCACATAGGTACCGGTCTCATCGACCAGACGCCATGTGTAGTTGTTGTTGCGCTCAGAAACGCGGTAGGAATAGGTGGTCATGCCGGTCGCGTCGTCCTTCGCAGTCTTGTACGGCTCGACCGCTCTGGTGTTGAAGTTGTTGTACTGGAAGAACAGGGTGAACTCCGCCGTCGTGGGCGCAGTGATATCCAGCTCCACGGCGTTGGCGATCGTGATGTTCTTCGTTACGACGTTGTAGGAAGGCGCCGTGGTCTGGTTGATCTGCTGATTGAACATATACTTTTCCGTGTTCGTCGGATAAGCATAGATGTTGTACAGCGAAGCGTTCTGCGCCTCCCACGACAGGAAGGGGAAGGCAGTGTAGTCGCTGCCGTAGCGGGTGTAGGTATAGTGTGTACCGGAGTGGATCATGCTGCCGGTAACGGGCATGATCATCTCGACATGGTAGTCGTCCGTGCCGAAGTACTCGTTCTTCTCGTTCCTGGTCGTAGCATAGACGCTGACAACGCCGAGATGGATGTCGTTGCCGCCGCCGTAGATGTCCTTCTCCATCGGCAGAGGCAGGCTCTGACCGCCAAGATAGATGTCATAGGCCTCGGTCGCATTCCAGCCGTAGCCGCGCGTGGAGTAGCGGCCGGTGCTCAGGGTGGCGTAGAACATGTTGTAATTGTTCACGACCGTGTTGCTGGCCGTCGCCGTTTCGTCGGCTGCGTCAAAGGCGCTGTTGGTGAACCGGACCTCCTCGTAGTCGTGCAGCTCGTACTTTGTGCCGTCGATCTCGACATAGTCCTTCTCTTCGCCGTCGATGATGGTGTAATCGGCGGGGTTGTAGACGTAGACGGTCTTGCCCTCGGCATCGGTAAACCAGCCGACATAGTCAAACTGATTTTCGTCGATGCCCGCGGTCTTGCCAGTGTTGTAGCAGCCGGTCATCGTGCCGCCATAAAGCTCATAGCACAGGCCGCCAAGGTTCTTCACACCGGTAATATTGCCCTCGTTGCCGCAGTTCGTCACAGTCGTGTTGATCATGGCACCGGCCAGACCGCCAACGGAGGCTGCTTTGCCGACCTTTTCATCAGCGGTCACATTCACGCGGGAAATGACATTGGAAAGCTCCGCATTCCGAGCAGAGCCGACCACGCCTGCGACATAGCCCGAATAAACGGAGAATTCGCTTGCCGCGTTCACGCTGCCCGTGACCGTCAGGTTCTGAACGACCGCGCGCTTTTCGGATGTGCCCTCGAGCCGGCCAAACAGTCCCAGATACAGTCTTTCGCCGGAAGCTGCCGTGGTATAGTCCACCGTCAGGTTGGAGACAGTATGCCCTGCACCGTCAAAGCTACCCGCAAAAGCTACGCTGCCATTGCCGATCGGCGCCCAGACCACATCGGCCAGATCGATATCCTTCGCCAGAACGGCAGAGATCGCATTCTCACCGCCGTTGACCTTCTTGACAAACCAGACAAGCTCGTCGGCATTGCCGATCTGATACACGCCGTCCTTCTGCGCAGGCTCCGCAGGAGCCTTGACCGTCACAGCACACTGTGCCTTTGCCTCGCCGCAGCTGGCCGTGATCGTGGCCGTACCGGTCTTTCCGGCAGTCACGACGCCGTTCTGCACGGAAGCGACCTCTGCATCCGTCGTCGTCCAGGCAATGGTCGGATCCGTCGTATTCTCCGGCTGGATCGCAGCGGTCAGGGCCGCCGTGTCGCCGGTATACAGGTTCAGCTCGGTCTTATCCAGCGTTACAGTCGAGGCCATGACCGGGGGCGTGACCGTAACGGCACATTCTGCCTTCACGGTGCCGCACGTCGCAGTGATGACAGTCTCGCCGGCCGCCTTCGCCGTAACGATCCCGTTTTCCACCGTTGCGACCTCTTCCTTCGAGGAGCTCCAGACAATGGTATCCGTCGTGTTCTCCGGCTGGACCGTGGCCTTCAGGGAAGCGGTCTTTCCCGCCGTCAGCGTCAGCTCCGTCTGGTCCAGCGTCACGCCGGTCGCCGGAGTGACCTCGCGGGTCAGCTCGAGATACAGCTCATACGTCGTGCCCGCCATGACATCCATAATGCTCAGATAGGCGACCTTGCTGTTTTCCGTTGGTGTGAAAGGCTTTTCGTCCTTGTCCGTCAGCAGGGTCGTCTCCAGCTCCGCAGCCGTCAGGGTGAAGGGATTCACGCCCGCATCGTTGAGATAATTGCTCTTCTTGTCCGTCACGAGCAGGAAGCTCGCATCCGCCACATGGATCGTCACATCACTGCCGTAGGGCAGCGCGGCGCGATACTTCGTCCCATCCTCGCCGCCAACACGTGTCAGGGCGCAGGCCTTTCCGCCGACGCTGACCGTGAGCGGACTGGCCGTGACCGTAACGGCACACTCAGCCTTTACGCTTCCGCATGCCGCCGTGATGACGGTGCTGCCCGCGCCGACCGCAGTCACAACACCGTCCGCGACCGTAGCGACCGCCTCATTCCCGGTCGTCCAAGTCAAGGTATCCGTGGTGTTTTCCGGCTGTGCCGCTGCCGTCAGAACGGCCGTTTCGCCCGTCATCAGATTCAGCGTGGTCTTGTCGAGCGTCACGCCGGTCGCCGGGACGACCGCAGCCGCCTTTTCAAAGCGGACTGCCACATCGTCATAGGCGAAGTAGGCGGGCTGCGAGAAGCCATAGCCGTTATCGCTGGAGCCGGTCACATTGAACGTGACCTTCAGGACCTTACCAAGGCCGGACAGGTCCCACTTTGTCCAGTCCATCATGATGTTCTTCGGACCGTTGCAGAGGTAGATGCTGGCCGTTCCGGTCTTCTCCCCTGCCGCGTTATAGCCCGTTGCGACCAGCTTGACCCAATCGTCGTCGCCGATCTTGGCAGTCAGACCGTTGCCGTCGATGTAGCAGTTGAGCGCATAGTCCGTGTTGTTGACATACATATGGTCAATGACACGGGCGGTGCCGTCGGCAAAGGTCAGAGCCGGCAGGGCGTCCTCTCCAAGGCCGTAGCCGGAATTATCGGCATAACCGTAATGCACGGCGAAGTTATTCGAGCCGTTGTGGCCGCCGCCGGTCCGCTCCAGACCGGAAACGTCCTTTTTATAAACGGTAAGCTGACTCTCAAAGCCGCCGTACTTGCTGATCTCACCGGAAACATAGTTGGAAACGGCATGACCGCCGCTCCAGTAGCACCAGGAGCCATAGCCCTCGGACAGGGTGTTGCTGAGCCAGGTATTGTTCTTATCCGTCCACTTGTAGGCAGCGTCGACGGAATCGACACCGCCGCCGCTCTCTCCGTAGAGCATCTTGCCGCCGTACTGCGGGCTGTCAATGAGACTCGTCCAGTTGTTTCCGCCTGCGAAGTTCGTTCCGCCCTTATAGTCGGCATCCTCGAACGTGAGGACGCGCAGCTCATAGTCGGGCTCTGCTGCGAACGCACTGACGGGCAGCAGCGAGCAGACCATCACAATGGCCAGCACGAGCGCCAGCAGGCGCTTTCCGCACGCTGCGGGTTTCGTTTGCATAAGCGATCTCTCCTTTTACTGATAATGTGTATCGGCAGCCGCCGGAGCGGCAGAAGCAGGGTTCAGCCCCGCCACAGCTGAGCTGCAGGGGGGCGCTTTGTTTTCCCTTCGGAAAACAAAAAAACGGCTGAAGGGATAGCATACCTATCCCCTCAACCGATTCGGGCTATGGAAATCTCCCAGTAGGTCTTCTGAGTTGCGCCTCCGGCGGAGCATCCGCCACGTCTGCCGCCCTGCCTTCTCAGTTTCCCAATGACCGGCTTTCGCCGACGGACAGCAGCCTCACTCAGCGCTCACAGCGACGGTCATCCAGAAGGCAGCTGCCTTCTCGGGGTACTATCCCCATTCCCTTGTTTACCAACGCGCCTGACGGATCCTCCGCCGTTGCGGCCATGCGGTCTCTGCGAGTCGTGTGATTCAATTTTATGGTCCGGCACCAGCCGGACCATCCTTGATTATATCGTCCCGGATTCAGAATGTCAATTGCATTTTATCCGAAAAGGCAAAACTCCCCGCGCCGGATCCGGCGCGGGGAGTCGCTGCATTGCAGAATTACTTTTCGGCAGCCTTATCCTGCTCGATGAGGATGCGCAGCGCACCGACGGCGACCTCGACGCTCTTCGGCATCTCGGTATAGGCCATGACGGAGGAGGCGCGGCAGCCGCGGATGGAAGAGATGACAAAGATCGCGGCAGACTCCATCTCGGAGCTGATGACATTGCCGCGGCGCCATGCTTCCCAACGGGCCTTCAGCCACGGCTCGGCGGGCATGTTCTCCGGCTCGTGCTGGCCGTAGAAGGAGTCCTTGGACTGGGTGATGCCCTCGATGAAGTTGTAGCCGAGCTGCTTGGCGGAGTCGGCCAGAGCGGCGACAACGTGGCGGTCGGCGACGGCCGGGTACTCGATGGGGATGTAGTGCTTCGTCGTGCCCTCATCGCGGACGGCAGCGGTGTTGATGACGCCGTCGAGCGTCGGGTCGAACGCGCGGTCGCAGACGCGTCCGGCCGTGCCGACGCGGATGAAGGTGTCCGCGCCGCAGGCGATCAGCTCTTCCAGGCAGATTGCAGTGGACGGGCAGCCCATGCCGGTGGAGACGACGGAGACGGGAACGCCGTTGAGCGTGCCGGTCCAGGTCTTGTGCTCGCGGTTGTGCGCGACGAGCTTTGCATCATCAAAATAGGATGCGATCAGGTCCGTGCGGAACGGATCGCCGGGGAGCAGGACATAGCGGCCGATGTCGCCCTTGCCCACGCGAACGTGATAGGTCTTGCCCTCATCCGTAAAAACAGCCATGGTAATTTACCTCCAAATATTATCTCTTGCTCTTATCATAGGGAACGCCAATGACGCCGGGCGCATTGGAACGCTTCGTGGAGAACGCCAGAACGATCAGCGTCGCCACATAGGGAAGCATCTTGAAGAAGGCCTCCGGGATGCCGAGGTTATACAGGAACGGGATAACGGAATACGACGCGGCAATGGTCTTCGTCAGGCCAAAGAACAGTGCGCCGAGCGCGATGCCCCACGGCTTCCACTGGCCAAACACGACGACGGACATGGCGAGGAAGCCATAGCCGCTGACGCTGGCGGTATAGGTCGTGGTCGTCGGCAGGATGAACACGAGGCCGCCGAGACCGGCCAGAGCGCCGGAGATCAGGACGCCGGAATAGCGCATCTTATAGACGCTGATGCCAACGCTGTCGGCTGCCTGCGGGTTTTCGCCGCAGCTGCGCAGGCGCAGGCCGAAGCGGGTGCGCTTGAGGATGAAGGCCGTGACGATCAGGACAAGGATGCCGAGATACGTCGTGACATAGGCCTTCTGGAACAAGATCGGGCCAAGGACCGGGATCTTGCTGAGCAGCGGGACGGCGTCGATACGGAACGTGTTGCGGAAGACGACCTGCTCCGTGCCGAGCATGACGCGGGCATAGAAGATGCAGAACGCCGTAGCAAACGTGATGATGGCCGTCGAGCTGATGGTCTGCTCCGCCTTCAGGTGAATGGCGGCAAAGGCGTGCAGGGCGCTCAGAAGCATACCGGCAAGGATCGAGATCAGGATCGCGATCAGCAGAACGAGCCATGAGGGCATGGCGGCACTTGCCGAGCGGATGAACATGATGCCCGCGAACGCGCCGAAGACCATGATGCCCTCGAGTGCGATGTTCAGAACGCCGCTGCGCTCGGAGAACAGGTCGCCGAGACCGACGAGAAGCAGCGGGACGAGGAAGATCAGCGTCTGCTGGCAGATAAAGATAAACAGATTCATTTATTTCTCCGCTCCTTTCCCGGTGTGGTGCACATCCGTCCTCTGGCGAAGCTGCCATCTGCGGATGCCTTCGCGGATGATGAAGGAGAACGCGCTGAAGTAGACGATCACGGAGACGATGATATCAACGATCTCCGTCGTAAAGCCGTAGGTCTGCATGTAGAAGCCCGAGACCTGCATATACGCGATGAAGATACCGGTGAATATGATGCCGATCGGGTGGTTCATGGCAAGCAGGGCGACCGGAATGCCGTTCATGCCCTCTGCCGCCTGTACGTCCTCGACCTTGATGTACTTACCGGCGGAGGAAAGGTACAGCAGCGCACCGCCGAGGCCGATGAGAGCACCGGAGATGAGCATGGCGGTCATGATCATACGCTTGGCATCGACGCCGAAGCCGATGCTGGCGTCGCGGTTCTTGCCGCAGGCCTTCAGCTCGAAGCCGAAATTCGTCTTCTCCAGCAGGATGAACACGATGATGGCCACAACAATAACGATGAAGATGCCGATATTCGCGGAGCTGTCCGGGAAGATCTTCTCCAGGCCGGCCGTCGGGAGGCGGTGAGCCGCCGGCACGGGGCGGGTCTGGTTCTTCACATTGTCATAGATCGAGGAGATCTTGATGAGATAGTTCACAAGATACATGCCGATGTAGTTCATCATGATCGTTGCAATGACGATATTCACGCGGCGATAGGCGTGCAGCAGGCCGGGAAGCAGGGCCCACAGGGCGCCGCCGATCATGCTGGCCAGCAGCGGAACAATCCATCCGAGTGCTCCGGGGAGATTCCAGACGCTGGCAGTATAGACGCCGCAGAAGGCGCCCACGATGAACTGGCCGGCGCCGCCGATGTTGAAGATGCTTGCCTTGAAGCCGAAGCCGACGCCAAGGCCGGTCATGATGATCGGCACGGCATAATACAGTACGTTGCCAAAGGTCTTCATGCCGCTGTAGAAGCCGCCCGTGATGAGCGCGCCGAAGGCCGGGAATGCATTCGAGGGATTCGTCGCCAGCAAAACAATGAGGCCGACGAGCAGACCGGCCAGAATGGCCAGAATGGAGGAAAGCACGCCCGCGTAGTCTCTCTGGCGGCGCGGAGCAAGGGGACTTGTCTGATTTTTCATTTTACCGCTCCTTTCCGCTTGCTGCCGGACATGTAGAGGCCCAGCTCATTGACCGTAACCTCTTCCGGACGGACATCGGCAACGATCTCACCCTCGTAGAAGACGATGATGCGGTCGCTGATGTTCATGACCTCTTCCAGGTCGAACGAAACGAGGAGAACAGCCTTGCCAGCGTCGCGCTGGCGGAGCAGGTTCTTATGGATGTTCTCGATCGCGCCGACATCCAGACCGCGTGTCGGCTGCATGGCAAGAATGACGTTCTCATCCGAGTCGATCTCGCGGGCGATGATCGCCTTCTGCTGGTTGCCGCCGGACATGCTGCGGGCCGTGCTCTTCGCGCCCTCGCTGCTGCGGATATCGAACTCTTCGATGAGCTCCTCCGCCAGCTCGCGGCGCTTATGGAAGCGGATGAAGCCGTGGTTCTGGAATTCCTTGCGGAAATACTTGCGCATTGCCAGATTTTCTTCCAGCGTATTGTCCAGGATCAGGCCGTACTTGTGGCGGTCCTCCGGCACATGGGCCAGACCGTGCACATTGCGGTAGCGGATGGAGGCATGGCTGACATCCTCGCCGTTGAGCAGGATCTTGCCGCTGTTCTGTTTCAGCAGGCCGACGATCACGCGGACGAGCTCGCTCTGGCCGTTGCCTTCGATACCGGCCACGCAGAGGATCTCTCCCTTGTGGACGGAGAACGAGACCTGATTCAGAATATTCTTGTTCGGGTTGCGCTCCGACTTGAGCGTTACATTTTCAAGCGTCAGGACAGCATCGCCTGCATGCTCGGGAGCCTTCTCCAGATGGAAGTCGATCTTACGGCCGACCATCATTTCGGAAAGGTCCTCGACGCTGGCGGTCGAAACGTCGCAGGTGCCGATGCACTTGCCGCGGCGCAGGACCGTGCAGTAGTCCGAAACTGCCTTGATCTCATTGAGCTTATGGGTGATAAAGATGATCGCCTTGCCCTCGCGCTTGAGGTTCTGCATGATGATCATCAGTTCGTCGATCTCCTGCGGCGTCAGGACAGCCGTCGGCTCGTCGAAGATCAGGATGTTGTTGTCCTTGTAGAGCATCTTCAGGATCTCTACTCTCTGCTGCATACCCACGGTGATGTCAGAGACTCTGGCATCGCAGTCGATATTCAGGCCATAGCGCTCGCTCAGGGCAAGCACCTTCTTGCGCGCTTCCTCCATCTGCAGGACGCCGTGCTTTGCGGTCTCGACGCCGAGGACGATGTTCTCGAGCACGGTGAAGTTCTGCACCAGCATGAAGTGCTGATGAACCATGCCGATACCCAGCGCATTGGCCGTGCGCGGATTTTTGATCTCTGCCTTTTTGCCGTTCACGAGGATCTCGCCCTCTTCCGGCTGATAAAGGCCGAACAAGACGCTCATCAGCGTCGATTTACCGGCGCCGTTCTCGCCCAGAAGGGCGTGGATCTCGCCATAGCGGACGCGCAGGGTGATGTCGTCATTCGCGACGATGCCAGGAAACACCTTCGTGATGTGCAGCAGCTCGATCGCATAGTTGTCCATAAAATGATCCCCCTAGTTGGTAAACCCGGCAGGGAAACGCCACAGCGCTCCCTGCCGGGTCCGCCTTATCTCATAGTCGTTTACTCGACGACCTGAACCGTCACATACTGCAGGGTCGCTGCAACATCCTCGATGGTGACCGTGTTGCCATCCGCATCGACATCGCGGTGGATGCTGGAGGTAACGCCGTCCTTGTCAGCCTTCAGGACTTCGACGATGGCATCATAGTCAGCCTGCGTGAAGTTCTTGAAGCGGGAGGACTCCATGGGAAGACCAACAGCGTCTTCGTTGATGGTCAGAGTCTCGCTCGTGCCGCCGGGGAACGTGTCGTTGTAGTAAGCCTTAATCGCGCCGTAGACAGCCGGAGTGAGCATCTTCATGGCGGAGGTCAGGCAGGTCTCGGTAATCTGGGACATGTCGGTATCAACGCCGATGGAGACGCAGTCGCCGCCGGTGGCCTCGCAGGCCGCGAAGACGTTGTCCGGGCCGCCGCAGCCGAAGATGCACTCGGTGCCGGACTGATACCATGCAGCAGCCTTCGCCTGGAAGTCAGGAGAGTTGCCGAAAGCGCCGGTATAGGTGTACTTCATCTCAATGGAGCCAGCCTCAAGGCCGAGCTCCTTGGCAGCGTATTCCGCGCCGTCCACGAAGCCGTAGCCGAAACGAACGACAGCAGGAACAGCCAGAGCGCCGAAGAAGCCGAGCTTGCGATAGCCTTCCTTGACAGCAGCGTAGCCCGCCAGGAAGCCGGACTGCTCTTCCGCAAAGAAGATGGAGCAGGTGTTGTCTGCGATGACGGTGTCGTCATCAAGGGTCGGGGTGGCGTCGACCAGAACGAAGTGGACGTCCGGATACATGGTCTGAGCCTTGTAGATGGCTTCGCCGAACAGGAAGCCCGGGGTCACGATGAGCTTCGCACCGTTGTTGACAGCGCCCTCAATGGCGGAGAGATAGCTCTGCGTGGACTGGTCGATCGGGGTGTAGTAGGTGTAGGTCTTGCCGTTCTCTTCGGCGTACTGCTTCAGGCCTTCCCAGGAGAACTGGTTGAAGCCGCGGTCGTCGATAGAGTTGGCATCGGTGATCAGGGCCAGCTCAGCCTCGCCGCCGGAAACCGGAGTGGTAGCTCCGCCGTTGTTCTCGCTGCCCTCAGTGTTGGTCGTGGTGTCCTTGGTGTTCTCGGTGTTGTCATTGCCGGAGCCGGCGCAAGCGGCCAGGGACAGGACCATGACAAGCGCGAGAATCAGACAGAAGATTCTCTTTTTCATGTTCGCAAATTGCAATAACAAGTTGGACACCCCGTGGTAAAAACCTTGGTCACGGAT
>ERZ791908.65-NODE-65-length-150026-cov-5.693687_pt1 | contig 150026 bp, 126 predicted proteins | sample MGYA00510144_ERZ791908 | MGnify/ENA primary metagenome ERZ791908 (study PRJEB30046, sample SAMN00792105) | human gut metagenome | study: EMG produced TPA metagenomics assembly of the A metagenome-wide association study of gut microbiota in type 2...
AGCATGTTTTGCTGTAAGCAGCGGCCTCTCTTCTTGTATAAATAAAAAACTGACTGGCGGACAGAGCACGTCCATAAAAATCCCAGTTTTCGTCTGAAAACGATCAAACATACTTGTATACACAACTATACACAACTCCCCATTCCCGCGCTTATATACAAAATTTCCCGCCCAGGTTCTCTGGACGGGAGACAGCGATAATTCGATACACTTTCGTTATTGCAGGTTCAGTCTGCGATCGAGCATGTACCAGGTCACAGCGTAGAAAATCGCCGCCATCACCAGCGTAATCGCGAGAGTTCCCCAGAGAAAACCGTGCACGGTCGCGTCTGTGTCCATGCTGACTGCGTTCATGGCCTTGGTCAGGCTGCTTTCGACCAGGAGAAGGTACGCGATAACCGTCTCCAGAATGCTGACTCCAATGTACATCAGCAGCGCGCCGACAACCGGATGTGCTGACCATTCATGGCCGACCGTGATGGACATGAATACTTTCAGGACAAAAGAAACTCCGCCGGCAATAGCAAGGAGAATAATCTGCCACATATAACTTGTAAATTCCGGCGAAATATGGAATCCGGAATGGAACATCTGAACGATCCCCTGATGAATCGACGTATATCCGACTGCCGAAACCGTCAGGAAAATGATCGAAAGGATCGCGAGGACGCCCGCCAGAGCCATCCAGATCAGCGCATTGATGGTCTTGGACGCCAGCTGCTGGCCCGTGCTGACCGGAAGGCTGAAACGCAGATAGCCTTCTGCGCCGAGCAGGGATTTATAGAATCCGATATACAGTATCATAACCAGAGTGACGATGGCAACGGCGGCAATCAGGATGACGTATAAGACAGAGCTGATGCTTGTCATGATCATCGATCCGCCGCCCATGCTGTTCGGGTAAGTCTGGCTGTTGAACATCGGACTGAGGGAAAATCCCAGAAGAACCGCTGCGCCGAGAAGTGCGCCGTAAAGCGGCAGCAGGACACGGCCTGTTGATTTGATATCATATTTTAAAAGTCTGCCTAACATCTGAATACCTCCCTGAATACATGATCCACGCTCTTTCCGGTTTCTTCCCGGAGATCATCGGCCTGCCTGTGCAGGACGACCTGGCCGCTCTTCAGGAACACAACGTCGTCCAGGACGGGTTCCACGTCTGCGATCAGGTGGGTGGAAATGACAACCAGCGCCTTTTCGCTGTAGTTGTTGATGATCGTGCGCAGGATATAGTCGCGCGCCGCCGGGTCTACGCCCGCGATCGGCTCGTCCAGAAAATACACGGCTGCGTCGCGGCTCATCGTCAGGATCAGCTGCAGCTTTTCCCGGGTGCCCTTGGACATTTCCTTCATTTTCTGCTTATGGTTCAGGTTCAGGCTGTTCAGCATGTCCAGCGCCTTGCTGCGATTGAAATCTTTATAGAAATCCTGGTACATCTCGATCAGCTGCTCCGTCGTCATGTACGGCGGCAGAAAATCCTTATCCGGAAGGTAGGCGACATGCGCCTTCGTTACCTTTCCCGGCTTCAGACCGCCGACCAGGACTTCCCCGTCTGTCGGCTTCAAAAGCCCCGTCGCCAGCTTGATCAGTGTTGTTTTGCCGCTTCCGTTCGGTCCGAGCAGTCCGACAATCTGCCCGGCATTCAGCTTCAGATCAATGTGATCCAATGCTGTTATTCCTTTATAGGACTTTGTAAGCCCTCTGCATTCAACTACAGATGCCATAGTGATTACTCCTCCTCATTTTCTCTCCAGTTCTGAACCGCTTCGATGATTTCCCGGCGGCTCAGGCCGATTTCCGTCAGTTCCCTGAAAAACCGCTCGATACACGCAGAACTGAGCCGTTTCCGCAGATTCTCCAGAACCTGCCGGTCGCCCGTCACGAACCTTCCGTTCGTCCGCTCCGTGTGGACAAGGCCTTCATTTTCCAGCTCGGCCAGAGCCCTCTGCATCGTGTTCGGGTTGACCCCGGCCTCCAAAGCCAGATCCCTCACCGACGGAATTTTCTCTTCTAATTTATATTCACCGGAAGCGATCCTCCGTTCAAATATATGCACGATCTGACGGTACATCGGAATTCCGTCTTTAAATTCCCATGCCATGCACGCGCCTCCTTTCTGCTGCAGCACACTGTTATTCTTCTGTTACGCTGATGATATTCTCTATGATACAGCAGCTCCATCGTCCGGAAGAATCAGATGCAGCTCACCGTTTCCATGCAGAACCGCAGTTCAATCAGGCTCACCATTGTACCGCTGTATCACTGTACTACTGTCTTGGTACAGTCATTATATTAATGCATTAATACAGCGATGTCAAGAGGATGGATGAAATTATTTTTAGCAGGAGCAGATGAAATGTGGGATTCCCGAAGTCAATTGTGCACAATTCGGGAATCCCTTCCTAACAGGCCTTTTTCCGAACTTTCAAGACCTGCGTCTTCGGGAAAAGGCCTCATAAATGCAATCACCCGAACTTCTGGGTGCAGAAGTTCGGGTGATTCTCAGACACGGGGATTTTTACAGGATACCGTATAAAACAGCCTTGATTATTATACGGTATACTCGAATTAATATTCTTCTTACATAATATATATCCATCGACCACCGGAAGGAACACAACGTGACCCGCAGCAGCTTCGGAAAATGGCCCTGAATTTCTGTTTTCCCGAACTTTTTTTTCAAGGTCTCGGAGAATAGCAGAAAATAGTGGTTTTCCCGAATCCCGCTCATTAACAGCATTGATTATTATACAGTATACTTGCCGATCACCTTTATGATCCGTTCTTCTTTACTCCTGATCTCTATTGTTTAACAGCCTGCTGTATACATTTGTCTGCCACTTCGAATCTCAGAAAGAAAAAAGCTGCACAAAATGCTGTTTGTCCAGCACTTCATGCAGCGGTCTCCCTGACTTACCCCTATTATATCTGATTCAGCCATTTTCTTCTCAACAGCCAGCTTCTCCGATCTGGCGCTCGTCTGCCGCAGCCCTGCGCCGCCAGACAGACAATCTTGTACACAGTATACCCGAATTCCCGCTACATGGCACTGCATGCATTTTCATTATGCCGCCGGCATGCCTCTTCCGGCGTATCGCTTCTTCGCGGATTTGCACAGTCCCCCCTGCTGACTGCTTTTTTCTGCGCTCCAATACATCATTTCACCACAGCAGCCATCCTGCCGGGCAGACAATCTTGTACACAGTATGCCCGAATTCCCGCTACATGGCACTGCATGCATTTTCATGATGCCGCCGGCATGCCTCTGCCGGCGTATCACTTCTTCGCGGATTTGCACAGTCCCCCTGCTGACTGCTTTTTTTCTGCGTTCCAATACATCATTTCACCACAGCAGCCATCCTGCCGGACAGACAATCTTGTACACAGTATGTCCGAATTCCCGCTACATGGCACTGCGTGCATTTTCATGATGCCGCCGGCATGCCTTCGCCGGCGTATCGCGTCATCGCAGATTTACACCGTCTCCCCGCCAGCCGCCTTCTGCCTCCGGTCCAGAAGCATCAGCAGAATAGACACAGCGCCGGAAAGAACCTGGGCGCCGCAGTAGCTCCACCAAACACCGCTGAGGCCTGTGAGTCTCGGCACGAACAGGGCCAGAATCAGCAGAAATACCGGTTCCGCGTAAACGAGCAGGTAGGACTTAATGTTTTCACTGGTCGCATAGAACACGGCGGACGTCACGCGGACAATTGCAACGAACAGGAAACCGATACAGTAGATCGGAGTCACCGCAGAGGCCATACGGTTGACAGCTGCAGAAGAGCCAAACATATAGCCGATATCATTGCGGATCAGCAGGAAAGCGAAAATGCAGAGGGCCGCGAGGATACCTGCAGTCGTGTAGGCCTTTTCCTTCAGGCGCCGCATCGTCTTCCCGTCGCCCGAACCAAAAGCCTTGCTGATCAGCGGCTGGCTGCCGTCACCGACGCCCTGCAGAACCAGGTAGACGATGGCTGTCGCGTAGGCAACGCAGGCATAGACAGCGACTGCGGATTCGCCGCCGTAGATCATGGAAATCCGGTTCATGATAATCAGCGAAAGAATCGGCGAAAATGTCAGTCCGAACGGCGCTATTCCCGTAGTGAATATTCTCCCCACAGCCGGCAGTACCCGGCATTTCGGAATTCCGAACAGCGGGGATTTATGCTTAAACAGGTAATAGAAACCCGCGGCGGCGGTTACGCCCTCGCCCAGGATTGTTGCCAGGCCGGCGCCGAAGACGCCCCAGTCCAGCACCCAGACCATCAGGTAGTCCAGAAAAATATTGGTTCCGAATCCGCCGAGCATCGCGCCCATTGCAAACCCGGCGCCGCCGTAATTACGGATCATCGGCACCAGACCCGTTCCGAAAATCTGCAGAACTGAGCCCAGAACGATTACGCGAAGATAAGATTCACCCATCGGAATCATATCTCCCCGCGCACCCAGAAGCGAAAGCAGCGGACGCATGAAAATCATCAGCAGAACCGTAGAAAGCACACTTGTCAGCAGAAGCATCCAGGACATCACCTCCACGTGCATCCCTGCCCGCTCTTCATCCTTTGATGCGTGAAAGATCATATAATGCACAGCACCGCCCATGCCGATTCCTGTGCCCAGCGCCTGCACGAACGCCTCCACCGGATAAGCGATATTAATTGTTGAAAGTCCAAGATCGCCGACACTGTGGCCGACGAAAAACCCATCCACAATGGAATATACCCCTGCCAGCGCCATCGACAGCACCGATGGAATTACAAACTTCAGATATTTTTTATAATTCATTCTTTCATCACTCACTATAAATCAAGATGGCAGAAACCCTGCTCCGTGACGCCGCCGCATCTGCATGACAGACCTGCCGCACAGCCCCATGTCTGCATTCATGCCAGCCCCAACCTGCCGCTTCTCCGCACCGCCAGTGTCAGCGCCAATGCCAGTAACAGCCTCAGCTTCTCACGGCAGACTGCCAGGCGGCCGTAAATAACAGAAAATCCCGCGATGGGCAGCAGAAAACCGTCCATCCCAGGAACACATTTACCTTTATTTCATCTTAACAGATTTCCAGAGGGTCCGTCAAATTTTCCCCCAATAAGCGAGAAGTTGGAACATTACCAGATCTTTACGAATTCATTACTGCTGGAACAGGCCAGAATTGGTCCGCTCACGCAGCTCCTTCAGCGAGGGCCGCTTCTGCCAGTGCCGACAAAACCCACTCACGCAAGGGGGATTCCCCTGGTGTGACGATCTCTGAGAACTGCCGGTCCCGGTCCATGTCCTGCCATTTCGCCGGACCAGGCCTGATCCACCAGGCGCCATCCGCCCCTGTCCGGGCATCTATCCCCGCAGAATCTCCCCTTCAAGCTCCTGCATCGTGTCGACGATCGTCTTTCCGCCTTTTTCTATCAGGAAAGAACGGTCCCGGAAACCCCAGGTGACCAGAATATGACGCATATTGGCATTGTTGGCCGTTGCCAGGTCAACTTCAGAATCACCGATGTACACCGCGTTTTCACGGTCAATTCCAAGCTCCCGGAGAACTGCGTTCACCGTACCCGGCGCCGGCTTTCTGCGGATTCCCTCCTTTTCACGTTCTCCGACTGCAATCGAAAAACAGTCCGGAAAATACTGCTTAATCAGCGTCTGCACGGCAAAATCGCCTTTGTTGGAAACGACAGCAGTCTTGCAGCCATTCTCGTGCAGATGGTCCATCAGCTGGAAAATCCCGTCATACGGACGCGTATTGATAGAGCAGTGATCCGCATAATAACTGCAGAACAGGTTAAAGGCCTTCTCCTCCACATCCGCGGCCGTCCCCCCGGGAACCGAATGATGAATCAGATACTTCATTCCGTTCCCGAGGAATTCGCGGACCGCCATCGTTTCCAACTCCGGCAGTCCGCACTGCCGCATCGCGTAATTCACCGCATTCGTTAAATCGTCAAGCGTATTTAAAATTGTTCCGTCTAAATCAAAAATTGCCAGCTGACAGCTCATTGTTAACCTTTCTGTTTACCAAAACATTATTAATACAGCAGAACATGCCCGCTTTCACCATGGAAATCATAACACATTCTGCTGCTGATTACTTACCTAACCATTATAACAAATATAACCGATTAAATCACATAAAACCAGGCGTCACTCGGAGAGAGTGTCTTCGCGTCGTCCTTATCCGGCGATTTCCCCTGCTCGTCTTTTTTGTCGCCGCTGTCGATGGTGACCAGCTCCTCGGTCTTGACGTAGACACGGGTGTGCGGTGCCACGGACTGGGTGACAAAGGAGTTGCCGCCGATAATGGAGCCTTCTCCGACTACAGTATCGCCGCCCAGGATAGATGCTCCAGAATACAGGGTAACATTATCTTCGATCGTCGGATGACGCTTATGACCGTGAAGCTTATGGCCCGCACGGGTGGACAGCGCACCGATGGTTACGCCCTGGTAAACCTTGACATGATTTCCGATAATGGATGTGGATCCGACAACGATACCCGTCGCGTGATCGATAAAGAAATACTTTCCGATGGTTGCGCCCGGGTGAATATCCACACCGGTCTCGCGGTGCGCGTACTCCGTGATCATACGCGGAAGCAGAGGCACATTCAGCAGGAAGAGCTCATGAGCGATACGGTATGCCGTGGTCGCGAACAGGCCCGGGTAAGCGAGAATAATCTCATCCTTATTATTTGCGGCTGGGTCACCGTCGTAAGTTGCCTGCAGGTCGGTATCCAGGTATTCCCTGATCTTCGGAATCTGACGGAAGAATTCCAGACAGATCTGCTGCGCGGCTCTCTTGCGTACAGCTTTGGACGCATCCTTGAAATGCTCATCATACAAAAGCGCAACCTCTATCTGCTTGCGGAGATGATACATAACATCATCGATCAGCACCTCAACCTTGCTGCTCATGCTTCTGGTTCTGTATGTTCCGTCGTTATAGTAAGCCGGATACAGGATGACCATCAATTTCTGGAAAATATCGACGACCACATCCTGGTTCGGCTGCTCATAAACATTCATATGATCAATGTCGCGGCCTTTTTCATAGTCCTGAACGACCAGCTTCACGATATCATTCATTTCACGGTCCAGGTCGGCCTCGTCGATTTCTCCCTCACAATACTTACAGAGGTCGCCAAGATCGTACTTTTCCATTGCCTTGCGTGCCTTTTCCCTGATATCGCTGTTTTCTCTCTTATCCTTATCTGCCATTACTTTTTCTCCTGTAAATGCGCCGCCGCACGGCGATGCTTACTATTGAATAACAAACATACTCATCAGTCTGTTTATACACATTTCTGTGAAAACATACACAATTTTTTACTCTTTCTCCGCTTCAGCCGACAAAAAGCACCCGGCCGGCGGGGATGCCGGAGGGGTGCTGGCAGGCTTCCCGGGTCTGCCCGCGGCTGTGGAACGGCGCAGAATCAGGCTGCATCATCCCGCACGGCGGGCCGTCGGCCTCTTGGGCGGATGGATTTTGTCTCTAATTATTTCCGGTCGAGACACCGGTCCTGGCGATGATCTCGGAACTGATTGCCTGGCACTCTGCGGAAGGAGTGTAATTGGTCTGTCCGAAGGCCTTGGCGTGAAGCCATGCGACGTTACCGGACAGGGTGGTCGGAACGGCGTACCAGACGCCGCCGATGATGCCGCCGTAATAACTCTTCGGCCAGGCGGCGCTCTTCTCCATATCATAGCCCGGTGCGCGCAGAATTGCGGTCATCATGCCTATGCGGCTCATGTTGGTGCGGATTTCCGGAAGGACGTTCTTTGACATCTTCTGAAGGCCGATCGGGGAAACCATAGCTTCCTTGATAACAGCCGCGACGATCGTCTTGTAACGTCTCGCACGCCCGGTATCGCCGCCGGAGGTCTTTCGGATTCTGCAGTAGGTCGCGGCCTGCACGCCGTCGAGGCGCTGTCTGCCGGAATGCAGGATCTTCGTGTAATGTCCGCCGACGTTGACTGCGGTCTCGTGGCCATAATGGTTAAGGTCCCGCAGTTCGCTGTGCCGGACATTTACGGTTACGCCGCCGAGGGCATCCACGGTATCGGCAACGGCTTTCCAGTCAAAGATGACGTATTCCTGAATGTTCAGATCCAGACTGCGGTTCAGGGCTGCACAGGTATCTACACCTCCGCCGTAAGCGTGCGCATGGGTGATCTTATCCAGAGTCAGCATGCCGCTTGGCAGGGCCAGTTTCAGGTAAGAATCACGCATGACGGAAATCAGGCGGATGCGGCCGTCAATTTTATGAATGCTCAGCACGATAATCGCGTCCGTGCGGCTTCCATCGTAACCTTCGCCTTTTCTGGCGTCGGAACCCAGAATCGCGATGTTCCGGTATCCGCTCAGACTTTCTGCGGCGGTCGTACTGATGCCCCAATTCGCATTGCTGGTGTCCTGACGCTCAAAATTTCCGGTCATGCTCCAGATAAATGCGACCATGATGATGGCGAGAATCAGAAGCAGGATAAAAATATTGCGGATGACCCTGCCAGCGCGCACCCTTCTGCGCGGGGCGGCATAGTCCTCTCCGTATCTGCTGAAACCATCTTCATATGAGCCCTCTGCGTAAGAAGCTGACGGGCTGGAATAGTCTTCATCGGGATTTCCTTCTGAACGCTCAGAAAACATTCTGCGCCGCTCTTCTGCGGCAGAAGACCGGGTGCGGCCGTGCGCACCATCCGAAAACAGATCTTCCTCCCATTTCTCAAAACCTGATTTCGGCTGACCCTTTCTGCTCTGCGAGCGCAGATATTCCTGCTCCGCCTTCCAGCCTCTTTTCTGACTGCGGTTCAGATGCGTTCCCGAAGGACTGCGGCGGCGGGCATCCAACCTGCGCGCCTTTCGCTCGTACTTCTCCGCCTGTTTTGCGTACTCCGGATCCTCATACTTACGGATGAGTTCCGGACTGTATCGTTCGTTTCGTAAGTCAGCCGTGTCATAACGGCGGCTCCTCTTATTTCTTCTGTTCATAAGAGTAATTTTACCACCATAAAAACCACCGTTCAAACCTGCAAGGCAGGATTCCACGCGGCCTTCACTGAAATTCCACGCTCCGGTCAGGAGCCTTAATTTCCTATTAAGTTTCCCTTAAAATTCTTAACCTCCGGCCGCATGTCCCGGTCAGATGCGGCCGGCTGAAGCCGAGACCCGTCTATCTGTCGTGCTCTCTTTCCAGATCGGCAAAAAACTGCTCGTAATAGTCGTCTTCTCCGTCGAGCATCGGGGAATTTTCACCGCCGCCATTGACCGAACGCTTCATCTGCGCATACATCGCCTCTCCGGCAGTCAGAACGTCCATTTCGTACAGTTCATAGCCCAGACTTCTCGCGTACGCACAGAAAGCGCTGAGCGGCTCCTTATCGTTTCTGGTTTCCATCAGTTTCTGATAGACTTCAGGATCTTTCAGCGCCTGTGCGCGGAGATCCGCTAACATTGTTCCTACGTCCATAATTTCTCCCTTCTGTCGGGAAGACTTCTCTGCTCTCCTTTGATTTTCCCGGAGATGCCATTTTCTTCCCATTGTCTGCCTACTATTGTATACCAAACCATAGAAAAATATCAGCCTGCGCAGGATTTTTCTTTCCCGCGGCAGACTGATGTCATGCAGATGCATAAGATTTTTCGTATACATGGAGCCCACGGTCCTTCTGACGGTCTGCGCTATTTCAGCGCAAACTGCAGCAGCACCGGATTATGATCAGAGTTTTTAAATCCAAAATCCTGTGTCTCCGTCTCAATGACTTTGACATTCGGGGAGACGATGAACCCGTCGATCATGTAATACTGGAACTTCTTCGTCTGATTCCCCTTCAGCGGCTTATCCAGAGATCTGCAGGTCGGAACGCTGGTATCCATCAGGAAGCGCCAGTTCTTCCCAAAGGATTTTACCGGCAGGGCGCCTGCATGCCAGGTGCCTTTCAGTTCCGGATAGGCACTGCTGTCGATATTGGAGAAGGTCTGGTTGAAATCTCCTGCCGCAACGACATAGTTCCCTTTCTTATACTCCTGGTTCAGCACCTTCTTCAATGCGCGTGTCTGCGCGGCCTTTCCGGAGCCATTATCGTAAGCCTCCAGGTGCAGGTTGACCAGGACGAGCTGCTTGTCCGTTCCCTTTACCTTTACGCGGCTGACCATCAGGCAGCGCTTCAGATTTCCCAGACGGACCGGCCACTTAAACGGGCACGGCAGCTGAATTCTGGTGGAAGAAAAGACATTCGTATCGGACAGCGTCACAATTCCGCCGTCCACCTTCCCAATTGGCGGCATCGGATACGGAATAAACGCAACTTTGAAGTTCTGCGCGAAGATATTCTGGTCTTTCGGAAAGGCAGACGCGATCTTCGTCACCTCATTGACGTGATAAGAACGGCTGGAATTGCGGTCCACCTCCTGCAGGAACACAAAGTCCGGGTGCATCCTTGACAGGGCCGTTTTCTGCCCCTGAATGTTCTGCAGAACGCGGTCCTTCGACGCCGTCTTCACGTGCGATCCGCCGTCCATAAAGAAATCCGCGTTATCACCCAGCGCACCGTATCCGACGTTCCAGCTGGCGAGTTTCAGGGTTTTCCCGCGCTTTACCGTCTGCTGCGCCGCTGTACCGTTCACCTTCAGGGTGATCTTATGCTTCGGCCTGTATTCTGTAATCGTCAAAAAAGCAAGCAGCAAGAGGAAAAGCAGCACGCAGATCAGCAGCACAATGCCTATTCCCTTGATGATTCTTTTTGCCATACTCTTCTTTTTCATTATCTACCTCTCTAAATACGCACTTCCTTCATAGTTTTCTGATAACTAAACGCGAAAAGCGGCCTGCGGCAGAAGATCCCGCCGCAGGAATGAATATAATGTCTATGCATCTGCCCGGATATCCAGTAAAATCCGGCCAGTCTGTCACTTCATGCAAAAACGGCCGAAACTTACTCTTCCAGATCTTCCTGCTGGCCGTATACGGTCATATCTACACAGTGCGGAGCGGATGTCATGTCGCCCTTCTTTCCGACAAACCAGAGCTTATACACGCCGGCTCTGACATGGCGCGGATCGAACCCGTCCAGGCCATCGGCATCCACCTCAACTGTCGCACCATCAACAGGTTTGGCGGTTTCATAGGTATAACCGTAGCAGACCTTGGCGTCAATGGCCTTGATCAGCTCATACGTCTTTCCCTTATATTCATCGGCCTGCAGTTCCAGGTGCTTATTCTTGATCTTGATGTAGAGGTTCTGCTTCTTTCCGGCAGCAGCACGGGCATCGGCGAGTTCCTGCGCACGTTTCTTGCGGCGGCGCTCTTTCCTTGCTGCGTCCTCTTTGGCGATCATATTATCGTAGTACTCTACAGCCGAATCGATATCAGAATCGAAAATCATGGTTCCCTTCTTCATGACGATGCCGCGCTGACAGAACAGCTGCGCCGTCTTGGAAGAATGGGTGACCAGCATGAATGTGATGTTGCTGCCCATGATCAGCTCGTTAACCTTCTCGGTGCACTTCTTACGGAAGGAAGCGTCTCCTACGGACAGCGCCTCGTCGACGATCAGAATTTCCGGCTCAACGTTAACGTTGATCGCAAATCCCAGACGGGCTTTCATACCACTGGAATAAGTCCTGACCGGCTGGTCCATATATTCACCGATCTCCGCAAATTCAACAATGGAAGGCTCCAGACGGGCGATTTCTTCCTGTTTCATGCCCATCAGCTGGCCGCGGAAGTAAATATTCTCCCTTCCGGTGAATTCCGGGTCGAATCCTGCAGTCAGCTCCAGCAGGGCGCTGACACGGCCGTCAACCTCAATCTCTCCGCTTGTCGGATACGCAACACCAGTGATCATCTTCAAAAGTGTGGACTTACCAGCTCCGTTACGTCCCAGCAGAGCAACTGCCTCACCCTTATGCACCTGGAAATTAATATCGTTCAGCGCCTTGATCTTGGTCGCGTGATCCCTGACGCGTTTGAAAAATATAGAGCGCAGACGCTGCTTGTCATCACGGAACAGTGTATATACCTTATTTACATGTCTGAATTCAATTGCTATATCTTTATCCATCGATTATCACCATCCCATCCTTACAGTACATCCGGAATATCCTTCTTCAGCTTGTTATAAGCCCAGATCGCGAGAAGAATCATGATAATGAGGTCAAAAACATAGTTACGGATTTCCACAGAGCTTTCCCAGAACCACTGCTTATAGATAAACGCATTTCTGTATCCGTTCGCGATAATGGTAACCGGGTTGAACAGCAGAATTTTTCTGATGAGCGGCTGCGTAATGCTGTTGGCATCATACATGATTCCGGACAGCCAGAACAGTGCCGGGACAACGGAATTAACCAGGTTCTGGAAATCCTTGCTCATTGCAGAAAGCATGCCGGCAAACAGTGACCACGCTGTAAAAAATGCAAACATCATGAGCAGATACAGCGGAATCTGAAGATAGAACAGGTCCGGCATATGCCCTGCCAGCATAAAAATGATCACCACTGCAGCCTGCAAAATAATGTTGATCAGAAGATCCGCCATGCTCATAAATGTCGGAATTGTATCGACCGGATACTTGATCCTCTTTACCAGATACTTATAGCTCCGGATAGATTTGGCGCCGTCCAGCAGCGCATCACGCATATAGAACCATGGAATCATTCCTGCAATCAGCCAGAGGAAGAAGGAATATCCATACATATCCTTGTTATGGCGCAGGCCGACAGAGAATGCGAACCAGTATACAAAGATGGTTACTGACGGGCGGATGACGGCCCAGGCCCATCCAAACGCCGCTCCACGATACTTTTTGATGATGTCTGTTTTCGCCAGTTTAAACAGCTGCTTTCGAAACGCGACATGATCATGCGCAATTTCCTTAATCGTATCGATCAAACTATTTCCCTCCTGTAAAGTTCCTGCGTTCCTGCAGACCCACTCCGCATCCGCATGCGGCATCCTCAGTGATTTCCCCATTTCCCTCTGTGACGTATGCCTGTGCGCTTTACTATGCGCGGCTCATGCCTTACAGAAAAGCAATGCGTCTGTCCTCTCGGATCCATGCGCGGCAGCCTGCCTGTGACCTTTGCTGGAAATAGAACCGGCCGCAGGATTACCCCTCTATCTTGTTCCAACTAAAGTAGTATACATTGTATAACATCAGAGTTCAAACCTTAAGTAGCTATGATGAAAAAATAGCAGAAAAATGATAGAATATAGGGATCCATAAGCGCAGATCTGCGATTTTCCGCGCGCAAATCTGTACATTTTAGAACAAGAAGTCATAATTCAATCAGAAATCAACAGAGAAAGGAAGTGTCGTCCGACATGCAGGCACTTACAGGATTACTGCACAACCAGGTCCTTATCGCGACCGTCATTTCATGGTTTATCGCTCAGGGCGGAAAAATGCTCCGTCTTGCCGTAAAAGGTGAATTCACAATGGACCGGCTGACTTCAAGCGGCGGCATGCCGAGTGCCCACTCCGCCACCGTCACCGGTCTCGCCGTTTCCACCCTGATCGTCTATGGCACCGGAAGCTTCCAGTTCGTTATCGCCCTGTTCTTTGCCATCATCGTCATCTACGATGCCCAGGGCGTGCGCTACACCACCGGCCAACAGTCTAAAGTCTTAAACCGCATGCGCCGCCGCGATCAGGAAGAAGGCCGCAGCCCCGTGCAGGATTCCGACCTGGAAGAACACATGGGCCACACCGTTCCGGAACTGATCGCCGGCATCATCATCGGTATCCTTACAGCGTGCATTATATGCGCGCTGTACCGGGTTTTCTGATCCATATCCTTCTTTAAACAAAACACACCTTGAAAAAGAGGACCGCCGCACTGTGCTCATTTGAGTCCGGTACGTCAGTCCTCTGTTCTATTCCATCATCATTTTATCAAGTTTCTTCGGCTGGTCACTTCTGACATCAATCACGTCTGTAATATGAACCAACCGCTTCTTTTTTTACAGCAGCTTCCACTCTCGCATTGACATTTGCAGTTTTATTTGCCATATCTCGCACCGCCTTTCTAAAAGCAGAATAACATTGCGTGATGCTAATAGCAGGCAAACAGCATTACATTACTATGAAAGTCAACAAAAAAAGAGCGGTGCCCCGCTCTCACCCCGCAGGATACATTGCCTCATTCTCGAACAAGATCGATGTAAAGACGCATATACACATCCACATGATCCGCCTCATGCTCAACTTCGCACGTTCAGCAGAACCAGACCGGTCCCGCATTCACATTTTCGGCTTCACAGAAAACTTCCCACATGGATGTGTATCACATCCGTACATTTCACCTGTTTTCAAACGCTGCAACGCTTGTCGTTATCCTACGTATCGCAGAACACCGTCCCAATGAATACCACCGACATTGTTATAATACCGGGCTACACTCACTTCGGTTCCCGTCTGGTCGCCGGCCTGAGGATAACCACGGTTGGAATGTGCAGCAGCATTCATTCCTGATCCGATGTAAAGCTCTGTATGTGCACTTGTATCCAGGAGAACATCTCCCTTCTTCAAGTTGCTGACACTTCCGATCTTACTCCACGGAATCCATTTGAATCCCTCATCTGTGTAAACACTCTTCATCAGTCCGCAGTTCATTGTTGTGGAAGAAGAACCGTATTTCAGGCTCAGCCCTGCGGCTCTGTATGCGGAAGTAACAAATGTGGAGCAGTCATAATCGGTATTTCCCCAGTGTCTGGAGAGTACCTGGCTGTATCCGTGACGGTCATCATTTGCAGTCTTAACTGCCCAGGAAACAGCCTTGTTGATTACTGCAGAAACATCATCGGAACTGCTGTCAGAACTGGAATCTGAATCTGAGTCGGAATCGCTGATCGACTTGCTTCTGGAGACCTCTTCAGAAGAGGTTGTCTTAACCAGTGCCTTTCCAACGTATCCGGTTTTTCCATTATAGGAAACCTTATACCAGATTCCTGTCACACCCTTTACAGTTACCGATGCTTTATTCGGAATGATACAGATAACCTTATACTTCATTCCCGCGCCGCTTCTCATGTTCAGGCCGCCCTTGGAATTTACGGTGCCTTTCTGTGTTGCCGCATGTGCGGATACGACGCTGAATGCCATAACCATCGCGCAGATCAGCGCAGTGATCATCAGCATCAGGAATGCATTGTGTTTCTTTTCTCTCTGTACCATTGACTTCCTCCTTGTAAATGATGATTCCATTATAGGAGGCCTGTCCTTAAGATTCAAGAGAAATCATAAGATTTATTAAGAATTCCTTTGGATTTCTTAATTATGACACCGCCATTTCACCTTTCAATCACTTTGTCAACAAATTCCTTTCACATTACTGGTGATTACGTACCATTTTCTACACAACAATATGCAGTTTTCTAAGAACAATTCTTAACAGAAATGAAAATTCTTAAGGCGGAGCTGCCAGGTCCGGATCAGGCCATTCTCCCCGCCTTTTCTACATCTTATACAGCTCCCACCTCGCCTGCGTCAGAAAATACTTCAGCACATAGATTCTGAGCATATCCCCGATCAGGCTCTGACAGGTGTAATTATACGTATCAATCCCGCCGATCTTCAGATCTTCAATACTCAGCACCTTATCTACGTGCACCTCAATCCGGTCTCCTCTGCGATCCGTATACCGGAACCGGCAGGGCACCGGCCGGCATCCCTCCCGCTTTCTGAACACGGCAATCATATCCACAGGCTCCGCAATAACTTTCATATCCTTACCCTCACGCATCATCCCACATCAGCAATAGCTTTCACACTCATCTTTCCACTACCCTAATCATAGCAGATTCTCCGGGTTTGTCAAACATTTGTTCTTGATTTTGCGTGTATACATGAACTCACGTTCTTAATTCGTGGCGGCCGCCGGCCCGGTGGATTTTGTCCTGCTGGCATAGTGTGATATACTTAACTCGATTGTATACATATCGCTGCAAGGCAATGAATGAAAAGGGGGGCATTTCCTCATGTCTGAGAATCCGCATCTGCTGAAAAAGATCCATATGGACATTCCCTGGGACAGGGTGAAAAACGATGGAAAACCGGCTGCAGAGGCCTCTCTGCACGATAAAGCCACGATCGTCAACCGCATCGGCCTGATGATGCTGTCGGTCGGAACCGGAGCCTGGAGAGTCCGCGATTCTATGAACACCGTGGCGGAAGCGCTCGGCATTACCTGTTCTGTGGATGTCGGCCTGCTGACCATCAACTGCACTTGTTTCGGAGAAGGCGAACATATCACGACCTCTCTTTCACTGAAGTCATCCGGGGTGAACACCGACAAGCTGGCAGAGCTGGAGTCCTGGTGCAGGACTTTCCACGAGGACGCCAAAATCCACTCGGTCAGGGAGATTCACCGGCAGCTTGACGACATCCAGAATTTAAAGGGTAATTATTCCCCGCTCCAGGCCGGTTTTTCATCGGCTGTCGCGTGCTGCGCATTTACATTTTTACTTGGCGGCGGGCCGTTTGAGATGCTCTGCGCCTTCATCGGAGCCGGAATCGGCAACTTTATCCGCAGAAAAATGCTCGATCACAAAATCGCTCTGTTTGCGGCCATTCTGGTCAGTGTTGCGGCAGCCTGCGCGGCTTACGTCTGCTCGATCAAGGCCCTGGAAGCCCTGTTCGGCGTTTCAGCGGCGCATCAGGCCGGCTACATCTGCGCGATGCTGTTCATCATTCCGGGATTTCCGTTGATTACCGGCGGCATCGACCTGGCAAAGCAGGACATGCGCTCGGGTCTGGAACGTTTGGCCTACGCGCTTCTGATCATTCTGATCGCCACCTGTGCCGGCTGGGTCACCGCTTATGTTCTGCAGTTCCATCCGGCAGATTTCCAGCCGCTTCCGCTCGGGAATCTGTCCATGTGCCTTTTCCGGCTCATTTGCAGCTTTTTCGGTGTGTTCGGATTCTCGCTGATGTTCAACAGTCCCTATAGACTGGCCATGACGGCTGCCGGCGTCGGCATGATCGCCAACACACTGCGCCTGGAACTGGTCGACCTGGCCGGCCTTCCGATCGGCCTCGCGGCATTTCTCGGTGCACTGACCGCCGGCCTGATCGCTTCTGTCATTAATAAGAAGGTCGGAAAGCCGCGTATTTCCATTACCGTCCCATCTATTGTCATCATGGTGCCTGGACTTTACATGTACCGCGGCATTTACTACATCGCGCTTTCCAACATTACAGACGGCGCTCTCTGGCTGACCAGGGCCGCGCTGATCGTCATCGCCCTGCCCTTCGGCCTTGTCGTTGCGCGTCTTCTGACGGATCCGCATTTCCGCCACTGCAGTTAAATCTTGGCCATTCCTATATTTTTAAAATAAACTGGTGCAGTTTTCTGCTGAGCCGGGGTGCCCGGCAGACAGAATCTGCACCAGTTTTCTGTTTTCATGCTGCGCTTCTCCTAACGCAGACTCTTCAGTTCTTCCCCGAACGCCCGACAGCGCGCGCCGTAGACACTTCCCTTTTCCCAGATAAAGTCAAAAGCATGGGTCATATGGACGCCGGGAATCTGGATTTTCTCAATCTGCCCGGATGCAAGTTCCTCACGCACGGCGATCTCGTAAAGAAAGGAAATTCCGCAGCCTTCCGTCAGAAGGTCGATGATCGTGTGCATGTTCTCCACCTGAATCTGCCGCGGAAAATCGTCGATTTCAAGGCCCTGCACGGCCAGACAGCGTTCCAGAATATTCCGCGTTCCCGAGCCCCTCTCCCGGACCAGAAGCCGTTCTCTCAGAAGGTCAGAAAACGACTGGATCTCCGGCCTTTCCAGAGTATACTGCGCACCCCGGACCGCAATGAAATTCTCCATACTGTAGGGAAAATGTTCATATTCATCCTGTGGATAATAGCCCTCCACCAGCGCCAGCTGAATTTCTCCCGCCCGCAGCAATTGCAGAAGCTGCGCCGTGTTCCCGAACCTTAAGCGGACATTTCTTTCCGGATGGCGGCGGATATACTCCGCAAGCGGCTTAACCACAGCATACTCCCCGACCGTCATCGTCACGCCTAGGGACAGCGGCAGATTCCCGGAATCCCCCTGGCGGATTTCTTTTGTCAATGCCAGCTCATCATTCTGCATCACTCGCAGACGGTCGCGCAGAAGCTCTCCCGCCGCCGTCAGCCGCAGCGTCTTATTCTCATACCGAAACAGCGTCACACCATAATAGTTCTCCAGGTAATGAATATGCTGAGAAACCGCCGGCTGCGTGATATTCAGCGCCTTCGACGCCCGCGTATAATTCATCGTCTCGCAGACCTTCAGAAAAGTCTCCACCCTGTAATCCAGCATCGCGCACCTCCATCGATAATAATCTGTTATATGTAAATTATAATATATAATTTTCACTTATCAACAGGCCGCGGTATAATCACTACATCTCACAGGGTTTTAGAAAGAGAGGACAGGACAAAATGAACTGGATCAAGAAGAATATGAAAGGGATTGCCGTCTGTTTTATCATCGCTGTGCCGTCATGGCTGGCGGGGCAGCGTTTCCCCGTCATCGGCGGAGCGGTTATCGCGATTCTCGCAGGCATGGTGATCGCCATGTTCTGGGAAAATAAGGGCGGGGCAGAGGCCGGCATCAAGTGGACGTCAAAATTCATTCTGCAGACCGCAGTCGTGCTGCTGGGATTCGGCATGAACCTGGGCGTCATCGCCGCCACGGGAAAAGAATCCCTGCCGATCATCATCTGCACGATCAGCACATCACTCATCGTCGCCTGGATCATGCACCGCGTCATGAAAATTCCAGGAAAAATTTCCACACTTGTCGGCGTCGGTTCGTCCATCTGCGGCGGATCCGCAATCGCCGCAGCCGCGCCGGTGATCAATGCGGACGATGATGAAATCGCCCAGGCCATCTCCGTTATTTTCTTCTTTAACGTGCTGGCCGCGATCTTCTTCCCGATGTTTGGCCACGCCATCGGCTTCAGCACATCAAGCGGCCACGCATTTGGAATTTTCGCCGGCACAGCGATCAACGACACATCCTCTGTCACCGCCGCAGCAGCCACCTGGGACAGCATGTGGAAACTCGGCAGCGCGACACTGGATAAGGCCGTTACTGTCAAACTGACCAGAACCCTTGCCATCATCCCGATTACACTGGTTCTCGCCGCCGTCACCGCAAAAAAAGAGGAGTCCGCGACGAACAACTTCAGTTTCCGCCGCGCATTCCCGATGTTCATCCTGTATTTCATTATCGCCGCGATCATCACCACCATCTGCATGCACGCCGGCGTCAGTGCCAACGTATTTACACCGCTGAAACAGCTGTCCAAGTTCTTCATCGTCATGGCCATGGCTGCCATTGGTCTGAACAGCAATATGGTAAAACTGATCAAAAGCGGCGGAAAACCGATCCTTCTCGGCGCCTGCTGCTGGGTCGGAATCACCGCCGTCAGCCTGCTGATGCAGCATGTGATGGGAATCTGGTAGAAAACCGCTGGCTGACCGTTACCGATATTTCAACGGGTTCCCACATGGAATGACCTTATCTGAATACAATCATATAAAAAGGCAGAGAAAATGTCGTCCTGTTCCAGATTCTGAACAGACCTAGATCATTTTCTCTGCCTTTTTCCCAAAAACGAGGCAATTGATTACCCACCTTTCGCCCGACTCCATCTTCGTTGTATTTTGTATCCACAGGTTAATCGGTATCCCGGCTTGAAAAGCACTAAAAAAGCATACCCCTGACGACTCAAAGGTATGCTTTCTGCTTATGGAGCTCCCGGCCGGACTCGAACCGGCGACCTGCACGTTACGAATGTGCTGCTCTACCAACTGAGCCACGGAAGCATCTCACGCGCTGACATAGATTATATCATAACCGCGCGGAAAACGTCAACGCCCACAAAGAAGATAATCTGGACTGAACGATGGTTTTTCTGCACTTTCGCTACAGTTTTTCCTCATCGGATTCGATTTCCTTCTCTTTTGCGGTCAATATCTGCTCAAGGGAACGGAAAGCCGGCAGGAAGCTGTCGCGGATCAGAATCAGCAGTTCATCGATTTCCTCTTCATTAAAAATTTCTGATTAACCAGCTGATACAATACGATCCTGTCTATTCCGACGGCCAGATTTCATCTACATCGTTCAAAAGTAAACGTAAAAGCAAACGTATTTTTTTGCGTTTGTTTTTACGTTTGATATATGTCTTCCGGCTTCATATCATCGAAAGCTTCGGAACCGGAATCCAGCGGATCAATGCTGCTTACCGGAACAGTAATGCCAAACCAGGCCACTATTTTTCGCCTAACGCAATTAAGGTAACACTGCCCGTTATAAAAAGCATTGAAGATTTATCAAAAGACGAAAATACCATCTATAAAAACCTGAGCCATACAGGAAGATCCAGCTCCGAAATTTCAGAAGCCGCAGGCTTTGGTAAAAACAAGACACTGAATATCTTACATACACTGATACAGAAAGGTTACGCCGCACAGACCGGAAATGGCCGGGGAACAAAATACAGGGTCAAGTAACTGTATTCTAATTAATGGCCGATGATAGAGCTGTTCTTCAGGATAAATAATCTTAGATCAGACATTACAAAATCGCCTCCTGCCTGACAACCGGATTCTGGAGCGGCTCTCCAGACCGGGCGCAAATACGGAGAATGCCCGAAAATCGTGGACCCTGACGCAAACGTTAATGAGAACGGTGCGTCAGGGCACTCACGATTTTTTTCGTTCATCTCCTTTTGCGCCAACGGCCTTACGAGATGCCCCATCATCCGGCCGCCCGCCAGGAGGCGATTGTAGTTTTGTCAGATTACAGGATCAGAAAACTAAATTTCCTGCAGAACACCATCAGCGGCTATGAAAATTAGAATGCAGCTTTACTTACTGACTTTTCTCCTCTTCACCGCCAGCAGCAGGGCCAGAAGTGCTGCTGCTCCGCCAAACAGCATCAGCTCTGTACCGAGGCGGGTTTCATCTGCTGTTCTTGGGATGGTGGATTTTGCCGCAGAGGCAGATGCTGTAGATGTGCTGATCTGCGCGGCTGCGCGCTGCACTGCCGGGGCAGTGGACTTCGGGTTCTGCGCGTGGACCTTCACGGTCTGTGTGCCTGTGGTCTGGCCGGCCGCAGTATCCGTGCCTGCCGCGGAATGGTTATCCTGCGCATCGTTATGCTTCGTCTGCGTCGTGGAACCCTTCTGATCACCGGTGTTGGTGCCCGGTGTGGTCTGGTTGTCATTCGTCTTCGGGTTGGTATTCTGGCTGTTGTTCTTTTCACCTGTGTTTTCCGATGGAAGAGACGGAGTCGGGGTGATCGTCGGAGTAACTACCGGGGTGGACGGAGTAGTATCCGGCTTGCTCGGCGTTGTGCTATCCGGCTTGCTTGGTGTTGTGCTATCCGGCTTGCTTGGTGTTGTGTTGTCCGGCTTGCTCGGTGTTGTGTTGTCCGGTTTGCTCGGTGTTGTGTTATCCGGTTTGCTCGGTGTTGTGTTATCCGGCTTGCTCGGCGTTGTGCTATCCGGCTTGCTTGGTGTTGTGTTGTCTGGCTTGCTCGGTGTTGTGTTATCCGGTTTGCTCGGTGTTGTGTTATCCGGTTTGCTCGGTGTTGTGTTATCCGGCTTGCTCGGTGTCGTGTTATCCGGCTTGCTCGGCGTTGTGTTGTCCGGTTCGGTCGGCTTCTGCGATTTGAAATTACCGGTTACAGCTGTATGAATTTCACCATCCTTATGACTAACGATTTTTCCAACAGCTCTTCCGGATTCCAACTGTCTAGTACGCAGATCCGCATATGGAGCCACAACGACACCGGAATAATATCCCAGATTGATGATGCCGTCGAAGGTGCCAAAATTCCAAGTAAGATAAGCGCCTTTCTTATCGTAATTATTAATGTCATTCATCATGGTCAGAACAGTGAATGTTCTTTTCCCATCAGAATCAGTACTAATAGCAACGTCATCCGCATTGATATCGACATTCACAACAACATTGACTAGATTCTTATTGTTATTGACAAGTTTTGCCAGTGCGATATTGGTGGAATTGGAAATATCGTTACGATTTTCGTCAAGGCCTCTAAGAAGCTTTCCACCAACAGTGACAGTCAGAATAGCGTCGTTATTAAGTTTTCCAGCCTCCAAAACTTTGTTTACAGCGGTGATCTTATCAAGAGAAGAGAGACTGCTGCTCTCAGATGCTGCTTTAATCAGTTTCTCTCCGTTTTCTGCCATGATTTTAAGGTTGCTTGTAATATTGGTGACTTCCTTAATATTAGAAAGACGATCATCGGATTCTATGAGCTTCTTGGCTCCTTCATCTGTAATTTTGCCAGAATCATCGACCATAGATCGATCAATGGAAATGCCCCTGAAATGATTGGCAGTACCATTCGCATCTGTATTCTTTTCCAGATCAACGGAAGGTCCTGTAACGAGCAGAGAGTCGTTTTTCCCGTCGGTCCTCTGATTGGAGCTGGTTGTTACGGATTTACCATCGGCAATATGGCCAACATAGGAATAACCATCTTTGGCATATGCCTTATCCACAGCAGGCCCTGCATCGGAAGCATACTGATTTTCCTTGTTCATGATAGTTGTGGCATTGTTCAGATGGTTCACCGCAATATTTCCGTCTTCATGACCAATAGTCTTATCAAGTGTATCGGCATAAACAGCGAAATCTGCAGCAGAATTAGTGGAATCCAGAAAATCTTTGGCGGATGCAGACACATTTTCATTTGCCTTTACAGCGTCGTTATTGGAAATAGTGTAAACTGTTTTCTTCGAATAGTCATCTTGATTTGTCAATTTCGTGACATTATCCGTCTTACTATTCGTCTCTGTCACAGATGGCTGTTTTTCCGGAACTGCCTGCGGAGTTACCACCTTGCTGCTCTCTTTTGTCTGTGCTTCACCAGTGGTACTGGTGCTCTGCGGTTCTACCACGCTTGTGTCAGACGCAGTGCCCCCCCCGGTGCCCGCCGTGTCTGCTGCCATTGCCGGAATCGCAGAACATACGAACGCGACCGGTACACAAAAGCCGACAGTCAGCACTTTTTTCGCAAAATTCTTTATGCTGTCCTTTTTCATGTCTTTCTCCTTTCAGTTCATCGCAAGTAAGTCCGCACATGATCTGGGTTTCAGACAAAACAAAAAGCCGCCAAGGATATACTCTGGCAGCTGGCTGTCTCACTCTTATGATACTTGTGACATCTGTCACGACTAGGGAGACCCTCTAGTTTTGCGTCCCGGCATCGCTGCCGGTTTGCTCTTTACTTATCCATGATTTCTTTCTTAAATTGTCTGCACTTCAATCGCAACTGTGCTTGTACCTTGATTTTACCACTATTGACATCATCGTCAAGAATTTTCTGTTATTTTTGTGTGCGCGCATATATTATCCCCTCATATTTTATCTCTCGATAAAAGCAATTAATTTCCATTCATTTTACATTCCTATGGACACTGCGAAGAGCTGTTAATAATAGCTATATAATATATTATGCCTTGAATTTCTGCGATTTTAACGGATTTTATTATGCAAAGTATACAGTGCAAAATAGTCCGCCTATATATCTGAATCCATTCATGCTGCATTTTGCATTTTATTTCATACAACTCGCTAACTCTGACGGGGGACATTCCTCCGCTCTAATGGTGTCGCCCCTGCGATTCGCGAGCTAAAAGCGAAGTGAGAGCAGTGGGGACTCCTTATGCTGGTGCGGCCCAGGAGAACGAGCCCGAAGCGATGTTCGACTGGCTAGCCGCACGTCGTATCTGCTGAATTGTTCTATTATGCGCTTGCCAGTCGCGGGGATAGGTCTCCCAAACGCAGATTGGCAAAACGGTCTCATATGAATCACAAAACCAGGGAAAAACCGCATTTCCACTGATGGCCGCTGACAAAGCATTTCGGAAGGCTGATGGCGCAGTCGGAGTCAAACGGAAGAAACGGCGAGAGTACTGTTGCACAGTGAACGTTTCTGTTTGCGACAGACTCCGCCGTTTCCCGGATGGGCTCCGTATCTGCGACCAGCCTGAAGAACAGCTCTGGAATGCGGTCATCAGTCTGAAAATGCGGTTTTCCCTATTTTATAACATTGTACTGATTCCCCCGGAAGGCCGGATCAAACCTGCAGATACTCCTGAACTCACAGTACTTGCAGGCCGTATCATCCCCGTTTTTCATCGGGTGAATGTCGATGATTCCCTCATGCATCTCTGTGATGAGCTCGGTGACTCTATCGGAGACGTCGTTCTGCAGTTCCTGGAAGTCTTCTTCGGAGATCAGGGTTCCGCTTTTTCCCAGTTCGCCGCTTTTCAGCATTTTTACGGCAACGACGGAGGAGGACTCTTTGGGGGCGAGCTCGCCGGCAACTTCGCGGACGGTTTCCGGGTCGTTCAGGAGCAGGCCGTTCAGCTTGAAATGGCTCTGGATTTCTTTCTGGACCTGCAGTTTTAAAGCGTCCGACGGTGTCCCCGCCGCCGGTTTATTTTTGACGTCTATGCGGGGCTCCTGAATGTGGAAGTAGAACACGCCCGCCGGCTGGCGCATCTGCTCTTCTGCGGCCTGCATGTAGACCATGAGCTGGAGGCTGTACCCGGCGCGGATTTCCTCGACGTCCAGCTTGTGTTCGCTCGACTTGTAGTCGATGATCTTGATGCGGTCGTTCTGGAGAATGTCCAGGCGGTCGATCTGACCTTCGATCAGCACGACGGTGCCGTCGTCCAGTTCGACGCGGATCGGCGGGATCTCTGCCCCCGGGCCGAAGCGCACTTCAAACTGGCTGGCCTGCACGGCGCCCTGCCGGACGTGCTCGACCAGGGCTTTTACAGTATCGATGCAGGCTTCCTGCATGCGGGACGAGCGGTAGCGCTCGCGGCCGCCGAAGAAGAAGAGGCCTTCGCGGTATACTTCCGATTCCTGGCGGATAGACTGCTGGACGAGTTTGCGGCAGTCTTCTTCGCTGACGCTGTCCCAGATGCCGCGGCGGCTGAGTTCTGCGGTTACGTCCATAATGCAGCGGTGGTACATATCTCCGATTTCACGGCCGCCGGCCTCAAAGACGCGGCGTTCTTCCGGCGCCAGGCCAAACTGGACGTAATAGGAAAACGGGCAGCGGGAGAAGCGCTCCAGTCTCGATGCACTGAGGGCCAGATAGTTCCGGTTTTCTTTTTTGCGGAATAAGAGATCCGTAAGCTTCGGGTCCAGCCGCGGCGGCTTGTTCTGAAAGCGCAGGCCTTCTTCCATGCGCGCCGCCGCTTCCGGCATATTCTTCTGATACCAGCGCTGCACATCGCCCCAGATCGGGTCGATTTTCGCTCCTTCCCGGTATGCCTGATTCAATTTCTGCGTCAGATGCCTGAGGGTGCTGAGTTTTCCGCCGACTTCGGCTTCATCGGAATCCTCGTTCAAGATATCTCTTCTGACCGGGATCTCCGGGAAAAGCTCCTCCATCGTTCCGATCAGTTCTGACGGGCGGGTCTTTACGCCTTCCATGTCTGCGTTCGACCAGCTGATCCAGAGCATGTCTGACAGCGCGCTGAAATTCCGGTAAATGGCCAGTTTCTCCTCCTGCACGCGGACGCTGTCGACTTTGCAGATTTCCTGTCCAAACTCCGCCAGTGATTCCAGCTCGTCCATGCCGAACAGTCCGTCGTCTTTCGGGCCTTCCGGCAGGATTCCCTCATTGGCGCCGATTACGATCAGGGCGCGGACAGAAGCGGTTCGCGTTCTCTGCATAGTTCCCATGACCAGATCGTCCACCGTGGAAGGAAGCACGCCGATTTCTACCTGCTGAAGGCCGGCAGTGAGAAGTTCAATGAACAGATCGGACTGGAACTGATCATCTCCGGCCAGGGCGTCAATCTGGTCCAAGAGCCCCACGATCATGCTCCAGACCTGCGCCGTCTCGTCTGCCGCCGTCTGCAGGCCGTTTTCCTCCTGCAGCAGCATCAGCCGGTCCAGCCGGTCCTCCAGATGCATGTTTTCCGTCAGAAAACCGTAAAATGCGCGGATGAACTCTTCATTGGTCTGTTTCCGCTTCAGGATTTCTTCAAGCGGCGTGAACAGCTGCGCCACGCGGTCTCTGAGTGCGTCCAGCTTTTCCATGCCCTCTTTTCCGTACTCCAACTCACCCTTCTTAAACGGATTCTTCCACATGCTTCCGCGGATCCGGTATTTCATTACATAATTCTCAAGCCGCTCAATCTCATCATTAGAGAAGTCCGAAAGGCCGGATTTCAGGGCCCGCAGGATTTCTCTGGTATTCCAGCGCTTCTGCACGGCATTGAGCATGGCCAGGATGCAGACCGCTGCCGGCGCATCCAGAATGCTGCGCTTCGTATCCATAAACAGCGGCAGGCCGTACTCTTCAAACACACGTCTTGCGGATTCCGCGCGGGAGGAATCGTTGCAGACCACAGAAATATCCCGGCAGCGGTATCCGCAGTCCCGGAGCAGATGCAGGATGAAGGCGGCGGCAGATTCTGCCTCGTTGTGCGGGTTGGCCGCCTCGGTCAGCATCACGTGGTCCGCAGCTTTCCGATACGGCGTAATGACCGGTGCGAACATCTCCCTCTCCAGGTAAATGAGTGCCGGCGACGCTTTCTCTCTGATCAGGGAGGTTCCGTCCGGCAGCGCTGCAGGGATCCGGGCGATTTCTCCGACTGGGCATCCCTCTGCGTCTGCACGCTTCAGGAGATTGGCCTGCACGGTCTGGGTCAGCGAAAACAAGTCTTCATCCTTGCAGCGTTCATCTTTTGTCAGAACGACGTTCACTGACTCCGCGGCGTGCATAATGCCCTGCAGAACATCCAGCGTTTTCGGCGCAAAACTGTCGAATCCGTACACCCAGACGCGGCTTCCGGCGATCAGGTCTGACCGGCGCATCTGCTGCGCGTAGAGATCAACATAATCTTCTGAATCCGTATACTTCCCAGTAATCTCTTCCTGGTAGCGCGTGTAAACCAGCAGCAGGTCCGCCATCTTCCGCTGCAGAAGACTGCCTTCCGGCACTTTCTTCATGAGTACTTCCAGCGTTTCCGGCGTCACTCCATACTGCTTCATCTGGGAAATAAAGTCGTTCGTCATCTCAATGAAAGAGCTGCGGTCCCGGCTCGCGCGGAAGACCTCCAGATTTTCACCTTCTTCAGACATAATCCGGGTCAGGAGCATCTGCCGTCCGTATTTATCGACAAAAGGCAGCCGGGCTGCGCCCGTCTCTTTCAAGATGGTATGACCGAGATGGGAAACGCTGTAAATATCAAGGCCAAGCAGCACGTCTGTCTCCAGATACTTCGCTGCCTGCCGCTCCGCTTCCAGGGTATACTGGTCCGGGACGAGGACCAGGACGCGCCGGTCCGGCCCGTAACCCTGCCCGCGGATTCTGCGGTACATGAACTTTTCCTTATCCAGGCTGTCTCTGCCGTAATAGATGTTTAACATAACTGCTCCTGTTACCTGTTGAACGGTTTCATCAATCTGCATGCACAGCGGGCGGCGCCATTCGCGGCCGGCGGCTTCTCACGCAGCATTCATTCATCAGTGCCTATGAATTTCACATAGTATTATCTTATCATATATCTGCGGTCTGTAGAGAAATATCGGCGGGGAATTCGTGATGTGGTAAACTGCGGTTATTCGTATTAAGGAAGTGTGCCATAATATTACCACCGCATTCGCAGGAACAAGCTGACTTTCGCAGCAGTACGATGGCCGCACAGGCATTGCTGCCGCATTCGCAGACGTGGAAGTATCATAGTGAGCAGCACAGTGATTCCTGTTATGACCGTTGAAAATGAAGATCAGGTAAGCTGAGTCTGTGTATAATGTACGCAGTAAAGCATGGCATTTGACCAGAACTTTTCCCTCACCTATGTAGTGAGGCAATTTATTTCCTTATTTGTTGCGACGCCATTATAGTCATACCTGATTCCGCATGTTTATACATCATATTTGAGATTGTATTTTTTTTTTTCGGCAGAATCGTGATTATTTTATTCTCTTCCCAAGTGAGATAATAAGTACACGGAGTTATAGGAATTCAAAGCGAGATAAACGCCGCTTTAAGTGCATGCTTATACTATTTATTATATATAAATTCACATTTACAATTATTTCCCCCGTATTTTTGCGCTGGTCTTCTGCCATTCTTACATACTCAATCACCCTCACCTTCAAACATTACGATGAGATCATCAGAATCCATTAAATCAGTATTGATGCATAGATATTCGTTTGGGACTTTACTTCTTAAAATAGAAAAATCCTAAAATCCGCGATTTTCATCACACATTCATCACAATTCACCGATCCCACTCCTGCCTTATGCCCGCTTCATTCGTCTCCGCTGCACTATGCACCTGTATGCAGACCCATTCGCCCTGAAATGCTCTCGTTGACGTGCATTATGCAGTATACGCGATTTCCACCCTCAGCCTTGCCTTTCCACCCTCAGCCTCGCCTTTCCGGCCTCGCCTCATACTTCCATTCTCCTGCTCTCCTTTTACGCGATTGCCTAGCAAAAAAAGAACCACTCCGCACGGCAGCACATGGTGTCACGCGGAGTGGTCTCCTCTTAATTCTGCAGCTGTTTCAGCTCTTCGTTGATGAAATCGTCGATGTCTCCGTCCATGACGGCGTTGACGTTGCCGGTTTCCGCGCCGGTACGGTGGTCTTTTACCAAAGTGTACGGCTGGAAAACGTAGGATCGGATCTGAGAGCCCCAGGCAATCTGGGAGAAGTCTCCCTGCAGCTCTTTCAGTGTCTCTTTATGTTCCTGTTCTTTCAGCTCCATGAGCTTGGCGTACAGGATTTTCATCGCGACTTCTTTATTCTGGTGCTGGCTTCGCTCGTTCTGGCAGGTGACGACGATATGGGTCGGCAGATGCGTGATGCGGATGGCGGAGTCGGTCTTATTGACGTGCTGGCCGCCTGCGCCGCTGCTCCGGTAGGTGTCGATGCGCAGATCTTCCGGGCGGATTTCCACGGAGAGGTCGTCGTCGATCTGCGGAGTGACTTCCAGGGAAGCGAAGGAGGTCTGCCGCTTTCCCGCTGTGTTGAACGGAGAAATCCGGACGAGGCGGTGAACGCCTTTTTCGAATTTCAGAAGGCCGTAAGCGTTTGCGCCATTGACAAAGAAGGTGGCGCCTTTGATTCCGGCCTCGGTGTCATCCTGAAGGTCGACGATTTCAATTTCAAAGCCCTTGGAGGATGCCCAGCGGGTGTACATTCTCAGCAGCATTTCTGCCCAATCCTGGGCATCGACTCCGCCGGCACCGGCGTGAATCGTGACGATGGCGCTGTTGTGGTCGTACTTCCCGGTCAGGAGGGTTTCGCGGCGGAAGGCCGCGAATTCCTTTTTGATCTTCTTGAAGGAGCGGAGGATTTCCTTTGCTTCGTCTTCATCCTCCATCTCCTCAGCCAGCTCGATGTATTCTTCTATGTCGTTCAGCTCCTGCTCGAGCTGTTCGTACTGCTCGATTTTCTTATCGACTGCAGTTTTTTCCTTGATGACTTTCTGCGCGGATTCACTGTCATCCCAGAAATCCGGCTCCAGAGTCAGTTTTGTAAACTTTTCCGATTCCCTCTTCAGACCAGCCAGGTCAAAGGGACTCACCTACCTCTAAAAGTCCGGCCTTCAGATCCGGGAGCTCCTGCTTTACAGGCTCCAGCTTAAGCATGACCATTCCTCCTCTCTTCTTCGAGGTCCTTCTTCATGCAGCAGTTCTTATATTTCTTTCCGCTTCCGCACGGGCACGGATCGTTTCTGCCGACCTTCGGACGCTTCCTCTTATAGGTAACCGGCTTATTCTCTCTCTCCGGGATTTCGTTTTCCTCGCTCGGAGCACCCTGCAGATCAGCGTGGTCGTCAACGTACTCGTCCTTACGCTCTCCGCTGATTTCTGCAACGGCACGGCGCTCGGTATGCGTCTCGATGGTTACGCTGTAGCAGTATGTTACCGTCTCTGCAGTGATCTCGCCGATCATTGCGTCGAACATGTCGAATCCTTCCTTTGCGTATGCAGCAACAGGGTCCTGCTGGCCCAGGGCACGCAGGCCGATTCCTTCACGCAGCTGATCCATGGCGTCGATGTGGTCCATCCAGAGGTTATCAACTACACGGAGCAGGATCATGCGCTCAACTTCACGCATCTGCTCTTTTCCGATTTCTTCTTCCTTCTTCTCGTAGAGTTTCTCGAACTCATCGTAGAGATCCTCTTTCAGGGAATCCTCCGTCATCTGGACGAGCTCATCGGTGGAATACTCTTCCTTCGGAACGAACATCGGCGTGATGCGGCGCAGAGCCTTATTCATTGCAGCAAAGTCCCACTCCTCCGGATACTTGGAGGCTACGACCGCCTGCTCTACGGCATTGTCGATCAGAGTATGCGTCATGCCCATGATGTATTCGCGGAGATCCTCACCGAACAGCACTCTTCTGCGCTCGCTGTAGATAATCTCTCTCTGCTTGTTCATGACGTTATCATACTGAAGGACGTACTTACGGATACCGAAGTTTCTGCCCTCAACCTTCTTCTGCGCGCTCTCGATGGACTTGGTCAGCATGCCCGCTTCAATCGGCTCATCCTCATCCAGACCCATCTTATCGACGAACTTCTGCATACGCTCGCCGCCAAACAGACGCATCAGATCATCTTCCAGGGAAATGAAGAACTGTGTAGTTCCCGGGTCTCCCTGACGTCCGGCACGGCCTCGCAGCTGGTTATCAATACGTCTGGACTCGTGACGCTCTGTACCGATGATGCACAGTCCGCCCAGCTTTACGACCTCATCGTGCTCTTTATCGTGCTCTTCCTTGAACTTTGCCCTGTATTCGTTATAGGTCTCTCTGGCCTTGACCATATCCGGATCATCGGACTTGGTAAATCCTGTAGCGAAGTTGATCTGCTCGTCTGTGAAGCCATTCTTACGCATCTCTTTACGCGCATCGAAATCCGGGTTTCCTCCCAGCAGGATATCGGTACCACGGCCCGCCATATTCGTCGCGATGGTTACCGCGCCCTTGCGTCCAGCCTGTGCAACGATTTCTGCCTCGCGCTCATGCTGCTTCGCATTCAATACGTTGTGCGGAATACCTCTCTTATCCAGCATGTCGCTGATCAGCTCAGATTTCTCAATGGAAATCGTACCGACCAGAACCGGCTGACCGGTCTTATGTACTTCCTCAACACGGTTTGCGATCGCCTTGAACTTGCCCTTCTCTGTCTGATATACAGAATCCTGCAGGTCCTTACGGATAACCGGCTTGTTGGTCGGGATGACGACTACGTCCATGTTGTAAATATCACGGAACTCGTCTTCCTCAGTCTTTGCTGTACCAGTCATTCCGGAGAGCTTGTCATACATTCTGAAGTAGTTCTGCAGGGTGATGGTTGCCAGCGTCTTGGACTCAGAACGGACCAGAACGTGCTCCTTGGCCTCGATGGCCTGATGCAGACCGTTGCTGTAACGGCGTCCGTACATCAGACGGCCGGTGAACTCGTCGACAATGACGATTTCTCCATCCTTGACGATGTAGTCTTTGTCCCTCTTCATCATGTATTCCGCACGGAGGGCTTCCTGTACATTGTGGTTGATCTCCATGTTCTCCGGATCCGCGAAGTTCTCCAGGTCGAAGTACTCCTCAGCCTTGGCAACTCCGGCGTCGGTCAGGGCGATCTGATCGTCCTTCTCCTCGATCTCGTAGTCGTCCTTCTCGGTCAGGGTCTTGACAAAGTCATCCGCCCGGCGATACAGATCTGTAGACTTGGTTCCCTCACCGGAAATGATCAGCGGGGTTCTGGCCTCATCGATCAGGATGGAGTCGACCTCATCGACGATGGCGTAATGCAGCTCGCGCTGGGTCAGCTCTTCCTTATAGGTAACCATGTTGTCTCTCAGATAGTCAAAACCAAACTCATTGTTGGTTCCGTATGTGACATCTGCGCGGTAAGCCGCTTTTCTTTCTTCTTCGGAAATGCCGTGGATGACGCAGCCGACGGTCAGTCCCAGGAAGGTGTAAACCTTTCCCATCCACTCGGAGTCACGCTTTGCCAGGTAATCGTTGACGGTTACAACGTGGACGCCCTTTCCTTCCAACGCGTTCAGGTAAACCGGCAGGGTCGCAACCAGGGTTTTTCCTTCACCGGTTTTCATCTCGGCGATTCTTCCCTGATGCAGGACGATGCCTCCGAGGATCTGTACGTGGAACGGTTTCATGCCGACACTTCTGTACGCTCCCTCGCGGGCAACGGCGAATGCCTCCGGCAGAATATCATCCAGCGTCTCTCCATTCTTCAGACGCTCCTTGAAATACGGTGTTTTTGCCTTCAATTCCTCATCGGAAAGCGCTGAGATCTCGTCATCAAACGCTTCAACTTTCGCTGCGATCTTCTCAATCTTTCTGATCTCCTTCTTATTCAGATCGCCGAAAATTTTTTCCATTAAACTCATTCTGCCTGAGTCCTCCTTTTCTAATCCTCTTCATCCGGTTTCGGGGTTACGCGCAGGTTGACTTCGATTGCCTTGCGGCTGTCCGCCTTGGTAACTCTGCCGGTAAATATCTGTTTATTTGTTTCATACGAGAAGGTGTCTCCGGTTTTCGGCAGGCGGTCAATCTGACGGACTACCCATCCGTTCACCGTTGTCTCGTCAAAATCAATATCTTCATCAAAGTAGTCGAATACTTTTTCGACATTGGCCAGTCCCAGGACGCGGTAACTTCCGTCCTGCAGCGGCGTAATATCTCTGGCTCCGACATCCTCGCGCTCGTCATAGATTTCTCCGACCAGCTCCTCGATAATGTCTTCCATTGTTACCAGTCCGGTCGTGCCGCCATACTCATCCACGACAATCGCAATCTTGCTCTTATCATGCTGCATGCGCTGAAGCAGCGAGAAGGCCTTGATGGACCCCGCCACGAACACCACCGGCTTGATGTAATCGGAAATCGTCTTCGGCTTGTGATAAACGTAATTGTGGAAATCCTTCTGGCTGAGCACACCCAGAATCTTATCCAGGTCGTCCTCATAGACTGGAAGCTTGGAAAATCCAGTCTTGCGGAAGGCATCATTAACCTCTTCCTCCGTCATTTCCACATCCAGCGCCTCGATGTCCACACGCGGCGTCAGCACATCCCAGGCCTCTAACTCGTTAAATTCAATCGCGTTCTGAATCAGCTCACTCTGGTCCGATTCAAGACTTCCTTCCGTTTCCGCCTCTTCCACGATGGTAATCAGCTCATCTTCCGTGATTCCGCGGTCCGCCTCACCCTTAATAAGATGAAGCAGAAGTTTCTTCCATTCCCGGAAGAGCCAGTTTACCGGCGTGAAAATCAGCACCAGCGCGTGAAAGAACGACGCGAAGAACATCGACAGCGATTCCGGAAACTCCTTTGCCAGAGTCTTCGGCGTAACCTCACCGAAGACCAGGACAACGACCGTCATCACAATCGTGGAAATCGTCGCGCCGTATGAACCGAACACGCCCACAAAAAACACCGTCGCAACCGCTGTATTGGTGATGTTCGCGATATTGTTGCCCACCAGAATCGTGGACAGCAGATCATCATAGCGGTTGATCAGTTTCAGCGCGCGTTCCGCCCTTTTATTTCCGTCCGAAGCCATATTCTTCAGTCTGATCTTATTCGCCGACGTAAACGCCGTCTCCGCCGCGGAGAAACATGCCGATATCAGCACCAGCAGAATAATGACTACAATATATATTCCCATTTGATGGGATTCCATAAACTCCATCCCTCCCCAAATAACGGCCCTTCAGCATTGTGAATCCTATACGGACCATAAAAAAGCCGTCATCCAGATATACTATCATACACCGCATAGAAATGAAAGAAGAAATACGCTTCTTCAAAAACTCTACACCTTCCTAATCGCTTGAGATCATGCGGTTTTTCCGCCCGCGCCATGTGAGATCGTGGTATACTGAAAGCAGTGCGGACACCAGCTCCGGCAGCTGTGGATTCATTTTTGTCCCGACTTTCCCCGGACAAAACCCACCGCGGATAACTTTTTGGCCCTGCGAGCCCTTGAAAATCCGCGGGTTGCAAGGAAATTCCCTGCCTGCCGCGCAGCGTGTCCATGATAGCCGATGACTGAAAATTACCGATCAAGAATATGTAAAGAGGAAGAATTATGTCGACCAAAAGCGATTTACTTGATTTATTGAAAAAAAATATAGGAAAACCGGTCTCCGGCCAGCAGGCCGCCGACCAGCTCGGCGTCTCCAGAAACGCCGTCTGGAAGGCCGTATCCCATTTAAAAGAGGAAGGTTATCCGATTGAAAGCCGCACCAAGGCCGGATACTGCCTGACCGCTCTCCCGGACCAGCTGACCCAGGAAGCCGTTGAAAAAGACGTCCACGCGGACATCGACGTCATCGTAAAAGACACCGTCACCTCCACCAACGACCTGGTCAAAGCCGGAAACTGGGGAGACCGTCCGGTCGTCATGGCTGCAAACCGCCAGACCGGAGGGCGCGGACGGCTCGGCAGAAAATTCGAGTCTCCGGGAGGAGTCGGCATTTACATCAGCTTCGGCATGAAACCGGATTTCTCCATTGCCCATTCACCCTTTGTCACCATGGCGGCAGCGGTAGCCGTCTGCCGCGCGGTCGAGAAAGTCGTCGGCATCGAAACAAACATCAAGTGGGTCAACGACATCTATTACAATAGAAAAAAAGTCTGCGGCATCCTCACGGAAGCGCAGACGAACATGGAAACCGGTGTCATCGACCGGCTGATCATCGGCATCGGAATCAACTGCTTCCCGGGCAGTTTCCCGCCGGAAATCGCGCATAAGGCCGGCTCACTGGCCGATCACATCGGCGCCTTCAGCCGCAGCGCCCTGACCGCGGAGCTTATCAATCAGGTCTGCAGCATCATGAATGACGTGGAAGACCGATCCTTCCTGACGGAATACCGCCGCCGCTGCTTCATCCTTGGCGAGCAGATCTTTGTCCACCCGCTGAGCAGCGATAAGGAAATCCCGGCAAGGGCTCTGGCCATCGAGGACGACGGCGGTCTGCTGGTGGAATATCTGGAGGGTGAAAACGCCGGAAGCCGCGAAGTTCTGCGCACCGGAGAGATTTCTATCCGCCTGCATGACCAGGAAAATATACCGAGAACATAATGATAAAAAAGCACGCCGCACAGCTCTGCTTCCCTGCAGTTACCGTGCGGCGTGCTTTCTTCTACTCTGTAAGAAAGTCGATCCGTCTGACAATGTGAATCCCATCAACTGAAGCTGTTGAAGGTGTGTTCAGTTCTTCCTTCACGAATACAGACTGGACAGACAAGAGCAAAACAAAACAGCCGCCCCAGGTGAATCCTCATCACTTGGGGCAGCGGCCGCTGCATACTTTCTTATTTATCTTCTTCCATTATGCCCTGGTCCAGGCTTTCCGCCGCGCCGAACATCTCATAGCTCTGCGGTTCTCCGTCTTCCAGACGGACAACGTATCCGAGTCCCGGTGCCGGAACCCACTCCCAGATCTCATCATCCGGACGCTTAAACCAGCTCCTCATCAGCTGGGAAATCACACCGCCGTGGCAGACCGCAAGGGTTGCAGGACCATGCAGTACAGGCGGCTCCTTCTTTTTCGGCATATCCTTCGGGAGCAGAACCTGCGGCAGACGGTTGTCCTCTCCGGCCTCTTCCAGACCATCCTGCAAGCCGGTCTCCACTTTCCGGATTCCGGCAGTTCCGTTCGGCCCGCCGGCCATTTTTCCCTTTGTCCCGCGGGCTGTTTTCTCACAGAATCCTTCATGCTTGGACAGGAGAATATCGCCTCCGGTCAGAACACGCCTTGTAAAACTTCCCCTGGAATCACCGCCCTCCAGGTGTTTTTCATAAGTCGTATCGTTGACCCATTCCATGAACTCCGGATCGTTCTGCAGTTCCTGGAAAGAATGTCCCTCAAATTTTCCGAACTGGTACTCCTGCAGCTCACGGATGGTGCCGTGCGGAAGGCTGCCGTACACAGCCTGCAGGGTCTGGTCGGTACGTTGAAGTCCGCTTGTGAATACCTGTGTGCAGGCAGGAAGCGCCGGATATACACCGCGCCCGCGCAGTGCTTTCAGCTGCTGCACGCCTTCATCCGTCAGCGGGATATCGATTCCGCCATAAAACCAGTGCTTCTGATTTCCTTCTGTAACTCCATGCCTCAGCAAAATGATCTCCGACTGCATTTTCTCCCTCCCGTATGTACTTCCATCATCCCTTCAATGCTCAGACTTCCGGTTTTTCAGCGGCTTTCACCGTTTCTGCAAGACCGCAGTACACCCGCACGGCCTCATCTGCCCGGGAAGCCAGAAGCTGCAGACATTTCCCCGTCTGATCGCGCCATTTCCGCATTTCCGCATCAATCGGCACGACTCCCTGGGTGATGTCCGCGCAGATCACGATCTTCTCATCCAGACAGCCGCTTTTCAGCGCGGCCTGAAGTTCGTCTTCCGGATTCCGTTTTTCCCTGATCCCACGCAGAATCCAGGCTTCCAGATGATCCAGCGCAGGAAATTTTCCGGCCGCATCCGTTAACTCCGCCGCACCGCCATTTTCTCCGCCATCGCTTAAATCCCGGTATTTATCAGGGTTTTCGCAGTTATAGATCTGAGCATCGGTTATCATGTATTTATTTATAACATATTCTTTTTTGCCTTGATACGCGCCGCCGAAAATAAGGACCATTTTCCCTCCAAAATCTTGATTTTACAGCCTTTTCCAGTGTCTTTACATGAAATATTCAGGATTTATTTGTTCGCTTTAACACATTACAGTGTTAAATCGTAACATCAGTTATTTTTATTCTTGCGCATTGGATTTTGTCCGCTGAGCTACATATAGAGGAAGGCCAGCAGGATGATGCCCGCAAGTTCGCTGATGCAGATCGTGTATCCTGCGATGTCGCCGTTCATTCCGCCCAGTTGTCTGCGCGCGTGGCGGCAGGCAAGCCATCCGGCCGTCCACATGACTGCGAGCATCACTGCGGCAAAAATCAGTCCGCAAGGGACCAACCCGATTTTTATGGATAAATTGCCGAAGGCTTCCGCGATTCCCTGATACAAAAATTTATCCGCCATGTTCAGTCCGCCTGAGGATATGATCATCGAAGCGGAATGGGGAAGCAGCAGCTTCGTTCCGGCCCAGATCCTGCCGAATCCACGCAGAAGCGCCGCTTGTGACGCGGAAATATGCATCGCCGCGTAACCAGCGTAAGAGGGACGCACGCCACGGCGGAGTTCCGCCGCCCGCAGATACTTGAACGCACCGAACAGAGCGGGTTTTCTTACCGCCAGCGCGCACACGAGTATACAGAATACAATCGTCAGTACGATAACCAGAAAATAAATACCGATTCTGTACTTTCTCTTTCCCGGATCCGCATTTCCCTGAACATACTGACTGGATTTAATCGGTTCGTAGGCCAGAACCATCCGGCCGGCGCAGGCGCGGCTGAACACCGGGATCATGAGCAGGAAAAAGGGAAGGAGAGCCGCGGCATTCCGAATGTCCAGATCGTCGGTCAGCGCCCGCTGCAGGGCATAAAACAGGCTGGATGCGGCTCCGAACCAGAGCAGAAGCAGGAAGGTCAGGCAGATCACTGCAAAAGCGCCGACCCGCGAATCCTTCAGAATCCGCTGCCGCTCCTCCAGAGACCTGCGCGACATCACCGCATCGCTGACGTCCATAAATCCGTCCAGATGCATGTATCCGCAGAACCGGAAAAGCAGAAATTCCGCTGCTGCCGCCAGAAGCAGGACGGGGATGCCGATCCAGCGGAGCAGGGTCAGGCAGGCAATCCATACCATTCCGATTACTGCGCCGATCACCGGCAGAAACATCAGCATCCTGTGATTCAGCCGGCTGTCCCAGTGCTTGTAAGGGCAGGGGATTACCGTAAAATTTCCCCAGGCCATAAACAGTGCCGTGAGGTTTTTTCTGTTATTCTGCTCATTTTTCTGTTCGTCCATATTATAAAGTCCTGTCCGTCTCTGTTATTCTCTGTTCTGTAACCCTATTATTTAATGTATGGCGGTATTTTGCTATACCACGCCTGCTGCCAGTCAGCACCGCATACAATCAGCCTTTCCAGCGTTTTACGATTCCGGCCGAGACCTCTTCAACCGCACCGCAGCATTCTGCCAGGGCGATTCCAATCTTTCCGAGAGTCCGCCGGTATTCTTCTGTCACCGGATCATACACTGCCGCATCGGAAAATACATTGTCCGACACGAATATTGTGTTTTCCGTCCTCTCCGCGAACTCCAGAAGCTGCGCCAGCACCTCGTCTCCGGCCCTTTGATCGATCCTTCCATTACGAAACATCACATTCGCCAGAAGCGCCGTCACGCTGTCCAGCAGGAACACGCCACCCGCATCTGCATTTTCCAGCACCTCCGCTACATGATACGACTCCTCCAGCGTCTGAAAGCCCCAGCCTTCGCGCGCCTTCCGGTGGCCTCTGATTCTCTCCAGATCCTCCTCATCCTGCGGATCCATCACCGCAAGATAATACATGGGAAGCTGCTTCTTCTCCGCTATTTTCCGCGCAGTTTCCTGTGCCCTCATCGATTTTCCGCTCTTTGCGCCGCCGCTGATGAAATAATGCATGCCGCCTCCGGTCCCGGGACAAAATTCACCCGTTCAAGGAAGCGCGCCGGGCTGATGCGGCCGTACAGCATCAGATTACTCATCCAACCCTGTTCCGGATCTGCACGCCATCTGCCCGCTCCCCAGTTTCAAATTTTCCGGCAGATTTACTCACGCCCTGCATTCGCCTGGCTTTCCGCTCCGCCTGTATAATCGTGCTTCGTCATCTTATCCAGATATTCACTGTCAATCTGGCCTTCCGCCAGCGTTCCCATCAGATCCATCGATGCGCAGGCAGCCTCCATGATCGTAAACATCAGAGGGCAGCCGCTGCCTTCACCGAGGCGCATCTGCAGGTCCAGGGAAGGGTGCAGGCCCATTGCCGAAACCGCTGCTACATATCCCGGCTCCGTAGAGCAGTGCGACGCAAACAGATATTCTGCTGTCTCCGGCACAATCTCGCAGGCCGCCAGCGCCGCCGCCGCGGAAATAAATCCGTCAACCACCGTCGGAACCCGGTGGGCGGCGGCAGAAAGGTATGCACCCGTCATAGCGGCAATTTCAAAACCTCCAAGCTGGCGCAGAAGCTCCAGGCCGGCATCGGCACGGAATTCCAGAATCCGCTGCTTATCCTCCGGCACCCCTGAAATCGGAGTTTTCACTGTTTTTCCTTTCACCTGCGAAAGGAAATCCTGCAGTCCGCATCCGGCTTCCGCCATGCAGCGCTCCACCGCGTCATGAACAACCTGAATCTTACGCTTCAGTCCCTCATCGTTCAAACCGCCGCCGCGGCCCACCAGCTTTTCCACCGGCATTCCGGTCAGGCAGCAGAGCAGGGCAGAGGAAGGCGTGGTGTTTCCGATTCCCATTTCACCAATTCCGATAAGCTGAATCCCCGCGGAAACTGCCGCGTCCGCCGCTTCCATTCCCGTAAGAACCGCCTGAAGAACCTGCTCTTCACTCATGGCCGGCTCCTTCAAAAGATCTTTTGTCCCGGCGGCAAGTCTGCGATTGACGATTTTCCCGGTGATTTTTCCTTCTTCCGTCAGCATCCGATCCGTGTAGAATTCCGGCGGGGCAGGGATGCGCATTCCCAGATCTGTCACCAGAAGATCGATATCAAAATACTTCGCCAGGGAGCCGATTCCGGTGATTCTCCTGGTGAAATTCACCGTCTGGCAGGTCGTTACCGTCTGCGGCGCCGACGCCACGCCTTCTGCGGTGACCCCGTGATCCGCCGACATCAGCAGAACCACCTGCTTTTTCAGCGGATTCCCTTGCGGCCTTCCGGTGATTCCCGCAATCTGAACAGCGATATCTTCCAGCCTTCCCAGACTTCCCGGGACCTTGGCCAGCGACCGCTCACGCTCACGCGCGGCATCCATGGCCGCTTCATCCAGAGGCCGGATGCGGCCCAGATTATTCATCACTCTATTATGTAGTTCTTCCAGCTCCTGACTCATTTTTCCTTACTCCCGACCAGTATTGATGTATTTATCACTCATCTGCTGTCATTTATGATCAATCATACCTGCTATTTATATGCAGCATGCAGTACTCTGGCGCAGACATGCGGCCAGGCAGACTTTATTCTTCCGCACTGGGCCTTCTCTGTATGCAGTATCCCGAAGGCTGATGTTTTCCGCGAACTTCGAACGACCCAGACCGCAGAAAAAATTCCCGCGCAAAGCTCTATTTATTTTATCAGAATATCGGAAGAATACCAGTCATCAGGATTGCAGGAAGTTTTGTTATCTGATACAATATTTTTCACTATGATTTATGCGGCCGCGGCAATAAAAAACGTGACTCCTTGCGCATTGTATTTTGTCGAGGGGAAGGGAGATTCACGGTAAAATTATGCACCGATAATTTCCATTCAGGCCGCATCACGCAATACGCTTTCTCAACAAAAAACACAGGTGGCAGGGTTCATGAAAATCAGCAAACGCACAAAAAGCAATCTCATTCTATTTCTGACGGCATTTATCTGGGGCTCGGCGTTCGTGGCGCAGAAGGTCGGCGGGGCGCTGGGGCCGTTTACCTACAATGGCGTCCGCACGCTGCTGGGCGGCCTGGTTCTGATTCCGGCGGTGATTCTGTCTGACCGTGCAGATTCCGGCTGGCAGAATGCCTCGAAAGAGGAACGGAAGCTGCAGTGGAAAGTGGTGCTGACCGGCGGAATTCTCTGCGGTCTCATGCATTTCATCGCTTCCACGCTGCAGCAGACAGGAATCGAATACACCACCGCCAGCAAAGCTGGATTTATCACGTCTCTGTACGCGATTCTGGTGCCGCTGATTTCCGTGTTCATCGGCAAACACATCCGTCCGCTGGTCTGGGTCAGCTGCGCGGTCAGCGTGACCGGTCTGTACCTGATTTCCATGAAGGGCGGGCATTTCACCCTCCAGTTCGGCGACCTGCTGGTGCTGCTCTGCGCACTGTTCTTTGCCTTTCAGATCATGGTGATCGACCATTATTCGCCAAAATGCAACGGGGTCAAGATGTCATGCATCCAGTTTCTGCTCTCCGGCACACTGGGCGTCATCTGCATGTTTATCTTTGAAACACCGCATATCGCCGCCATTCTGCACTACTGGTTCCCGATCGTCTACGGTGGCGTACTTTCAACGGGCCTGGCCTACACCCTGCAGATCATCGGCCAGAAAAATACACCGGCCACGGAAGCCTCGCTGATCCTCTGCCTGGAAGCCGTCTTCAGCGCCCTGACCAGCACACTGCTGCTGCACGAACTGCTGTCTCCGCGCGAATACCTGGGCTGCGCGCTGATCTTCGGCGCCGTGATTCTGTCCCAGCTGCCGGAAGGGATAGTGAAACTGCCGCTTGGAGCAAAAGCCGGGAGAAAGTAATCTCAGCGCAAAACAGTCAGACACGAGTTGATAACTTGAGTAATTAATTGCCCATAAAAACACAACTGCAGAGCAGGGAACCGTGTATACTGCGTCCACTTATCACTTTGTTAAACAGTGTTTTTATTTGATCTAAAATCATGATTATTATCACGCTTTTTCTCACGTTGCTTCGACATCTTTCCCGGAAAATGCTAAACTTTATTCTTCATGTTCGTCCTTCACACTTTCCCGGTCTACACGCCTCTTTCCACTTCTATAACTTTCCCGATTCATCACGTTAAAGCAGATAGGTAATTTATTCCATCTGTATGCAATTTACTGCTTTAAAATTTTAGCATTTTAAAGCAGTAAATTGCTTCAAATCCCAAATAATCATTCTGTTTTCCATTGAAATTACAACATATACCACTTCCAAACATCAAATTTATATCAATTGTCAAAAATAATCGTAAATTATCTTCAAACTTTCTTGTAAATGGTGTATAGTGTACTGCGGTACAAACCTGCGGACTCATTGGTAAGTCTTTTGCGGCAGACAATCTGTGTATTCAGTATACCCGCATTCACTTCCTTATCGATGCCCTCATAACCATTTTGTGCACAGACACTGCGTGCGTAGATATTATTCTCATAGTCCTGCTATGTACACCGCTATTGTTCACATAATTGGATCATTACATACCGGTTATGTCCGCCAGGTCTGCTTTACCATGTTTACGATTTTCTTGTTATGTACAGAAGGAGGATGGAATGACCAAACGGACACAAAGTACGATTCTGCTTTTTATTACGGCATTTATCTGGGGCTCTGCCTTTGTCGCGCAGAAGATGGGCGGCGCGATCGGCGCATTTACCTATAACGGAATCCGTACTCTGCTCGGAGGCCTGATTCTGATTCCACTGATCATTTTCGCAGGCCGCGCGGATATCGGCGAGGCGCAGAAGAGCAGGGAGGACCGGCGCGCGGAATGGAAGATTCTTCTGATCGGCGGATTTCTCTGCGGACTGACACATTTTCTCGCATCCAGCCTGCAGCAGTTTGGTGTTGCTTATACGTCAGCATCTAAATCCGGTTTCATCACTTCCTTATATGCTGTACTCATCCCGATCTTCTCTGTTCTGATCGGAAAGAAAATCCGCCCGATCATCTGGATCAGCGCAGTGCTGAGCGTAGCAGGCCTGTACCTGATTTCCCTGAAAGGCGGCCGGATGACTTTCCAGAAGGGAGATATTCTGACACTCCTCTGCGCGGTATTCTTTGCCCTCCAGCTTATGCTGATCGGCCATTATGCGCCAAAATGCAATGGAATCAAGCTGTCTTCCATTCAGTTCATTATATCAGGGCTTATGGGAATTCTCTGCATGTTTATCTTCGAAAATCCGCAGATTTCCACGATTCTGCATGCCTGGAAGGCCATCGCCTACGGCGGAATCATGTCCACCGGTGTCGGCTACACACTGGAAATCCTTGGTCAGAAACACGTACCGGCAGCAGAGGCTTCGCTGATTCTCTGTCTGGAATCTGTATTTTCCGCGATTACTGGCATCCTGCTCCTTCATGAAATGCTTTCACCGCTGGAGTTCACCGGCTGTGCTCTGATTTTCGGAGCCGTTGTTCTGTCACAGCTCCCGGGAAAGAAACCGGCAGACACTGCTGTTTCCGACAAAGACAGAAAGACAGAAGAAACCGCCTCTTCACAAGATGAAAATGAACGCCGCGCAGCCTGATTTTTTCAGGCCCGCGGGCTTTTTTATGTGCTTTTGCAGCATACAATATACACAGGCCAAATCCCGGCTGTGCTATAAACCCTTCCACCGCCGCTATACCCGCTTTTCCATCTTTTCCACGAATTTACTCCCAATACTTCTTATGAATTGTGTATAATAGATTTATTCGTTATCATGCGTGTGTTTCTGTACATCCATGCCAGCCCGGCACGGACTGTTCTATGTGAATGCGACACGTCAGAGCATACGCGGCTCATTATATTTTAATCCGCTATTTTTATACAATAACAAAAGGAGCAATGTTCATGGAAAAGCTTTTCAAGCTGCAGGAACACGGCACGAACGTGAAGACAGAGATCGCGTCGGGAGTTACCACTTTCCTGGCGATGGTCTACATTCTCGCCGTAAACCCAAGCATTCTGTCTGCAGCCGGAATGAATCCGACCTATATCTTCACAGCGACCTGTGTATCCGCAGGAATCGCAACACTCTGCATGGCGTTCTTCGCCAACTACCCGGTTGCCCTGGCTTCCGGAATGGGACTGAACGCCTACTTCGCCTACACCGTAGTCCCGGAAATCGTCAAGAGCGGCGTCACCAACGCCTGGGAGGTCGCACTGACAGCGGTATTTATTGAAGGTGTCATTTTCATTCTTCTCTCCCTGACGAACTTCAGAGAGAAACTGGTCAACGATATCCCTTCCAACCTGAAGCACGCGATCACCGCCGGAATCGGTCTCTTCATCGCCATCATCGGCCTGAAAAACGCCGGCGTAGTCACAGGCGACAAGTCCACACTGATTAAATTCGGCTCCCTGGGAACCCCGCAGGTTGCACTTGCACTTCTGGGAATTCTGATCGTTGCTGTTCTTTACCATTACAACGTCAAGGGCTACATCCTCCTGGGAATCCTGATCACCTGGGTTCTGGGCATGATCGCGCAGGCCACAGGCTGGTATGTAGTCAACCCGAAACTGGAAATGTATTCCCTGTATCCGTCATTCAGCCTCAGCAGCCTGATCCCGAAGGACGGAAACATCTGGAAATTTGACTTTGCCTGGGCCGGACACAACCTGCTCCAGTTTGCGATCATCACTTTCTCCTTCCTCTTCGTCGACATTTTCGACACGGTCGGAACACTGATCGGAGTCGCAAACAATGCGGGACTTCTGGATGAGGACGGAAACCTTCCGAACGCCAAGGGCGCTCTGCTCGCAGACGCGGTCGGAACCGTATTCGGCGCCATCATGGGAACATCCACAGTAACCTCCTTCGTTGAGTCTACTGCAGGTGTAGCCAACGGCGGACGTACCGGACTGACTTCCGTCACCACAGCGATTCTGTTCTTCATCTCATTGTTCTTCAGCCCTATTTTCCTTGCGATTCCATCCTTTGCCACAACTCCGGCACTGGTATGGGTCGGCCTGCTGATGCTGCAGAACATTAAAGACGTCGACTTCAGCCACGACATCGCGGACACCGTCGGCGCATTCCTCGCCATCATCATGATGCCGTTCACATCTTCCATCGCAACCGGAATTATGTGGGGCATGATTTCCTGGGTAGTCCTGAAGGTTATCACAGGAAAGGCGAAGGACGTAAAGCCGGTTATGTGGATCTCCTTCGTGCTTTTCGCGCTGTACGCCGTGAAGCTCGCTGTAGCTCCAGCCGCTTAATTACACATACACATATCGTACAGAAAACATCGGATTTCAGGGATTTTCCCTGGAATCCGCTTCTGTCTTTAAGGACAAAATTCAAACTGACAAGGAGGCATCTTTCACATGTATTACGAAATGACTATTGCAGGACATAAACGGCAGCTCCCGATCTGCCCGATCAATGAAAATCTGTCCATTGCCGGATTCGTCATGTTCGGCGATTCAGAAATCACAGTTGACGCCGCAAAGCTCCTTCTGAAGAAGGCGCCGGAATTCGACGTCATCGTCACCGCAGAATCCAAGGGAATTCCACTGGCACACGAAATGTCCCGCCAGAGCAATTTTGCCGACTACGTCGTCATGCGCAAGGCGCCGAAGCTCTACATGACCAATGTCATGTCCACGGACGTAAACTCCATCACCACCGACCACATCCAGACCCTCTGCATCGGCGAGCATGAGGTCAATCTGATCAGGGGCCGCCGTGTCCTGATCGCAGACGACGTCATCAGCACCGGTGAGTCCCTGCGCTCTATGGAGGCGCTGGTCAACCAGGCAGGCGGAAACATCGTCGGCAGAATGGCCGTCCTCGCAGAAGGAGACTCTGCAGACCGCACAGACATCACCTTCCTGGAGAAACTCCCGCTCTTCCATCCAGACGGCACACCGATTGAGTAGAAAGGGGATTCAATATGTCAGAGATTAACTTTCACGCACTGCAGAACGGAAGCGACATCCGCGGCGTGGCAATCGGCGGGGTTGAAGGCGAATCCGTTAACCTCACCCCTGCGGCCTGCTCCTTGATCGCACAAGGCTTCCTGGTCTGGCTTTGTCAGAAGACTGGAAAGGCTCCGGAGGACCTGACCATCACCATCGGCCGCGACCCAAGGCTCTCCGGAGAATCACTGCTCCAGGCCTTCACAGACGGCCTGAAACCCTTCGGCACGCACACCATCGACTGCGGCCTGGCCTCCACACCGGCCATGTTCATGTCCACAGTCTTTCCGGAAATCCACGCAGACGGCGCGGTTATGGTCACCGCCAGCCACCTGCCTTTCAACCGCAACGGACTGAAGTTCTTCAGTAAAGACGGAGGCCTCGACAAAAAAGACATCGCAAGGATCCTGACTGCCGCCGAAAATAACGAAAAACCGGCAGCGCTCCGCGAAACAGCTTCCTCTGCAAATGCTGACTCTGCCGCAGGCGCATCCGCATCTGCTGCTTCATCCGCTCAGACTCCGGCTTCTGCAGACGCTCAGCCGGATCTGATGGACCTGTATTCCGCCCATCTCCGCGGTCTGATCCAGAAGGCCGTACCGGGGGAAAAACCGCTCTCCGGCCTGAAAATCGCTGTAGACTGTGGAAACGGCGCAGGCGGCTTCTACGTAAACAAAGTCCTTCAGCCTCTGGGCGCGGACACTTCCGCAAGCCAGTTCCTGGAGCCGGACGGCAGCTTCCCGAACCATATCCCAAATCCGGAAAACGAAGCCGCTATGGCCGCCATTACGGGCGCGGTAAATACGAACCACTGCGACCTGGGAATTATCTTCGATACAGACGTAGACCGCTCTTCCGCTGTGGACGAGCAGGGAAGAGAAATCAACCGCAACGGAATCGTCGCCATGGCCGCAGCCCTGATCGCGGACGAATACCCGGGCACAACCGTTGTCACGGACAGCATCACCAGCAACGAGCTGACCGACTATCTGGAAAACCGTCTGAAACTGCATCATCTGCGTTTCAAGAGGGGATACCGCAACGTGATTAATAAAGCTGCCGAGCTGAACGCCGAGGGAACTGACGCCCAGCTGGCCATCGAAACCTCCGGCCACGCGGCATATAAGGAGAATTATTTCCTGGATGACGGCGCTTATCTGGCGACGCGCATCATTATCCGCCTGGCGCAGCTGAAGAGGGAGGGAAAAAAAATTTCCTCCGTCATCGCGGAGCTGAAGGAGCCTGAAGAAGCCGTTGAAATCCGCATGCCGATCACAGAAGAAGATCACAATGCCGCAGGAACAGCAATCTTAAGCACAGTTGAAGCCTGGGCAGAAAAGCAGGATGCGGAGTCTTCTCAGAACCCAGACAACGGATCCGGTCTTCAGATTCATCTGGTAAAGCCGAATTATGAAGGCGTACGCGTCCAGTTCGGAGGGAGTGTACAGGGCTGGTTCCTGCTGAGAAAATCGCTGCACGATCCAATCATGCCGCTGAACATTGAAGCAGAAGAAAGGGGCGGCTGCAAACAGATTGCGGCAGAGCTTTACAAGGCCCTGGAAAACGTAACTGGAATGGACACGGAAAAGCTTACTGCTTTCATTAATGGAGAGCAGTAGCTGAATGCAGCCAGAAAGCGGACTTCTTCATCCGCTGCTAATTCTGGAAATAAATCGGTAAAAAAAGCTGTGTGCAGCCCCCTGATAAAAGGGCATATAATTGCCTCATTTATCTTACCTGGCCTCTAAAGCACAGATACCGCAGGCACGCATAAACAATTAGAATCCGGAAGAATACCCGGCTGACGATTTCAAATAGAGATCGCAGCCGGGTATTTTTTATCCCGTTAAGTAAACATTCTCTTCTGTCACAGCCTGACTTCAGCGCACCACAATCTCATTCTTCCAGCCGGCTGCACCGAAACTTGCGTATACAATATGCGGTAATTATTTTCCTATTTTGACGAGCACAAGTCCGTACATGCTGAAACAGAAGTATTTCGCAAATATCTGAATATTATCTATTTGCTATTCCTTGAGAAGCATACGATAGTAAAAACATGGCCCAAAAAAGCAGGGGAGCGCTGCGTGGTCTTTCCGGATTATACAGATTATATTCTGCCAGACAGCGATTTATGCTGCATCATTTCAGCGGTCAAAATCCCAATGCTGCATATAAATTTCCGGCAGCTGATCGGGCGCTTCATTCCATTTTATGGCATCGCCGACGGACACCTTTTATCTTCGCCCGCACACCCATTTTCTTTCGATAAAAATCCTTTCCCTGAAATTCTCCATGTAAAAAATGGATTCCTTTTTCTGATCCGATGCCCCAAAAACATTTCCGGACTGCTTATCCACAGCGAATATTTATCCATATCACCGACAAAAAGATACGCAGGGGGTCATGTGCACAGACCGGGCTTCAATACCCGAAGCTTCTCTTCTGATATTCATCCAGTTGGATCACGGCATCTGATTCAAAAGCGCATTCTATTTTCTTCGTCACGATTCGTCATCCAGATCTCATCCAGCACATGGCATTACACCTCATCGACGCCCCGTCCGCATCGTATATCGCCAATCAGCATTTTACTTGTAAATTTTTTTGACCGGTAGTATGATAGATATCGGCGAACGTAAATAAGCGATATGCATATTGTAAATGTACGATGAGATACGTATATAAATGCATCCAGAGAATGCACATATACAGGAGCCAGATATACTGCAGGGCAGGATTCAAGACGCAGAATCCCGGAATCTTCCTTGGAAATTATTCCAGGAACCGGAATCATGCAGTTCCGCCTTCCTTCTATATATAGAAGCAGAAGACACCCTGCGGTACTTTTCAGCATGTGCCAGAGTCACACAGAAAACAGCCTGCAGATACGCCGGACTCCTTCCTGTTCATTCATCTGCGAGTGCTTTTCCGAAATACTCCGCATATAAATACACCCGGCGCAGCTGGTCTGACGGCGTTCCGCTTATTTATAATTATCTATATATGAAAGTATTTATACACGCACAGAATACGCGGTATTTGCAAACGAGGAGAACCATATTATGAGAATTCGTAAGAACAAAGACTATGATCTGCAGCTTGACGGTATCGATCTGGAACTGATCGCCAGCGTTTCCGATGCACTCGCTCACCCGGTACGTCTGCTCCTGTTCCGGTACATCATGCAGCAGAACCGCAAAATGAAAAACGTATGCACCAAAGATCTGACCAACGTATTCGACTACGCACAGGCGACCATTTCCCAGCACATGAAACGCCTGGTAAAGTCTGGTCTGGTGGAAGTAAAGAAGGTCGACCGCTTCAATTATTACTTTGCCAACATGGGAGTTTTAATGCGCTTCTTAGATGCATCTAAGAAGTTTTCCATTGTAAAGCAGTAAGTATATATTCGCAAATTATTCCTGCATTATCATTTTCATTTCATTTTGTTTCCAGTGTATACTCCAATGAACTGTGCTGGTAAATAGATCATGCAGGTATATTATTTCAATTATTTTCATTTATTTCTGACTATTATTTTTTCACATTATTGTAGGATAAAATTCAAACGCATAGTAACGACACAAAATTCTGTAATCTATTTAATTTCCGCTTATCGGAAGAGATCGAAACAGCAAATCAGTGTCTGAAATTTTTCCCGGTGCCGGAGGGAACATCCGGCAGCCGGGTGGGTTTTGTCCGGTCACGGATGAGGCGAAATTCCCGGTGCCCGCATTTACGGATCCGAATGATCAGAACCCGTGTATACTGATCTGCGATCCCTGAAATTCAGGTATACTGTATTCATCATTCTAGGCCATTAAGGAGACCGCGCAGCCTCAGGCGTGCGGCCTGGTGACCTTTATTTCGACTCCTCGCTGCCGTTTACCAGAACCAGTGTAAAGTAGCCGGTCTTCTCCGGCGCATCGGCGGCCTTCTCGTAGCAGGCCTGGTCGGAGAGACCGCAGTTGATCACGACAGCAGCGTCATCCAGGAGACCGGTGTTTCTCAGCTGCTCCTTCCAAAGCGCAGAATCGCGTCCTGGCTTCATCACAACCTTGGTGCCCGGGAAGCGCAGAGCCTCTTCAACATCATCATACTGCTCCGGGATGATCATCAGCGGCTGGTCGGGCTGCGTCAGCATACGGTTGGAAACAGCCGCAGCGGCAGAAAAGCTGTTCACGCCGGCTACGGTCTCCACCGGGAATCCGGCATCCTGCACCACGCCGCGGACATAGCCGTATGTGCTGTACAGACTGACATCACCGATGGCCAGCATAGCTGTTGTTTTCCCGTCCTGCAGACAGGAGACGATCTTCTCTGCATTTTCATGATGTTCGCGGTCGCGCTGCAGCTGGTCGCGGCTCATGGAGAAATCCAGATACAAAATCTCTTTTCCTTCGATATCTGCCGCCTGCGCTGCAATATCTAACGCCATCGTGTGTTTTTTCATGGTTCTCGGAACCGCCAGCACCTCCGCTTTTTCAATGCAGCGGACCGCCTTCAGGGTCATCAGCTCCGGGTCGCCCGGGCCCGTGCTGACGCCGTAGAACACCGGCTTTCCGTTGATTTCCGACCCACCGGCCACGTTACCGAGCTCAATGCTCTGAATCTTATCGTTCTGACTCATATCCGCTCCTGTCCTCTTCTGTTCTCCCATATCTTCTCATTCATTTCTATTTTCCCGTGCGCTAGATGAGAACCCGGACTGCCGATTTGTCACCAGTGAGAAATGAACTGTGCCATTGGTTCATCTGCCAGCCGTCCCTGTCGGAAACTGCCGTCATTCGGGGCATATGCTGCATGAAACACGTAAAATTGCAATAATTATACACATAGAGTTATGTTTTTACATTGTATTTGATCTTGTAATTTTTTGTTTGGGCAGAATCATGATTAATTTATTATGTTCCGAAATGCAGATTCATAACTTTCATAACAGCCAGCAGGTATCCGTCTCTGCAGACCCGATCAATTGGTAAAATCCACATTTTCCATCCGATTTTCTCTAACTATCTGGGCATTTTCACATCCTGGCCGCTTATTGATAAAATATTAACATTTATCACCGGCTTTGAGACGTAATAACTAGAATTATTTCCCCAAAATTTACGATACATGCTCTTACGCATATTTATTCGTTTCGGACTTCTCTCAAAAAAAACGATTATTCCCAAAAAACGCGAAATCCTTCACACAAACATCACAAATCAACCGCTTCCTTCCGGATCCCCAGCGTTCCTCCCTGAATGCTGCAGCCTACTTGTGATACGGCTCGTGCCGGATAATCTTAAAGCTCCGGTAAATCTGCTCCAGCAGAATCACCCGCATCATCTGGTGCGGGAAAGTCATATCCGAAAACGAGAGCTTGAAATCCGCTCTTTTGCTGACGTCCGGAGAAAGTCCGAGGCTGCCGCCAATCACAAACACCAGGTCACTGCGGCCTTCCAGGCTCCAGTCCTCGATTTTTTCCGCCAGTTTCTCGGAAGACAGTTTCTTTCCCTGAATTTCCAGCGTCACAACCCAGGACGACGGACGGATATGCGAGAGAATTTCTTCGCCTTCCTTTACCTTTACCGCGAGTTCGTCAGCAGGGGAGGGATTGGCCGCCAGCCTGGACTCTTTCAGCTCAACGATGTCCAGACTGCAATAGCCGCCGAGCCGCTTGGAATACTCCTTCACCGCGTCTCTCCAGTAGGATTCTTTTAATTTTCCAATACAGATTACTGTGATATTCATAGCTAAAGATAATATATACGTTTAGGGTTACAACTTGACTGTATTTTATACGCGATACACACATCGTTCATTCGCACGCGTTCGCTTTTCTAATCACCGAAACTATTGTAATTTCAACGTTTCATGCGTGTATTCAGTATACGCCGATAAAACACTCCCGTTTTCACAGGCATCGGCCTCCCGCAGTTCCCGGGGCATCGGCCTCCCGCAGTTCTCAGGGCGTCGGCCTCTGGCCGGCTGGCCTTTGTCCACGGGGTTAAATCGTCAGCAGCGGGGTAGGCTCGCTGCGTTTGGCCACGGAAAGGTTCAGGTCCTTGCCGACATAGTAGTCGTCCTCGAACAGGATGTTGCGGACAGTCAGGAAGGCCTGTTCCGGGGTATTGTTCTGGTGACTGAGGTGGGCAAGGACGATTCTTGGCATGTGGTCGCTCTTATGCTCCTCCAGCAGCCGGCAGACCGTGTTCCCGGCAGTTTCGTTGGACAGATGACCGTGATCGCCCAGGATTCTCTGCTTCAGCGGGTACGGGTAAGGCCCGACACGCAGAATATTTACCTCATGGTTGGCTTCCAGCACCGCCGTATCCGACGGCTGGATGTGCTGGAACATCTCGTCTGTGACGATTCCGGTGTCCGTCATGATCGACAGCATCCTGCCATCGCAGCGGAAGGTATATGCCACCGGGTCTGCCGCGTCATGGGAGATCGGAAATGCCTGAATTTCAATATTTCCCACGGTAAAATGCTGGTTCCGGTCAATGGCTGTCGCGCGGTCCTCCGGAAGTTTATCCCGTACACAATCCAGCGTCCCGGCTGTGGAGTAAATTTCCGCGTTCGATGCCTTGCGGCCCATCATGCGGATGCTTTTCACGTGGTCCGTGTGCTCGTGGGTCAGCAGAATGCCGTCCACGTCCGGCGCCTCCATCCCGCATTTTTTCAGCCCCGACAGAATATGCTTTCCGGCGATCCCGACATCCACCAGAAGCGATGTGCTGTCCGAGCGCACCAGATAGCAGTTTCCCGAACTGCCGCTTGCAAATGAGCAAAACTCAAGTCCCATAAATTTCCGTTTCCCCTCTCTCCGTCTTGTATTAAGTAACACTCGGATTATACCACATTTTCCGCTGCAGTCGGAGCTCACGGAAATTCTCCTGCGAACTTCCGGAAAACACGGTATAATAGGGCGCGTGGACAAAACCCACCTGCCGCCGGCGACAGCAAGAGGCCGAAGCACCGAAACGCGCTGCCCTGCAACGGAAACCCGCAACAGCAATCGCTGGCCGATGAACCGAGACGCGCTGCATGCTGCCGGAAAACTGCAACAGCAGCCTCAGGCCGACGAACTGAGGCGGCAGACGGAAACCCCAACACTTATATTTATTACAAAAGCATAGAAGCGGGCATTCATGCCGGCATCTTATCATAGAAATCCAGAAATCAGGAGACAGAAATCATGACCACATTGAGGATGTATACAGACGGAGCATGCTCGGGAAACCAGAGCGAGAAGAATTTCGGGGGATGGGGCGCCATACTGGAATTCGGAGAGCATCGCAAGGAGCTGCACGGGGGAGAGAAGAACACGACGAACAACCGGATGGAGCTGATGGCGGTCATTCAGGCGTTTTCTGCACTGAAGAGAACCGGGCTCGATGTCGAGGTGTTCTCTGACAGCTCTTACGTAATGAACTGTTTCCGCAACGGCTGGTATAAGAACTGGGAGAAAAACGGCTGGAAAACGTCACAGAAAAAACCGGTTGAAAATCAGGAGCTCTGGAAGCAGCTGCTTTCCCTGGTCCGTCAGCATCATGTACAGTTTTTCCGCGTGAAAGGGCATGTAAATATCGACTCCCCGGCGATTAACAAGCAGAAACTGTACCAGAAATTTGTGAGCTGGAATGGGACGCGGTTTACGATGGAAGATTTCGAATATGTGACACGAATGAACAACCGAGCTGACGAACTGGCAAACATGGGCACAGATGAGGCGAAATTGCGCGGATAAGGTCTGAAAATAGTAATTTTCAGCGGTAAAATTATCAAAAGCCTTCTTTCCAAGCCTCGTAAAAAGTGTTATAGTTGCAAATATGTGTGTTTGGTGAAGAAAACATCGTTAAATACTCATCAAACGCATCAGTAACTGTATCCTGGAAACGAATTAAGAGGTGTTTTTCTTGAAGAAGGGTTATATCTACATCGCCATTACTACCATCTTGTTCAGTTCCATGGAAATCGCGCTGAAGAGCCTGGGAAATGCGTTCAATCCGGTTCAGATGACCTTCACCAGATTTCTGATCGGAGGACTTGTTCTCCTGCCAATGGCTCTGCACCACCTGCACAAGCACCATCTCAAGATCACGCAGAGTGACCTTGCTCAGTTCGCTATGCTTGGTCTGATCGGTGTCACAATTTCCATGACGCTTTATCAGCTGTCTGTCGTCTATACGCAGGCTTCCGTTGTCGCGGTTCTGTTCTCCAGCAACTCGATTTTCGTTATGATTTTCGCGTTTATGTTCCTGGGCGAGCCGATTTACCGGCGCAATATCGTATCACTGGGTCTCGACCTTGTCGGAATTTTATTTGTCATCAACATTCTTCACATGAAACTCAGTATCGCCGGTGTTATCTTTACGATGCTGGCAACGGTTACGTTCGCGCTGTACGGTGTCGGCGGAAAGAAGCCGACGGTGAAGTTCGGCGGAACAGTAAATACCTGCATGTCCTTCCTGATGGGCGGAATTGAGATGGTTGCGCTGTCTCTTCTGACTTACATCCCGGCCATCGCGCACATGTTCAACGGACTCGGACTGACCATGTTCAGCAGAATCCCGATGTTCCAGGGTTATTCACTGCACACGCTTCCGGCATTCCTGTTCGTCTGCATTGGCGTTACCGGAATCGGCTATGCCTGCTACTTCCTGGCTATGGAGAGTGTCTCTGTCAATACTGTATCGCTGGTATTCTTCTTTAAGCCAGTTCTTGCACCGATTCTTGCCTTCCTGATTCTCGGCGACCCGATGCCGGCTGCCAAGATTATCGGAATCTGCTTCATCCTCGCCGGATCTCTGACGAATATTCTTCCTCCGATGCTTGCCGGAAGAAAATCCGCAGACAAGCTGGATCAGGAGGCTGTACGCGCAGAGTACGCACTCAGCGAAGTGGAGGAACGCACGCGGGAAGAGAAAGAGCACCTGAAGAAAAAAGAATACGACCAAAAGGAAAAGCACCGCACCGCAGCTGCAGAGCGTGCTGCAAAGAGAAGCGCTTCTTCCCGCACGGCGGAATAAAGGACGCACACTTTAATTGCGCGCACATATGCATATAGGAATGTGAAAATAACGGGGGATAACCAGAATTCCCCGTTATTTTTATTGTCTATTCGTCAGACGACAACAAGCTTCCCGGGCACCCACCCGACGCTTCAGCGTCGTGGAAGGGTGGGGTTCTTATCAATTCAGCCAGAAGAAATACGGCATGAACCGGGAGACTCCCTTCGAATCCCGCTACTTCTCCGTCATCATGGACAGTTCTGGAAAGACGGTTTCTGTCAATACCAAACAGATCGCTTCGGTCAATCAGAAACAGGCCGTGCAATATGCGAAGAAGGTCCGGCAGTCCGGCCACACCACCGGATTTTATAAGAATTACCGCTTTATGATTACCACAACCAGCAATGGCCAGACCGCCGTATGCTTTCTGGACTGCGGGCGGTCGCTGGACAATTTCAAGGACTTCCTGACCGACAGTTTCCTTGTTTCCCTTGGGGGTCTGGCAGCCGTTTTCGTTCTGATTCTCTTTTTGTCGAAAATGGCCATGCAGCCTGCCTATGAGAGCTACAAGCGGCAGAGGCGCTTCATCACGGACGCGGGGCATGAGATCAAGACGCCGCTGACGGTCATCGACGCGGATCTGGCGGTTCTGGAGATGGAAAGCGGGGAGAACGAGTGGTGCAGCGACATCCACAAGCAGGTGGAGCGCCTGACGGATCTGACCAATCACCTGATCCAGCTTTCCAAACTGGAAGAGGCATCCCCGGAGGACCTGCAGAACTGGGCCGAGATGGACCTTTCTTCCAGCGTTCAGGAAATGGCAGAGTCTTTTCAGAGCCGGGCAAAGGTTGAACGCAAGGAGTTCAGCCTGGATATCCAGCCGGACATCCGGTATTTCGGTGACGAAAAGGTCCTGAAGGAGCTGACTTCCATTCTCCTCGACAACGCGATAAAATATTCTCCGGAAGACGGAAAAATCGCACTTTCGTTGAAAAAGAAAAAGAAGGATATTTTCCTGACCGTTGAAAACACAACGAACCCGCTGAATACCAGCGATCTGGAACATCTTTTCGACCGTTTTTACCGGGATGACGCTTCTCATAATGCGGAGACCGGCGGATACGGGATCGGGCTTTCCATTGCAAAGGCGGCCGCGGAAATGCACCACGGGAAAATCACGGCTTCTTCTGAAGACGGCCATTCGCTGAAAATGACGGTTCTCCTGCGCTGAACATTCAAGGAGCGGGAAGGAACGGAAGGCCAGACTGCAGCCGGAAGACCGGACGCAGCAGAGGCCAGGTCACAACCGAAAGACAGGCCACAGCAGAGATCAGTCACTGCGGAAGGGACCGTCACAGCAGGGAAAATTCCCTTGGCGGGTGGGTTTTGACGGATCCGCAGAAGCAGATGAAACAGCCGTAAATTCAATCGGTATTAAATATAGTTCAAACAGAAAACAGGGAGGACATTATGACTTTAGGCAGAGAAAAGATTCATTTTCTGAACACGCCGACGCCTCTTGAACGGATGGACCGCGTATCGGAAGACCTCGGCATTGAATTCTGGATGAAGAGGGACGATCTGACCAATCTGGGCACCGGCGGAAACAAGCTGCGCAAGCTGGAGTATTTCCTGAAGGACGCTCTGGACCAGCACGCAACGATGCTGCTGACTGTGGGAGGCGCACAGACCAATCACGGCCGCCTGACCGCCGCTGCAGCCGCAAAATTCGGCCTGAAATCGGCGATCGTCTCGGTGGATGAGTATCCGGGCGAATTGTCCGCAAATCTGCTTCTGGACGGCATTATGGACTGTCACGTCTATCTGGTGCACCAGAAGGAAGGGGAGGACGCCGATGAACTGCTGGACAAGGCCGTTGCGAAAGTCACGGCAGAGTGGGAGGCAAAGGGCGAAAAGGTCTATTATATCCCGATGGGCGGCTCCAATGAGCTGGGCGCGCTGGGCTATTATGACTGCGCTGTGGAGCTCGATCAGCAGATTCAGGAAAAGCATCTGAAGAATCCTCACCTCATCGTCACTGCAGGAAGCCTTGGCACCTACACCGGCCTTGCCGCGGCCATCGCCAATGAGCACCTCTCCATGAAGCTTTCCGGAATTTCCGTCCTGCCGTTTAACGGCGCTGACAGCGAAGAAAAACGCAGAAACGGGCAAAAGGACGCAAAAGCGTATTACGACCGTCTGAAGGCGTATTACGGCCTCACAGAGGACATTCCTGAAGAGGACTTCGACCTGATCACCGAGTACGACGGCGGTGCCTATAACAATCCGCTGAAAAGCGTCCGCGAGGCGATGTATTACCTGGCGAGAAAAGAGGGCATTATCACCGACCCGTGCTACACCGGAAAGACCTTCTCCGGCATCGTCTCCATGGCAAAGAAGGGCCTGTTCAAGGTTGAAACGGTCATCATGATCCACACCGGCGGTATTCCGGGAATCTACACGAAACACCACCGCGTGGAAATGGAAAAGGAACTGATCGACCATATCCATATCCTGAATAAATAGTTCCCATACGATTTTCCGACGCTTCTGCTCTCTGATGCGTCGGAACTTCTTTCGTTTCAGCCGATTCTCCGACACTTTATTTTCTCTGTCGGAGAATCGGCTTTTTTAGCAGTATTTTCCGACGCTTCTGGCTGCCTGTGAAGCCGCGCCGCATAATTTCATCACAAACACACTTCATAAATCCACAGATCCTTCACGGCTTTCCTTAAGTAGATTTAACGTTCATCTAGTATGATATAGACATCTTCAGAACAGAACGCTGCAGAAACAACGGCAGAATCCTGCCGGGACAGCGGCGCGGCCGGAAATCCCGGGAGCTGTATGAGACAGGACAGCAGAAGATATTAAGGAGGCTGTAAAACCAATGACTCTGATTTATACAGGAAAAGAAAATAAGACGACGGGAATCGTCAGTGATACAGAAAAATTCTACGGAAAATACTATTACACGTTAAAGGAGACGGAAAACTGGCTGGTGGACACGATCCGCCGTCACACGAAGGAAACCCAGACTGCCGACGACATGCAGCAGATTCAGTACTGCAGCAGCAGAATCAAATCTGCAGGAAGTATGATCGCAAAACTCCAGAAAAAAGGTCTGCGGCCGGACGCGGAAAACGCGCTCAGCGAAATTCATGATGCTGTAGGCGTCCGCATGATCTGTCCGTTTAATGATGATATCTACGCCGCCGCGGAGTGGCTGAGAAGCCTTCCGGGAATCCGGACGGTCCAGTTGAAGGATTACGTTAAGCATCCCAAGGCCAGCGGATACCGGAGCTATCACATGATCCTCTTCATCCCGAAGAGGCATGAAGGCCAGGTCTGCGGCGGGAGATACCAGGGCAAAGAGGGCGTTTTCGCGGAGGTACAGATCCGTACCATCGCCATGGACTTCTGGGCCTGTCTGGATCACCAGCTCAGCTATAAGAAGAATAACAGCACGAGTCAGGAACTCCTGCGCGCCGAGCTGAAGAGCTGCGCGGATGAAATCACATCCGTCGACCTTTCCATGCAGACCTTAAGAGATCTGATCCGCAGGAGCAGTGAAATGAGCGCATAAACACACAAACACAAGCATACAAGCATATAGAAAAACAACGCCAAAACGAAGAAAGCGCCGGCAGGGGAATCGACCTCATGCCGGCGCTTTCTTCATGTATATATACGGTTTTTACTCTCTATTTTCGGTGCAGTTCTTCACGGAACTGTTTAATGATATTTCTTTCTGCTCTGGAAATCGTCATCTGCGATACACCGAGTGTTTTTGCGATTGAAGACTGTGAACGGTTAAAAATAAAGCGTTCACGGAAAATGTATTTATTCTGGTCGCTGAGCTTTTCCAGCACGGTGTCGATGATATCGGACATCTCCACCCGATCGAATCCTTTTTCATCAAAACCGGTGTATTTCTCCAGGAATGCACTTTCACCATCCTCGCCGGCATCTTCAAAGGTCTTATCCAGGGAATAGGTTCCGTATGCCTGGGAACCTTCCATGGACTCAATAATCTGTTCTTCCGTAAATCCGGTGTACTCTGCGATTTCCGGAATCGTCGGCTGTTTGTGATTCTTACTGTACAGTTCTTCCTTGGCCTTCTGGACTTTGGATGCAATTTCCTTCAGACGGCGCGGAACCTTGAGGCTCCACTGCTTATCACGGAAATACTTCTTAATCTCGCCCAGAATCGTCGGCGTCGCAAAGGAACTGAATTCAAACCCTCTGGAAGGGTCAAAACGTTCTACTGCCTGAACCAGAGCAAGCGCTCCTACCTGGTATAAATCGTCGTAATCCACGCCTTTATTCAGGTACTTGCGGATGAGAATGTCGACCATATAAAGATGACTCTCCACCAATTCGTTCCGTTTTTCAATTGTCGGGTTTTCTTTATATTTGACAAACTCTTGCAGATCGGACATATTACACTCTTTTCGTCATTGTAATGCGTTTTCTGCCCTCTTCATCTTTATCGAATGTCACGTCATTCATCAGAGACTTGATGACAAAAACGCCCACGTCTCCCTCCTGCGGACACTTGCGGCAAGGAGGATTCAGCTTCGCAAGCGTGTGCTTGCTGCAGTCGTCTTTTACGATGATATCTATTTTACCTTTTTCTACGTCGCAGTCAACTTCATATTGATCGGAAAATCCGCTGAATCCGTGGCAGGATACATTCTTGCACGCTTCGCAGACTGCTGTCTTAATATCTTCCGCAGCATCCAGATCAAAACCTGCCGTTGTGGCAACGGATGTAATGGCAAGCCGTACCATCGTCAGATATTCTGGTTTCCCCGGGATGATAAATTTAAGATGATCCATTGATTTACCCCTCATACTTTCCATTCATAATCATGCGGATTATCCGCATGATTGTATATACCCAGTTTTTCAATAAAACAACCGGAAACATCAGAAGGGGACTGCCGTCCCCGACGACTTTTCATATGCGTCAGGGGCTGGCGGTCCCGGTACTGACATTAATAATCTGAATGAAAATCAGAGGTTAAAACTTCATGGTTTCCTGTTTATCTGCTTCTGCGGCATCTTCTGCTGCGGCATTATCTGCCTCGGCTTTCTCAATGTCGTTTTCTCCGATCACCTTGGCCATGGCAACGATCTTGCTGTTATCATCGACCTTCATGATCTTTACACCCTGGGTTGCGCGGCTTAAAATGCTGACATCTGTTGCCTTGATCCGGATGACAACGCCGTCGGAATTGATCAGCATGACCTCATCCTCGTCATCGACGCAGATTGCGCCGATCAGATATCCAGTCTTGTCGAAGCGGCTCTTGTCATAGGTCAGCATGCCCTTTCCGCCTCTGGTCTGGCGCTTGTAATCACTGACGGCTGTTCTCTTTCCATAGCCGTTTTCCGTAACCACCAGCAGTTTCTTTCCTCTGCCGACCAGATCCATGGAAACAACTTCATCGTCGCCTTCCAGGTTGATTCCGCGTACGCCTCTGGCATTTCTTCCCATCGGACGGACATCCTCTTCATTGAAGCGGATGGATTTTCCTTCACGGGTAACCAGAATGACATCGTTGTCTCCGGAGGAAACCTTGATGTCGATCAGCTGATCGCCGTCCTTCAGGCTGATCGCGATAATTCCGTTCTGACGGTGTGTGTCGAACAGGTTAAGGGCTGTCTTCTTGATCACGCCCTTCTTTGTCACGGCAATCAGATAGCGGTCTTCCGCCTCAAAGTTCTTCACCGGAATAACCGCAGTGATTCTCTCACGCTGCATCAGATTCAGGAAATTGATCGCCGGGGTTCCTCTGGCCGTTCTGGACGCTTCTGGAACCTGGTAGGCCTTCATCTTGTATGCCTTTCCGGTGTTGGTGAAGAACATCAGCCAGTCATGGGTGGAGGTCATAATCAGATCCTTCACGAAGTCGTTCTTTCTGGTGGTCAGGCCAGTAATGCCCTTGCCTCCGCGCTTCTGCGGCTTGTAGGTATCTGCCGGAACACGCTTGATGTATCCCAGATGGGTGAGGGTGACCGCAACAGTCTCGTCCTCGATCAGATCTTCCTCATCGATGTCATCGACATCGCGCTCGATCTTGGTGCGGCGCTCGTCGCCGTATTTATCCTTGATTTCAAGCAGTTCGTCCTTAATAACGCCCATCAGCTTGTGATCGTCAGCCAGCAGGGAATTATAGTAGGCGATCTTCTGCTGAAGTTCCTGATATTCCTTCTCGATTTTCTCGCGTTCCAGTCCCTGCAGACGGGCCAGACGCATGTCCAGAATAGCCTGGGCCTGAATATCATCCAGTCCGAAACGCTCCATCAGACGTTCTTTTGCATCGTTATATGCGCTTCTGATAATGCGGATGATTTCATCGATATTATCGATCGCGATACGCAGTCCTTCCAGAATGTGCGCCCTTGCTTCTGCCTTCTTCAAGTCGAAAAGGGTTCTTCTGGTGACGACTTCCTTCTGGAATTTCAGGTACTCATGCAGGATCTCTCTCAGGTTGAGAAGCTGCGGCTGTCCATCTACCAGAGCGATCATGATGGCGCTGAAGTTCTGCTGCAGGGCAGTGTGCTTATATAGCTTGTTCAGCGTGATCTGCGGGTTGGCGTCCCTCTTCAGCTCGATGACAATCCGCATTCCTTCACGGTTGGACTCATCACGGATCTCGGAGATTCCGTCGATGCTCTTATCCTTTACCAGTTCGGCGATGCGCTCGATCAGGCGGGCCTTATTGACCATGTACGGAATTTCCGTAACAACGATCTGAGAACGGCCTCTGCTGGTCTCCTGAATTTCACAGCAGGCTCTGACCTTGATCTTTCCCTGTCCGGTCCGGTATGCCTCGCGGATTCCGGATTTTCCCAGAATTCTGGCTCCGGTAGGGAAGTCCGGTCCCTTGATGATCGGAATCAGGTCGTCGACAGATGCGTCCGGATGATCGATCAGATAGACCGTCGCGTCGATGGTGTCACCCAGATTATGCGGCGGGATATTGGTTGCCATTCCGACGGCAATTCCGTTGGAACCGTTGACCAGAAGGTTCGGGTAACGGCTCGGCAGAACCACCGGCTCTTTTTCTTCTCCGTCGAAGTTCGGGACAAAATCAACCGTATCCTTGTCAATGTCTCTCAGCATCTGCAAGGAGAAATGGCTCATTCTCGCCTCGGTATAACGCTGTGCCGCAGCGCTGTCTCCGTCGATGGATCCAAAGTTTCCGTGGCCGTCTACCAGCGGATAGCGCATGGAGAAATCCTGCGCCATACGGACCATTGCGTCGTAAATGGAAGAATCGCCGTGCGGATGATATTTACCCATAACCTCTCCGACAATTCTGGCCGACTTTTTATATGGTTTATCCGGCGTAACACCCAGCTGAGACATTCCGTACAGAATCCTTCTGTGTACCGGCTTCATGCCGTCGCGTACATCAGGAAGCGCACGTCCTACGATAACGCTCATGGCGTAGTCGATGTAGGAGTTTTTCATCTCATCGTGGATCTCATGCCTGATTAATTTGCTGTCTTCTAAATTTTCCACCTGTTACTCCTTCTGCACTCTTTTTATACGTCCAATGTCGCGAGTTTCGCGTTCTGACGGATGAATTCACGGCGCGGCGGAACCTTGTCTCCCATGAGGGTAGTGAAGATTTCATCTGCAGCTGTGGCATCCTCCACCGTAATCTGGACGAGTGTACGGTGATTGTAGTCCATGGTCGTCTCCCAGAGCTGGTTGAAGTCCATTTCTCCCAGTCCCTTATATCTCTGAATATCAACCTTTCCCGGCTTTCCTTCCAGAGAAGCGAGGAGTTCATTCTGTTCCTTGTCGGAATAGGTGTAGTAGGTTTCTTTTCCCTTCTGCACGCGGAACAGCGGCGGCTGAGCCGCATAGACGTATCCATGCTCCAGAAGCGGTGTCATGTAACGGAAGAAGAAGGTCAGGAGCAGGGTTCTGATATGTGCTCCGTCGACATCGGCATCGGTCATAATGATGATCTTATGATATCTGAGCTTGGTGATGTCGAATTCTTTTCCGATTCCGCATCCGAAGGCGGTGATCATGTTCTTGATTTCCTCCGAGTTCAGCATACGGTCCTGGCGTGCTTTTTCTACGTTCAGGATCTTGCCTCGCAGCGGAAGTACGGCCTGACGCTTTCTGTCACGTCCCTGCTTGGCGCTGCCGCCCGCGGAGTCTCCCTCGACCAGGAAGATTTCTGAGAGGGCAGGGTCTTTTTCTGAGCAGTCGGCGAGTTTTCCCGGAAGGGAAAGAGTATCCAGGACGCTCTTTCTTCTCGTCAGCTCTCTTGCTTTGCGCGCGGCGGCTCTGGCTCTGGACGCGCGCAGGCATTTGTCCAGAATCTTGCGGGCCTGCTGCGGATGCTCATCCAGGAAGGCCGACAGATTAGCGCTGGTCGTCGTGTCAACGAAGCCTCTGATTTCGCTGTTTCCGAGCTTGGTCTTGGTCTGTCCCTCGAACTGCGGCTCTTCCAGCTTGACAGAAACGACAGCTGTGATTCCTTCACGGACGTCTTCACCGGACAGAGACTCGCTGTCCTTGATGAACTTGTTTCTCTTCGCGTAGTCGTTAAAGACTCTGGTCAGCGCAGACTTAAAGCCGGCGATGTGGCTTCCGCCTTCTGTTGTATTAATGTTATTCGCGTAAGAGAAGATCGTCTCTGTGTAGCGGTCGGTATACTGCATCGCAACTTCTACCTCATGACCCTCTTCACGATTTTCAAAATAGATAATATCTTCATGGACGGCGTCCTTATTCCGGTTCAGGAATTTTACAAACTCCTTCAGACCGCCCTCATAATGATAGACTTCTTTCTTCTCTTTTCCCGGGCGCTGGTCTTCCAGAGTGATCTTGACTCCCTTGGTCAGGAAGGCTGTCTCTCTGAGATGATGCTCCAGGGTTTCGAAATCATATTCTGTCGTGTCGAAGATTTCCGGATCCGGCCAGAATTCTGTACGGGAACCGGTGTGTTCACTCGTTCCGATGACTTCCAGCTTCTCTACGGTCTTTCCTTTTGCAAACTCGATGCGGTAGAGCTTTCCGTTTCTCTCGACTTCTACGATCATTTTCGTAGACAGGGCATTTACAACGGATGCACCTACACCATGCAGTCCTCCGGATACTTTATATCCTCCGCCGCCGAATTTTCCTCCGGCATGCAGAACGGTATGAATGACCTCAACCGCAGGAATGTGCAGTTTCGGATGCTCATCTACCGGCATTCCACGTCCGTCATCTTCTACCATAATGGAATTATCCGGACGGATCGTGACTTCAATATTCCTGCAGAAGCCTGCCAGCGCTTCATCAATCGAGTTGTCGACAATCTCATAAACAAGATGGTGGAGTCCTCTGGCACTGGTTGAACCAATGTACATTCCAGGACGCTTGCGTACAGCTTCCAACCCCTCCAGCACTTGGATCTGCGACGCGTCATACTGCTTGGCAGCCGCCGCTTCTTCTTTATTGGTCATAGTTTTACCACCTCAATATTTCCTGTAAAAAAACGATCTGCGGAGCAATTTCCGCAGATCTATATTATACAACGAAACGGCCTTTTTTACAAGTTTAGGCCGCTTTTAAAGCTTTTTATTCTTTGCCATTCTTTTTAATCGTTATACGGCGATTTTACGCCTTCTGAGATTATATTATATTTAATATTAATATATTTATACATATACAATTCTACAGCAGGGTGACATGACCATCCTGAACGGAAAATACCGTCGGATTTCCGTAGGCCCGGATCAGCTCGTCTTCCGCCTCGGTCATGGTGATGAAAATCTGGTTTTCTTCCAGAGAATCGATCAGGAATGCCCGCCGGCTCTGGTCCAGTTCGCTCATGACATCATCCAGAAGGAGAATCGCGTTTTCTCCTGTTTCCTGCCGGATAAAATCCAGTTCCGCCAGCTTAAGTGACAAGGCGCAGGTCCGTTGCTGTCCCTGGGACCCGTATTTTCTCGCGTTGACACCGTTTACCAGGAATCTCAGATCATCTTTATGCGGCCCCCTGCTGGTGGTTTTCATCTTTATGTCGGTATCCCTTGACTTTTCCAGTGCCTCCATGAGGCGGTCCTGCCTGAGCGCGGCATCCTCTTCATAAGGAATATTCGATTCATACTGAATCTCCAGTTTTTCCTGTCCGTTGGTGATGCTGTCATGAATCTTTCCGCTGAACACACTCAGACGCTCGATGAACGCTTTCCGCATTCTCATCAGATCAGATCCGTACTGCACCAGCTGCATATCCCACAGCGACAGCATGGAAGGGCGGACCGGCGTCTCTTTCAAACAGCTGTTTCTCTGCTGCAGCACCTTCTTATATCTGCTCAGACAAAGGTAATATGCAGGCTGGATCTGCGCAAGCTCTTTATCGATAAATCTGCGCCGCTTCTCCGGTTCATCTTTTACTATGCGTAAATCCTCCGGTGTAAAGGCGACGATAAAGATGTTATTCAGCAGTTCCGAGGTTTTGTGCAGCTGCTTTCCGTCCTTTTTAATGTACTTTTTTGATTTCCGGCTGATGCAGATGTCGATCCGGGTGTCCATGACCGCTTTCACGGCTTCCGCCCTGACCAGGGCTTCATTTTGTCCAAAACGGATCATCTCGCTGTCTCTTCCGGCACGAAAAGACCGGCCCATGGAAATCAGATAGACCGCTTCAATCAGATTTGTCTTTCCCTGCGCGTTTCTGCCGGTGATCAGGTTGATCCGCGGGTCGAATTTCAGATCCAGACTCTCGTAATTCCGGAAATTTTTCAGTTCCAGTTCCTTCACATACATAATGCGCTTCCGCCTCTGTTTACTGTATTACAGACGGACCGGAAGAACCAGGTACTCGTACGCATTTCCCTCCACCGGAGTGACAACGCAGGGATCGATTCCGCTTCTGAATTTCATGATGATGTCGTCATCTTTAATGGCTTTCAGCATATCCAGAAGGTACTGAGCGTTGAAGCCGATTTCCAGGTCATCTCCGGTCTTCTCTACAACGAGTTCTTCATGAAGGTTGCCTTCTTCCGCGCGCGCTGCGATGGACATGATCTGATCCTGGATATCCATACGGATCAGATTGTTTTTATCATCTCTTGCCAGAAGGGAAGCGCGCTCGATGCTCTGAATCAGTGCACTGCGGTTAACCTTGAGCTGGATGGTGCTGTTTTTCGGCATGATGGAGCGGTAGTCGACAAACTGACCGTTGAAGAGCTTCAGTTCAACCATCAGGTTCGGGAAGATGAAGACCGCTTTCTTGTTTTCCAGTTCGATGTTCAGCATGGTGTCGTTTTTAATATCCTTGATCTCTGCAATAATTTTTGAGAGATCATTTAACAGTTTCGCAGAAATGACGATGGAATACGGATTGACTTCCGGCACGGCGTGGTTGGCAATGGCCATGCGGTAGCCGTCAAGTGCTGCCAGATGCATTTCCTGGTCGTGAATGTCAATCAGCACACCGGTAATGATTCCTCTGGAGTCATCCGTGCTGGCCGCGAATGATGTCTGCCCGATCATGGTTTTAAACAGAAGTGCCGGAAGCTGGATATGCTGTGCTTCATTTCCCGGTGCTTCAAATCGCGGAAAATCATCGGCATCCAGTCCGACAATATTAAATTCAGAGTTTACACTTTTGATGGAAGCGTGAAGTTCATCTCTTGTCGTAATGCTGATCTGGGATTCCGGAACACTTCTTACAATATCAGAGAAAAGTTTGGCTGGAAGAACGATGAGACCTGCTTCTTCTACGTTTGCTTCCAGGGTGTACTGAATAGAAATATCGGAATCTGAAGAGGCCAGAAGTACTTTTCCGTCATTTGAGGCTTCAAGCAGAATTCCTTTCATTGCCGGTATGGTTGAGCGTGTTGAAACTGCTTTTGAAACGATGTTCAGCGCTCCAGCTAAATCCTGTCGTAAACAGCTGATTTTCATATGTTTAGCCTCCTTCAAAAAGCCATTTGTTTTATAATTTTAGGTAGTATTTGTAGTAGGGGGTGCGGATACTGTGGATAAGTCAAAAACACCTTGAAACTCACACAAAAATGCGCGCACACCCCGTGATGATATTTTTGTGCAGAAGTCAGAGCTTATCCTCACTCCTGAATCTGGGACTTCAGTTTCTCTATGGTTGTCTTTACGGAATCGTCGTCTCTGATGTCCTGCTGAATCTTTTCACAGGCATGCATGACGGTGGAGTAGTGACGGTTTCCGAAAAGGTTTCCGATCTTGTTAAATGAGTAGTCGGTCATGTCACGGCAGAGGTACATGGCGATCTGACGAGGGAAGGCGACGGCTTTTGCGCGTGTGCTGGATTCCAGGTCAGAAGGCTCTACGTGGAAGTAGCGGCTGACGATGGTCTTGATTTTCTCCGGGGTTACGCTGTTGCTGCCGTTCTGGATCACATCCTTTAAGATACGTTTCGCAAATGTCAGGTCGATTTTCTCGTGGGTGATCAGGGAGAAGCTGACGATCCGGTTCAGCGCTCCCTCCAGTTCACGGATGTTATCCGTAATCTTCTCCGCAATCAGGCAGATGACATCGTAGATATCGTCGGTAACCTCCAGATTCTGGTTTTCCGCTTTTTTCATCAGGATCGCGACACGGGTCTCGTAGTCTGCAGGAGACAGGGAGGCGATGATGTTCCAGGAAAAACGGGAGGTCAGGCGCTCATCCAGCCGGGTCAGCTCATTTGGCGGACGGTCGCTGGAGATGACGATCTGCTTCTGATCTTCAATCAGTGTATTAAATGTATAGAAAAATTCTTCCTGCGTCGTTTCCTTGCCTTCCAGGAACTGAATATCATCGATCAGAAGAACATCGATATGGCGGTATTTATTCTTGAATTCCCGCGTGCGATTCTCTCCGATTGCCTTAATCAGTTCGTTCGTGAACATCTCCGTGGAAACGTAGAGCACGTTCAGCTCCGGGCTGTTTTCCAGGAGATAAATGCCGATGGCGTGCATCAGATGCGTTTTACCAAGACCGGATCCGCCGTAGATAAACAGTGGGTTATAGGCCTTGGAAGGCTCTTCTGCAACAGCCAGGCAGGCAGCGTGCGCGTACTTATTGCAGGCGCCGACGACGAAATTATCGAAGGTGTAGCGCGGGTTGAAAATTCGCTGCTGCGTAAATCCCGGCTTTACCGGACTGATCACCTGCTGGCGCTGCTGCTGTTCCTCTTCCATTTTCTCATAATCGGAAGCTTTCTTGATGACGATGCGGTAGGGCTGATTCATCACCTTCTGAAACGATTCCTCCAGCAGAGGCTTATAGCGGTTGTTCAGTATATTCACGTAAAAATCGCCGTCCGACTCCAGGTAAGCGATGTGGGTCTGCTGATCGAGCCGGCGGATTTTGGTCGGCAGAAACCATGTTTTATAGCTCGCTGCCGTCGTATTTTCTTTTATGATGGCCAGAACTTCCTGCCAGATTTCTTTATTATCCATTTCCAAACCTCTCTTATGAAATCACTTCCATTCTAAAGGATAGGAGGCGGTCTTACAAGCGGTTATCAAAAAGTTTTCCACACTTGCATTTTTGATTTTTGCTAAAAACAGACTCTGCAAAAAGTTTATCAACATGATGTGGATAAAAACATGCATAAGTTGTCTATAAGTAATCCACAACTAGATATGGGGCAAAAATCAATGCGCAAGGGAGGGAAGATTTTTGGAAAGAATAAAAAACGACGGCAAAAATACCACAGAAACGGCTGAAATCTGCAAGGTTCTGTTTGACACGCATTCTCGAAAAAAGTATAATAAAGAAACGCGCGCATATATTGCAATTTAGATTATGCGTATGGATTACATTTAGGAGGTAAAATTATGAAACAGACTTATCAGCCTAAGAAAAGGCAGAGAATGAAGGAGCACGGATTCCGCAAGAGAATGGCTACAAAGAACGGCAGAAACGTTCTGAAGCGCAGAAGAGCAAAGGGCAGAAAGAGCCTGTCTGCATAACAATGCGAAAGAAAAATGTGCTTCGCAGTCAAAAGGATTTTGATTCTGTTTATCGGAAGGGTAAATCGGTTCCGTCACGGCATATCGTCGTTCTGTACCGGAAGAATCGCCTCCCGTATAACAGAATCGCTTTTTTAGCAAGCAAAAAAGTTGGCAACAGTGTTCACCGGAACCGTGCGCGCAGACTTATGCGGGAGGCATACCGGCTTTCCGGCATGCAGATTCCGGACGGGTACGATGTGATTTTCGTTGCCCGCCAGTCGATCACTGAAGCCGGCTGTCAGGCAGTGCGGTCGTCTATGGTTTCCGCACTTAGAAGAACCGGGGTAATGAATCATGATGAAAGGCATCAGACGCGCAGCCGCCGTCATTAAAAAGGTGCTTGCCAGGACATTGATCCTGATGGTCAGGTTTTATCAAATCTGCATTTCGCCGTTTTTTCCGCCGACGTGCAGATATATTCCTACATGCTCAACGTATTTTATACAGGCAGTGGAGAAGTACGGCCCTTTTAAAGGAAGTTATCTGGGGATTCGCAGAATCCTGAGATGTCATCCGGGCCATCCCGGTGGGTTTGACCCTGTTCCATAGGGTGGAGGAAGTTAATCAATGAATTTTTTTGGATTGTTTGCCACTCCTCTCGGCTGGATCCTTACGGCTTTATATGGCGTGATCAGAAATTACGGCATTACACTGGTGGTTCTCACCTTGATTGTAAAGCTTTGTCTGTATCCGGCGTATAAGAAGCAGATTCTGTCTACCGCAGGTATGGCGGATCTGCAGCCGAAAATGAAGGAAATCCAGAATCGTTATGCCGGAGATACGGTGAAGATGAACGAAGAGATGTCCAAGCTCTATAAAGAGGAAGGCGCCAGCCCGATGGCAGGATGTCTTCCGATGATCGTTCAGATGCTTATCATCATGGGATTGTTCACCCTCCTTCGTCTTCCGATGAACTACATGAAGAGCGAACAGATGTATTTCGCCATTCATGAGTCCTTCCTCTGGATCAACGATTTATCACAGCCGGATCCGTGGATTCTTCCGATTTTATCCGGAATCGCGACATTCATCGCGTTCTATATGTCATCGGAAAACGGCGGTGTACCGGGTCAGCAGCAGAATGGAGCCATGATGATGGTCATGAAATACGGATTCCCGATCATGATCGTCTGGCTTGCAAAGACATATGCTGCCGGTTTGGCGACATACTGGTTTATCAGTCAGTTCATACAGATTTTCTACAATATCCGCTTTAATCAGATCAGAAAGAAGATGAAGCGTGAGAAGATGGAGGCTAAGCTGAAGAAGCACCTTGACCGGAAACCTGTACGAGCTGGTGAAGGAGTAAGAAGATAATGGACGTAACTGAAAAATGGGGAGATGACGTTGATTCCGCCGTCGCTCTTGCTCTCGCTGATCTGAAATGCACGATTGATCAGGTCGACGTAGAGGTCCTCGAACAGCCTTCGAGAGGATTCTTCGGTCTGGGTTCCAAGCTCGCTCTGGTAAGAGTGACGAAGAAATCCGAACCGGCAGCTCAGAAGGAAGAAGAGCCGGAAAGCGCTCCGGCTGAAAGCGAGGCCGTCCGTGAGCAGCCGCAGAAAGCGGAGCCGCAGGCAGAAGCAGAGGCTTCTTCTGTGGAGCCGGAGAAAAAACACGCGGAGACAGAAGCCGGAAGCGGTAAGCCGCATCAGCAGAAAGCTTCCGGACACGCGAAAGAGCATCATAATGAGCACCGCGAATCCTCTCAGAAGAGAAGACCGGATGCCCGCCGCAGAAAGCCAGCAGCTCCTGCACACGAGGAACTGCCGGAGCTGAACCTGCAGGATGATGGGAAAGATCTTCCGATTGTGGAAGAGCATCCCGCTCTCGATTTTCTGAAGGACGTCACATCGAAGATGGGACTGGACCTGAAGATGACCGCCAGAGCAGATGAAACGCATGTCCATATCGATATTTCCGGAGAGGATTCCCGGACGATTATCGGAAAGCGCGGACAGACGCTGGACGCGATTCAGTATCTGACCAGTCTCGTTGTGAATAAGGAACATAAGGATTACGTAAAGGTCGTCATCGACGCGGAACATTACCGTTCCAGACGTGAGAAGACACTGGAGCAGCTGGCTGAGCGCCTTGCAAGAAAGGCCGTTCATACCGGACGGAGCATCCGTCTGGAGCCGATGAATCCGTATGAGCGCAAGGTCATTCACGCGACCCTGCAGCACGATCCTAAAGTCACGACCAGGAGTGAAGGACAGGATCCGTTCAGACGAGTCGTCATCGAATTGAAATAAAATCGTGAATAACAGGGGCTGCCTCAGCAGGCAGCTCTTTTTTATGCTATGATTGAGTGGTATATACTTTCGAGGACAAAATATTAACAGGCAAGGGGATAATGATATGGATGATACGATCGCAGCTATTTCCACTCCGCCGGGAGAGGGCGGCATTGGAATTATCAGAATCAGCGGGGAAGATTCACTTTCCATCTTAAAGCAGATCTTCCGCACACCGTCGGGAAAATTGAATATGAAAGATCATCTTCTCGTTTACGGTCATATCATCGATCCGGAAGACGGAAAAGTGATCGATGAGGTCCTGAGTGTCTATATGAAAGCGCCGAGAACCTATACGGCCGAGGATGTCGTGGAGATCGACTGCCACGGCGGCATGGTGCCGCTCAGAAAGATTCTGCAGCTGGTTTACCGCTGCGGAGCGCGTCCGGCCGAAAGAGGTGAATTCACGGAGCGGGCATTTCTGAACGGCCGCCTGGATCTTTCCCAGGCGGAGGCTGTCATGGACATGATTTCCGCCCGCGCAGACAAGACCTACGATTCCGCAGTCGGCCAGCTTTCCGGTTCTCTTTCTGGAAGAATAAAAGAAATCCGCTCCATGCTGATGGATATCCGGGTTCAGGTCACCGTCAATATCGAATATCCGGATGAAGATATCGAGATCATGACCTATCAGAAAATGAAGGACGATTTAAAACCTGTAATCGGGAAAATATCAGACCTTCTGAGAACAGCAGAAACCGGAAGAATCCTCAGCAGCGGGCTGAAAATCGCCATTGTCGGAAAGCCGAATGTCGGGAAATCTTCACTGATGAACCAGATGCTGAGAGAATCCCGGGCGATTGTCACCGATATTCCCGGAACGACTCGGGATACCATTCGGGAAGACATGAGGCTCCGGGGTATTCCGATCAGTCTGATCGATACGGCAGGAATCCGCGAGACGGACGATCAGATCGAGGCCATCGGAATTGAAAAATCGCGGAGTTCCTGGTCAGAAGCAGACCTTGTTCTTCTGGTCCTGGATGCGGGAAGTCCGCTGTCAGAAGAAGACACAGACATTCTGCAGCAGGCAGAAGCGGATCAGACCATCGTCGTACTGAATAAGACGGATCTTCCGCAGAAGGTCACCGCTGATGATGTCCAGAAACTTCTTCCGGGGGCACAGTTGATTTCCGCATCGATGAAAGAAGGAAATGGTCTTAACGCCATTGAAGACGCCATCGAGCAGCGCGTTTATCAGGGAAGCGTGACGGCAGACCAGCAGGTGATCGTCACGAACGTCCGGCATAAGCAGCTGCTGGAAGAAGCCGGCAGTCATCTGAACGATGCGGTGCGCCTTGCAGACCGGAAAGAACCGCTGGAGATCATCGATCTCGATCTGGAAGCGGCATATGAGAATCTCGGAGAAATCATCGGCGACGCAGTCGGTGACGACGTAATCTCTGAAGTGTTCTCCAGATTCTGTCTGGGGAAATAGAATAGAAAGGCAGGAAAATGGACACATATTATATGGGAGAATACGACGTGATCGTCATCGGCGCCGGGCACGCCGGCTGCGAAGCGGCCCTGGCATCTGCCAGAATGGGCTGCCGCACGCTGATTTTATCCATGAATCTGGAGGCCGTGGCAATGATGCCATGCAATCCATCCGTCGGAGGTACGGGCAAAGGCCACCTGGTCAGAGAGATTGACGCGCTGGGCGGTGAAATGGGCATCAACATCGATAAGACCTGCATGCAGAGCCGGATGCTGAACACGTCTAAGGGACCTGCCGTACATTCGCTCCGCGCGCAGGCCGACAAGCATCAGTATCATATGGAGATGAAAAAGACTCTGGAAGAGCAGGAAAATCTCGATATGAAACAGCAGGAAGCGGTAGATATCGATGTGAAAGAAGGGCAGGTTCAGGGGATTATTACCCGGACCAACGCGTATTATAAATGTAAGGCTGTTGTGATTGCGACAGGCACTTTCCTGAAAGGAAGAATTTTCATCGGATCCAGCAATTTTCCAAGCGGACCTAACGGCCTTGCGCCTTCCTGCGATTTGTCCGAAAATCTGAAACGCCTGGGACTGCCGCTGCGCCGCTTCAAGACAGGAACTCCGGCAAGAGCGCTGTCAGATACTTTCCATTATGATGAAATGAAGAGGCAGGACGGCGATGAGAAAATCGTACCGTTCTCCTTTATGAATGATTCACTGGATGTGGATCAGGTTCCCTGCTGGCTGACCTATACGAATGAGCGGACACATAAGATTATCCGTGACAACTTCAGCCGGTCGGCTCTGTTCGGGGGAGAGATTGAAGGTGTCGGGCCGCGTTATTGTCCATCGATTGAAGATAAGATTAATCGTTTTCCGGACAGAAAAAGGCATCAGCTGTTCGTCGAGCCGGAAGGGCGGCAGACCCATGAGATGTATATTCAGGGTATGTCCACCAGTCTTCCGGAGGACGTGCAGGAAAAATTCTATCACACGATCGAGGGTTTGGAGGACATTACGATTACCCGCCCGGCTTACGCGATTGAATATGACTGCATCGATCCGCTGGAACTGAAGCTGAACCTGGAGTATCGGAAGATCAGAGGTATGTTCTGCGCCGGACAGTTTAATGGAAGTTCCGGATATGAAGAGGCTGCTGCACAGGGACTGATGGCCGGAATCAACGCCGCGCTGGAAGTTTCTGGAAAAGACCCGTTTATCCTGGACAGAAGCGAGGCTTATATTGGCGTTCTGATCGACGATCTCGTGACCAAAGGTACTAATGAGCCTTACAGAATTATGACCAGCAGAGCGGAATACAGGCTGGTTCTGAGGCAGGACAACGCAGATGAGCGCCTGACAGAGAAGGGATATGCCATCGGACTGGTTTCTGAGGAGCGGTATCAGAAGTTCCTCCGGTCAAAAGAAATGGCAAAGGAAGAAATGAAACGGCTGAAAGAAACCACTGTCGGACCGCAGGACGCGGATGAATTTCTGATTTCGATCGGAAGTTCTCCGTTGAATAACCGGGTATCTCTGTATGACCTTCTGAAGAGGCCGGAAGTGCATTATCAAGAGATGGCGGCCATCGATCCGGACCGCCCGCGTCTTACGCAGCACGTCATCGATGTGATTGAAGTCAATATTAAATACGAGGGATACATCCGCATGCAGGAGAGGAAGATCCAGAAATTCAAGAAACTTGAATCCAGGAAGCTCCCTGAAGATATTGATTATGAGAAGATTGACAATCTGAGAATTGAAGCCCGGCAGAAACTCAGCAGACTGCGTCCGGTATCAGTAGGGCAGGCGTCCCGTATTTCCGGAGTGTCACCGGCGGATATTAATGTGCTGCTGATCTGGCTGGAAAAGAAAAGGAGAATGAAGTAATGAAAGAACTGATACAGAAGATGTTTACAGAAGCAGGGTATAACATCTGCGATGATGCCGCAGAAAAGCTTTCTGTATACATGGACGGCATACTGGAATACAACCAGCATGTCAACCTGACCTCTATTACAGATCCGGAAGAATTCATCACCAAGCATTATCTGGACTCTGCCTCCATTTCTTCTCTTTCCGAGTTTCAGGATGCCGGCACGATCATCGATGTCGGCACGGGCGGAGGATTCCCGGGTGTCCCGCTGGCAGTCCTGTTTCCGGAAAAGAAATTTACGGTGGAGGATTCTCTGCAGAAAAGAATCCGTGTCATCCAGGATCTCTTATCCCGTGCGGGGATTGAAAATGTTGAGGCGGTCCATGCCCGGGCAGAGGACCTGGGAAAGGATCCCGTACACAGAGAGCAGTATGATCTCTGCATTTCCCGCGCGGTTTCCAGAATGTCCGTGCTTGCCGAGTACTGTCTGCCGTTTGTTAAGCCGGGCGGTTTCTTTATCTCCTATAAGGGATCGGATCTGGAAAAGGAACTGGGTGAAGGTAAAAAAGCGGTTCAGGTTTTGGGCGGAGAAATCGATCGTGTGCAGCCTGCGGGAGTCGAAGGAATGCAGCATCAGTTTGTTGTTGTGAAAAAGGTGAAACATACACCGAAAAAGTATCCGAGAAAGGCTGGAACCCCTGGAAAAACGCCAATCCGCTGATCCGTTTCACGTGAAACAATTATGGTATATCAGAAAAGAAACTGGCATTCAATACATGAATCATATATAATGTTAGGTGACTAAAGCAAAATGTCAGGAGGCAGTAATTTTGGGTAAGGCGATAGCAATTTTCAACCAGAAGGGCGGAGTCGGAAAGACGACGACGAATATCAATCTCGGCGCCAGTCTGGCACAGTTCGGAAAGAAAGTTCTCATGCTGGACATCGATCCGCAGGGAAACACAACCAGCGGAGTAGGGGTGTCAAAGAAAGATCTTACAGACACGGTATACGACCTGCTGATTGATAAAGACTACGATCCTCATCGGGCGATTCTTCATACAGGAGTAGAGGGATTGGACCTTATTCCTGCCAACGTGGATCTGGCCGGAGCAGAAGTCGAACTGGTTGCCATGGACGGACGCGAAAAGAGACTGCGTAACGCGATCGGAAAAATCAGTGATGAATACGACTATATCTTTGTGGACTGTCCGCCGTCGCTCGGTCTGCTGACGATTAATTCTCTGAGCGCAGTGCAGAGTGTGCTGATTCCGATTCAGTGTGAATTCTATGCGCTGGAAGGTGTCAGCCAGCTGGTCAGCACAATTGAACTGGTAAAAAACAACCTGAATCCGAATCTGGAAATTGAAGGTGTAGTTCTCAGTATGTTTGATGGAAGGACGAACCTGTCCATTCAGGTCGTGCAGGAAGTAAAGAAGTACTTTGGCGCCAAGGTGTACTCTACGGTAATTCCAAGGAATATCCGTTTGGCAGAGGCACCGGGTTTCGGCATGGCAATTACGGAATATGATCCGAAATCCAAAGGCGCGATTGCATACAGAGAATTTGCGGAAGAATTTCTGGAACGGGAGGGTAAATAATGGCCTCTAAGCCAAAAAATAGAGGACTCGGCAAAGGACTCGGAGCGCTGTTTGCAGAACAGGCTTCTATTGTAGATGAAACGGAACACACTGTAGAAGACATTCAGAAGGAAAATAAGAATCCGGAGAATACCGTTGTTTACATAGAAATCGGAAACATCAAGCCGAACCGCCATCAGCCGAGAAAGTATTTTCACGAAGAAAAAATCGAAGAACTGGCACAGTCTATTCTGGAGCATGGAATTATTCAGCCGCTGGTAGTAAGACCTGCAGAAGAGGGAACTTATGAAATTGTAGCTGGTGAAAGAAGATGGAGAGCTGCGAGAAGAGCCGGGCTGCAGAAAGTTCCGTGCCTGATCAGAGAATTCACCGATGAAGAAAACATGCTGGTGGCGATCATTGAAAATCTGCAGCGTGAGGATCTGAATCCGATTGAAGAAGCGCACGGACTGCAGCAGATGATGGAGACTTACGGGATGACTCAGGAAGAAGTTTCTAAAAGCATCAGTAAGAGCCGTCCGTATATCAGCAACGCACTCCGTCTTCTGAAACTGCCGGAAGAGATTCAGGAACTTGTGGCATCCGGAAAAATTTCCATGGGACATGCGAGAGCACTGATTAATATAAAAAGCAAGTCCCTGCAGCTGGAGCTGTGCCGCAGAATTCTGGATGAAGGACTTTCGGTCCGGGATATTGAAAAGCTCGCGGCAAAGAAAAACAAGAAGAATGATCCGAAGAAACGCGTAAAAAGCGCAGACACCCTCGCCATGGAAGACAGACTGAAAAATCAGTTCGGCACAAAAGTTTCCATCGACCAGAGAGGGAAGAAAGGTGTAATCAAACTGGAGTATTACAGCAGCGATGAGCTGAACCGTCTGCTGGATATGCTGCTTTCAGAGTGATAGAGAGAATGTTTCATGTGAAACGCTGAGTATATGCCCCTTGTTTCCGGGGCATTTGTCATATACTGAAGCTGGAAGTTAGAGGAAAAGATGGCAGAACTGAATTATAAAGAAATACTGACGGAGAAAGTTCCGCTGCCGATGTGCATCGTGAATAAGAACGGAAAAATCATTGATTCCAACTCTTATATGGATGAAGTGTTCGTATACGATGAGATCAAGGATTATGATTTTTTTGCGCTTACCGGCATCAAGATGGAAGAACTGGAAGCATCTGCGGAAAGCCGTGTATTTAAGAAGATCGAACGGAACAATAAGATTTTCCGTCTGGTAACGAGCCGGGCTGACAGCGAATCTGACGATAAGGAAGAAGATGAAACTTCCGGGGTCATTGTGGTATTCTTCAATGACATAACGGCATACGAACAGCTGAAGCAGGACTACAATAATGAACGCATCTGTGTGGCGAGAGTCAATATCGATAACTATGATGAGATGAAAGCCAATACTTCACCGGATATGCGGATGACGATTTCTTCCGAAGCGGATAAAATTATCCGCAAGTGGGCGGGAAAAATCGGCGGATCAATCGTAAATATGAGCCGGAGTGAATATATTATTTACTTTGAATACCGTCATGTGGATGAGATGGTCCGGAATAAATTTTCGATTCTGGATGAAGTCAGAAACATTGAAACGCAGGCAGATTTTCCGATGAGTCTGAGTATCGGTGTCGGTATCGGAGGAGAAAGCATCACCGATACGAGAGATTACGCGGATGGAGCTCTGGACCTTGCGCTCGGACGCGGAGGTGACCAGGCTGTTGTACGAAGAGTAAACAAGATCGAATACTACGGCGGAAAGCTGCAGACGGTAGAAAAAGGAAATAAAGGAAAGTCCAGAGTCGTTGCTCATGCACTGAGCCGTCTGATCGATCAGGCAGACCGTGTCATGATTATGGGACACCGGAATCCGGATATGGATGCCTTTGGAGCTGCGCTGGGAATGTTCCGTGTCTGCATGCTGAATGGAAAGAATTCTTCTATTGTAATTGAGGAAGTCAATGATTCTCTGCAGACCATTTTCAAGCAGGCAAAGGAGAAGGGAACCTATACGTTCCTGACTCATGACCGGGCGAAGGAACTGATTGATGAAAACACGCTTCTGATTGTTCTGGACACACACCGGCCGAGTTTTGTCGAGTGCAGAGATCTGCTGGAGTGTACAGACCGTATCGTGGTCATCGACCACCACAGACGGGCAGTTGACGCGATTGCTAATCCGGTATTGTCCTATATCGAATCCTATGCTTCTTCCACAGCAGAGCTGGTTACGGAAATTCTGGAGTATACGGGAAACAAGAGAGATCTGGATAAGCTTGAGGCAGAAGCACTGCTGGCAGGCATGACCGTGGATACGAACCGTTTTGCAGTAAAGACTGGTGTCAGAACGTTCGAAGCAGCGGCCTGGCTCAGAAGAGCCGGCGCAGACACGACAGAAGTCAAGCGTCTGTTCCAGACGGATCTGGACGACTTTAAAACGAGGTCGAGAGGACTGTCCTCTGCGCATATCGGAGAGGACGGCATTGCAACATCCATATGTCCGGGATATAATCAGGAAGCACAGATTATCAATTCGCAGGTTGCGGATGAGCTGCTGAATGTCCGGGGTGTAAAGGCCAGTTTCGTTGCCGGCCGGGATGAAACCGGACAGACGGTGGTCAGTGCCAGATCGCTGGGCGATATTAATGTTCAGCTTATAATGGAAAAACTTGGCGGCGGCGGACATTTAACAACGGCCGGCGCACAGGTAGAAATGAGTCCGGAAGAAGTGCTGACGATGGTCAGAAATATTCTGGACGGTGATAAAGATAATGAAGAGAAGGGCAGGTAGACATGCAGGTAATATTAAAGCAGGATGTAAAAGGAACAGGTAAAGCAGGCAGTGTAGTAAAGGTAAGCGACGGATACGCGCGCAACATGCTGATTCCAAAGGGAATGGCGGTAGAAGCAACGAAGGCGAATATCCGCAGCCTTGAGAAAGAAAAGGCCCAGCAGGCTGAGGAAGAAGCTGAGAAGAGAGCAGAGGCGAAGAAACAGGCTGAAGTAATCAACGGAAAGTCCGTTGAGATCAAGACCAAGGCCGGCGAAGGCGGAAGGCTCTTCGGATCCATCACTTCCAAGGATATTGCAGAAGCGGTAAAATCCCAGCTGGGAATCGACACAGACAAGAAGAAAATCCAGCTTGACAGTCCGATCAAGAGCATGGGAACTTTCCATGTAACGGTAAAGCTCTACTATGAGATTCACGCGGAGCTGACAGTCAACGTAACGGAGGCGTAAATTACCGGTATGAATGGAAAAATTCCTCCACATAATGAAGACGCAGAACGTTCCGTTCTGGGAGCGGGTCTTCTCAGCAGGGATGCTCTGGCAGATACACTGGAACTGATTCAGGAAGAAGATTTCTATAATAAGGCAAATGCGGCAGTCTTTCATGTTATGAAGGATATGTATATTTCCGGAAAGCCGATTGATATTGTTACCGTCTGTGAAGAACTGAAGCGCAGAAACGAACTGGATGCCGTCGGGGGAAGAAGCTATGTAGCGGAACTTTCCGGCGGAGTCCCGTCAACCAGCAACGCATCAGAATATGCGAAGATCGTTGCAGAAATGTCGTCCATGCGGGCTCTGATTAAAAGTTCAGAAGAAATTCGTGAAAAATGCTATCAGAGTCAGGATGATGCGGAAGATATTCTGGATTATGCAGAAAAAAGTATATTTTCCATTGCGCAGTCCCGCCAGCGGAGCGATTATGCCCCGCTTAGTGAAGTCCTGATCAGTAACATTGATATGATCAATGAAGCTGTCCGCAACCAGGGACAGGTTGTCGGACTTACCACCGGCTTTCAGCAGCTGGATTCCATTACAGCCGGACTTCATCCGTCCGACCTGGTTATCGTTGCTGCCAGACCGGCAATGGGAAAGACGGCATTTGCTCTGAATATCGCGCAGAACGCGGCAGTCAAAGGAAATGCCAAGGTAATGATTTTCAGCCTGGAAATGTCTAAGGAACAGCTGGGTCAGAGACTGCTGGCCATGGAAGCCCGGGTAGATATGGAAAATATTAAGAAGGGAAACCTGAATCGCGAAGACTGGGACAGAATTCTGCAGGCTGCCGATGTACTGGCGGGTGCGTCAATCTTTATTGATGATACGCCGGATGTGAGCGTGTTTGAAATTAAAAATAAATGCCGGAGAATGAAAGCCGAGAAGGGACTGGATCTGATCGTCATCGACTATCTCCAGCTGATGCATGGTGAGGGAAAAGCGGACAGCAGACAGCAGGAAATCAGTAACCTGTCTCGTTATCTGAAACTGCTGGCCAGAGAAATGGACTGTCCGGTCATCGTACTGTCACAGCTTTCCCGTGCACCGGAGCAGAGACCGAATCACCGGCCGATTCTTTCCGACCTGAGAGAATCAGGATCCATCGAACAGGACGCGGATATTGTTATTTTTTTATACCGTGATGACTATTATAACGAAGATTCTGATAAGCCGGGTGTGTGCGAAGTCAATCTGGCAAAGCACAGGAGCGGTCCGACAGGAACGATTGAACTCACCTGGGTAGCCAGATATACCAAGTTTGCGGATAAGGCGTAAACAGACGGGCATTCCCATATTCATGGAGAATATGCTGAAATCACAAAATCAACATATACTCTGCAACAATAGGGATGTAACATAGGATAAAATAGGTTAGATAACCCTGAGGACGGCGGAGATGAATTTTTACAGACAAAAAATCAGCGATTTCTTTCTGCGGGATACAAATATTGAAAACATCTTTATTAATGAATATCTGCCAGCAGCGCCGGGAGATTATGTAAAGGTGTTTATTTACGGATATATGTATGCGCAGTACGGAATGGAAATCAGTGAGCACATGATTGCTGAACAGCTGGGTCTCAGCGAGAAGCTGGTTGCGCAGGCATGGAATTACTGGGAAGATCTGGGCCTGATCCGGAAAACCTTTGTCAACGGCGATAAAGATGTTAACTTGTGCATTGAATTTGTCAATCTGAAAGATGAAATGTACGGAACGGGGTCTTCGGAGACAGACCAGGAAGAGGATTCGCAGAGCGGGGTAGAAAATCTGCTGGATAACGATTCTCTGCAGAGACTGTTCTCACAGATTGAAAGTGGTTTCGGAAGGAGTCTGAGCTCGACAGAGGTAAAGACGATTCTCGGATGGATTACGGAGGATAAAATTACTCCGGAAGTCGTGCTGTTCTGTGTGCAGTATTGTCTGCAGAAGAATAAGACCGGAATGAAGTATATTTCGGCTGTCGTCCATGGATGGGCTTCCAGAGGTCTGAATACGGTGGATGCCGTAAAAGATTACCTGCAGGAAGTCGATCAGAGATACTATCAGTACCGAAGAATTCTTCAGGCCCTCGGGTTTACCAGAAATGCGACCGAGGCAGAGAAAAATTTAATGGACAGCTGGTTCGATGATATGGGCTATAATATTGATAAAATATTAGAGGCCTGCAGCAAGACAGCCGGCATCTCCAATCCGAATTTCAATTATGTCGATAAGGTTCTGAAGAACTGGAAGACAGAGGCGGATAAGCAGAAACGTGATGTCAATGCAAGAAAACCGGTTACACAGGCTGTTTTGAACCAGTACTATGAATACTTGAGACGCACGGAAGAAAAAGAAGCGCAGGAGCGTCTTCAGGAAGTATATGAAAAGATTCCGCGCATTAAAGAAATTGATGAGGAAACACGTCAGCTGAGTTCGGATCTGACCAAAGCGATGCTCCAGGGCCGGGATTCGGAAGAAGCTGGAAAACGCGCACAGATGGACCGTCTTGCAGAAGAGCGTGCGGTTCTTCTGACGGATCATAATTACGATATGGAATATACGGATATCCATCACCGCTGTGAAAAATGCGGTGACACGGGAATAACAGATCTGGGAGAACAGTGCAGCTGTGTAGCAGAGCGGATGAAGGAAGCAGAAGTCTGGCAGCATCAGTTAGGGTAGGAAATGAGCGTAAAGGGCAGAAAAAGAAAGAAGAAAAAAAACAGAATCAATCCTTCCAGGATGGCGCTGACACTGATCATGGTTTTCCTGCTCGGTGCGAGCGGGGTTTCGGTTCATACGGTTCTGCAGCTGCAGAGCGAGCAGAACCATCTGAAGTCTAAGAATGCGCAGCTGAAGACGAAGCGTTCGGAGCTTCAGGAAGAGCTGAAAAGTGTAAATAAGGACAGTTACATTGAACAGCAGGCAAGAACGCAGCTGCACATGATCAAGCCGGGAGAAGTTGTTTATGTTTTAAAGGATAGTTCTTCTGGAAACAGTTCATCTTCGAAATAAAATCGCTGCCTGTTTTGCGGGGCGGATGAGTATTTCCGCGGCAGGACAGGCGGATTTATGATGCGGAGCGCAGCGGAATGCGGCCGCGGACAGAAGCGATGATGGAGATGATGCGGGAATATATTATGGATAAGATGAAAATTAACGAAGTAATTGTGGTGGAAGGCCGTGATGATACAGCAGCAGTCCACCGCGCAGTAGATGCGGAGACGATCGAGACCCACGGATTCGGACTCAGTGATGAAATGTGGAAGCGCATCGAATCTGCATATAAAAAGAAGGGAATTATCGTCTTTACAGATCCGGACTCCGCGGGAGAACGAATCCGTAAAAAAGTAACGGAACGCTTTCCTGACGCCGGGCAGGCCTTTCTTCCGAGATCCCAGGCCATGAAGAAGGACAATATCGGCGTGGAGAATGCGAAACCGGAGGATATCCGGGAGGCGCTTTCCAAGGCGCACTGCACCGTATGTGAACAATCAGAGCAGAGCGCGCCAGCCATCAGCTGGGAGGACATGCTGGAAAACGGCTTATGCGGAGGCAGCGGAAGCCGCGCCAGAAGACAGGCCCTGGGCGATCTCCTGGGAATCGGCTATGGAAACGCGCGTGCTATGCTGAAAAAACTGAACGGATTTAATATCGACAGAGAGGAGTTTTATGGAGCTTTACAATCCATTAACGATCAAACTGTTAAAAAATAAATATGGATTTCAGTTCGCGAAAAGTTTCGGACAGAATTTCCTGATTGATTCGGATGTCATTGACGGAATTGCGGGGGGTGCTGGCCTTGACCAGGATGATTTTGTCCTGGAAATCGGGCCGGGCATCGGTGTGCTGACATCGGAAATCTGCCGGCGCGCCGGAAAGGCTGCGTCCATTGAAATCGACCCGCACATGGTTGAGGTCCTGCATGACACGCTGGCGGAGTTTTCCAATGTCCACGTGATTCAGCAGGACGTGTTGAAAGCGGATCTGAACCAGATCATCGCGGATGAGCGCGGGACCTGCAGCCGGGTGAAGGTCCTGGGCAATCTTCCTTATTACATCACGACGCCGATTATCATGAAACTGCTGATGGAGCACGTTCCGGCAAAATGCATCGTCATTATGATGCAGAAGGAGGTCGCAGACCGTATCCGGGCCAATCCGGGGAGCCGCACCTACGGCGCACTGTCGGTCACCGTTCAGTATTACTGTGAGGTGTCTGAGGTAATGGAAGTTCCGCGTCAGTGCTTTATGCCGCAGCCAAAGGTGGATTCCGCCGTACTGCGGCTGGATGTCCGCAGCAAACCGGCTGTTGACGTGAAGGATGAGGCGATGTTCTTCCGCTGTGTCAAGGCGGGATTCAGTCAGAGAAGGAAGACCCTGCTGAATTCGCTGATGACCATGGGGGAGAGTAAGGACCGCGTCCGCGGCGCCCTGGAACGTGCAGAGATTGATCCGCGAAGACGTGCAGAGACTCTGAGTCTGGAGGAATTCGGCCGTCTGTCGGATGTGTTTGCGGAAAAATAAAAGGGAAATGGGAGAGGGACCGGATATGATGTCCGGAAGCAGAGAGTGGAGTGAAACCTGATGAATAAACTGAAGCAATTTTATCATAATCCAAAGGTCCGTAATCCATTCGTATGGGATCTGATCCTGGCGTTTATCTTCAATCTGATCATTGAGACGCTGGCGAGACATTCCATGCCGGGATATGGCGGACTCTATTTTATGGTGACCAAACCGCTTGCCTTTTTCGACAATGTTCTGATCATCTACGCAACGCTCGTTGTGTCGGCACTGTTCCGAAGGAGCACATTCGTACTGACGTTGATTTCATCGGTGTGGATGGCCATCGGTGTGACGAACGGAATCATTCTGTCACAGCGTATGACACCGTTTACGGTGAAGGATTTCAGTTCCATGGCCGACGGCGCTACGATCATGACAAACTATTTTTCCAAGGTCCAGCTGTTCCTGATGTTCGGTGCGGTAGCTTTGCTGCTGGTTGTATTTATCCTGCTGTTTATCAAGGGGCCTAAGCGGAAGGGGAATATACATTTCAAGAAGAGCCTGATTACTGTTGTACTGATTATCCTGGCCGCATTCGGAGCGACTACGGGACTGATCAAGACCGGAAATCTGGCGACATTCTTTGGAAATCTGGCTTATGCCTATGATGACTACGGGGTGCCGTACTGCTTCATCAATACCTGGATGAACACGGGAATCAAGAGACCGGCCAACTACAGCAAGACTGCTGTACAGAAGGTCTTCCCGAAGAAGGATCTGACGAAGAATAAGACCATGAAGTTTGAGAAAGATGACTCGGCAAATAAAGAAAACAAGCCGAACATTCTTTTCTTGCAGCTGGAGTCCTTTGTCGATCCTGAGTTGTTCACCAACATCAAGTATTCTCAGGACCCGATTCCATACTACCGCAGCCTGATGAAGAATTATTCATCCGGAAATCTGACCGTTCCTGCCTGCGGAGCAGGTACAGCGAACACCGAGTTTGAGGTCATGACCGGACTCAGCATCAAGTTCTTCGGACCTGGAGAATATCCGTTCAAGTCTGTACTGAAGGATGAAACGGCAGAGAGTATTGCATGGGATCTGCGTGACATCGGATATTCCGCACACGCCATCCACGACCACAGAGCGATGTTCTACAACCGAAATACGGTATTCAACAACATCGGCTATAACACATTCACTTCTGTAGAATACATGCCGAATGTCGAGAAGACGCCGAAGGGCTGGGAGAAGGATAAGATCCTGATCCCACAGATCATGGACGCGATGAAATCCACCAAGAGCAGAGATTACATCTACACAATTTCTGTTCAGGGACACGGAAAATATCCGTCTGACCAGGTGCTGACAAATCCGAAGATCAAGGTCACAAAGGCGCCGAATGAAGAGCTGAAGAATAAATATGAGTACTACGTCAACCAGATTTATGAAATGGACCAGTTCGTAAAACAGCTGACGAATACTCTTTCCAAGGATAAGGAGCCGACCATTCTGATCATGTACGGAGACCATATTCCGGCACTGGAAGTCACTTCAGACAACTACGCACTGCCGAGCCTGTATCAGACCCAGTACGTCATCTGGAGCAACTATAAGATGAAGAGAATCCATAGGAACATGCACGCCTATCAGCTGGCTGCATACGTCTTCAACCGGCTCGGCATCCACAACGGAACAACCATCAAGTATCATCAGCAGGTTAACCACCACAGCAAGAACTACCTGAAGAACCTCAAGCTCCTTGGATACGATATGCTGTACGGAAAGCACTACATCTACGGCGGAAAGAAATTCCCGAAGGGCGGCATGAAGATGGGCGTAAAGACCATTAAGGTTAATAAGGTTGTGGAAGTTTCAGGCAAGTACTATATCCAGGGTGAGAACTTTACTGAACAGAGTAAGATCACGCTGCACGGAAAGACCCTGAGCACCAAGTACCTGACCCCGCAGCTGCTGGTTCTGAAGAAGAAGGTAGACCCGAGCGAGGCGAAGTACATGAAGGTCAGCCAGGTTGATAAATCCGACAATACCATCATCAGTACGACAGAGTAGGAGTGAAGTATGCGGAGAATCATTAAGACAGTCATGAAATGGATTTTCCTGCTCTTCATGCTGATCCTCATCATAATCGTAGGGATGAACGCCTGGATGTGCAGTCAGGAGTCTCCGAATAAGACGATGACCGTCACCAGTGACAGCCAGACACTGACCACCGCGCAGAAAGCGGAATTCAAGAAGCTGAACCCCCAGTGTATCATTGTACTGGGGGCCGGCATCAAGAACAGTATCGAGCCTTCAGACATGCTGAAGGACCGGCTTGATACTGCGATCCTCCTGTATAAAGCCGGAGTGGCACCGAAGATCCTCCTGACCGGGGACAATGGAACCGTCCAGCATAATGAAATTCACGTCATGCTGATGTATATGCGCAGAGCGGGAATCCCAGACAGCAAGATCTTCTGCGATCACGCGGGATTCTGCACCTACGATTCCATGTACCGCGCACAGTCCATTTTCAAGGTGAAGCGCGCAGTTGTCGTGACACAGTCCTATCATCTGTACCGTTCCCTTTACATCGCTGACAAGCTCGGTATTAAGGTTCAGGGCGCGGCATCCGACCAGGGCTCATACAGCGGGCAGGCCTACCGCAATTTCCGCGAAATCCTGGCACGGGTGAAAGACATGATAAATGTTGCCGTTCATGCGAAGCCGACCGTGGGCGGCAGTAAGATTCCGATCACCGGAAGCGGCGTCAGCAGCCACGGAGAGTAGGGACAAAAAACAAACACGCAAGGGAACACGGGCAGTAATGCTCCGCATCCCCTGCGTGCTTTTCTTTTACTAGGAACAGCAGCCGGCTGGAATACGCCTGGCTGGTATCCGGAAAGGGACGGCCGCTGACAGCGGCATGTTCATACAAGCGCCCCCGGTTATCAGAATCCGTGCAGTGAAAAAGCTACTCCAGTACTTCCGGATTCGGCAGCGCCTGCCGGATGGTCTCTTCAATCTGGGTTTCTGCTTCGTTCTGGGCGTGACGGTCCAGACCCGCAGTTTCTACATAAGGGTGGATTCGTACGTGCAGTTCTGCCGGATGATAGACGCCCGTTTCCTCATAAACATGGTAGGCCCCCTCCAGGGTAACCGGGACGATCGGAACCTTGGCTTTGAAGGCCATTTTAAAGCTTCCGCGCTTAAAGTGGCGCATCCGTGTCTCGCGGCTTCTGGTGCCCTCAGGGAAGATGACCAGGTTATACCCCTGCTTCAGCCTTTTCGCGCCTTCCTGCAGGCTTTTCATCGCTTCGCGGGGGTTCCCTCGTTTCAGGAAGAGGCTTCCGATATTGCTGATCCAGCGTCCCAGCATCGGGACTTTTTCCAGAGAATCCTTTGCGATAAAGCCGATCTGCCGTTCATCCAGGGCCACCAGCAGCGCAAGAATATCCGCATAGCCCTGATGGTTGGCGATAATCAGGAAACCGTCTTCCTTCGGCAGATTATCCTGTCCGGTGACGGTTACCGTCAGGCGCAGCCGACGGCAGATGTCCTGCGCCCACAGATATGCCGCGTGTCCGGTGACCTCCCGGTCTTTTACCGGATCTCCGGTCTCCCTGGCCGCGAGAATGTCCTTTTCATAATGATTAAACGCACGCAGTGAATTTGCGACCCTGATTAATGCAGGGATATTCCGTAATTTACTCATAATTATATCTCCCATTGTCACCAGTCCGACAAAAATGAACGGCCGGCCCGGATTTCTCTGAATCTTATCTTAGAATCTGATTTAAGTATAAATAGAAAAGGATGCAGAATCAAGAAAAGTGCGGTGACCGGACAGAAAACACCGCAGATCCTGCGTATGAAAATCCATGCACTTGTGGTATTATATTACGCATGTAAAACCAGAGGAGGGAATATGAATTCAAATGCACTGAATAATCCGGAGCAGACAGCGTATCGGTACAGGGGACGAATTATCGGAGGCATCTGCTTCATCGCGCTGTTCTGCCTGATCGCCTGGCTCGTCATCCACGGATACACGCACAGGATTGACCACAGAGTCCAGTATTTCGCCTACAGCACCAGAAACGGCGTCACAGACCGCATTCTGGTACCGATCACTTATATGGCCCATAAATACTTTATTATCGCCGTCATCGCGGTTCTGCTGGCCATACCGCGTACCAGAACCGAGTACGGCCTGCCGCTGGCCCTTTCTTCGTCGCTGGGACTGCTTCCCTATAAGATCCTGAAGACCACGATCGCCCGGCCGCGCCCGAATCCGGCCAGATGGCTCGTGATTGAGCATGGATTCAGTTTTCCGAGCGGCCATTCCATGAACGGTCTGATTTTTTACGGCATGCTGATTTTCCTGATCAGAAGAAGCAGCCTTTCGCGATATCAGAAGAATGTGCTGACCGTCGTGTTCGGGCTTCTGATTCCGCTGATCGGCTGGACGCGCCTTTTCTGCGGCGTGCATTACGTCAGCGACGTTTTCGGCGGCTGGACCCTGGGACTTGCCTGGGTGCTGCTTGTCTCCTGTCTTATTGACCTTTGCCGGCAAAAGACAGCCAGCAAGAAGAAAAAACAGATTTCTTGAAAATTACATGGGTAAAACCAAGCAAGTTACGGTATAATAACAGTAACGTGTCCGGACAGCTTTCCGGATATGAAAAATCAGGACTGAAACGTCTTTATAAGGAGGAAATTATGATTTACGTATGTGACACATGTGGATATGAGTACGACCCAGCGAAGGGTGATCCGGATAACGGAGTAGCTCCGGGAACAAAGTTTGAAGATCTTCCGGATGACTGGACATGCCCGGTATGCGGAGTAGGCAAGGACGAGTTCTCCCCGAAGGAGTAGTTTTCCAAGGTTCGCATGAACCACTCATAACAGAAGGTAAAAATAAAGGAGCCTGGACAGCACAGACCTGCTGCAGGGCTCCTTTTTTATGTTCTATTTCAATCAATCCGTTACGATCTGTATTTGTTTTATATCTGTCTGTTAGTCCTCGCTGTTCAGGAGGTCTGTATCGATCGGATAGCGGCCGAAAATCCTTGCCGCGTCCATCAGGGCGGTCATGTTTTCTGCCGGTGTGCCGGTCGGCATCTGGCATCCTGAGGTCAGGGTAAATCCGCACGGGGAATCCCAGGCATCGCGGATGCAGGCTTTGGCGGAACGCAGAACATCCTGCGGTGTGCCGTAGCGCATGACATCGACAGGCGGGACATTTCCCATGATGGTCATCTTGTCGCCGAGGACTTTCTTCGCTTCCAGCAGGCTCTCACAGTTATCCAGGCTGAATCCGGAGATTCCGGTGTCACGCAGATCTTCCCAGATCTTGCGGCTGGTTCCGCAGATATGAAGGCCGCATCCTGCGCCCTGGCTCTTGATGAAATCAACGTTCTTCTGCAGGTATGGCAGGGAGAAGGTCTTATACTGCTTCTCATTAATCAGGGAAGTGGAGCTGACTGGGTCGCAGAATCCGATGCCGATGCCCATGTCGATGACACGCTTGATATAGCGGTTATTGTTCTCTACGATGACATCCAGCAGCTGGTGGATTTTCTCCGGCGCCTTGATCATGCCGATCATCAGATGCTCGGTTCCCATAACCATAGCGGCGATGGTGAACGGTCCGGTGACGCTGGCGCTGATCGGAACGGTTTTTCCGAGTTTATCCTTAACCATCTGCAGTCCCTTCAGGATGATCGGAAGGCGGCCGTCCTTATCGACATCGACCAGTTTCGCATTGTCGATGTCCTTCAGACTCTTGATGGCCGGTGTTTTCAGCTGGGAAATATTGTTGTCGGAATAAGAAATTTCCGATCCCATGGCTTCCGCCATTCCGCGCAGGGTAGTGGAAAGTCCGGCACTGTCGGAGTGGAAATTCTCCTGCAGCCAGACTTCCAGGTCACACATCATTTCTGCGGAATGGTAGTATTTATCAATAGACATGCCCATCATCGGAGCCATTGTCTCTCCGGTATCCAGGCTGCATGGGATGCGGTCTACTTCCTTTCCCTGTGCGTATAATGTCGACCTCTCCAGTGCCGTCAGTTCGTCCTTCGGTACTTCCAGGCCGTGAAGATACTTCTCGATCATTCTTTCCTCCTTAGTTTACACCCATCATTTCTTTCATTTTCAGCACGGCAGCGTGTGCGTTCGGTGTATATGCGTCCGCGCCGATCAGGTCGGCAAACTTCTGAGAAATCGGGCCGCCGCCGATCATAACCTTATATTTATCGCGGATGCCGCGTTCTTTCAGTTTGTTGACTACTGTGCGCATGCCTTCCATGGTTGTTGTCATCAGGGTAGACATACAGATCAGATCGCAGTGCTTTTCCTCTGCCGTATCGATGAATTTATCCAGCGGAACATCCTTTCCCAGGTCATAGACCTTGAATCCCGCGGCTTCACACATGATCTTAACGAGGTTCTTTCCGATGTCGTGGGTGTCTCCCTCAACGACGCCGATGACCAGGCTGATTGGTGTATCCAGTGTTTCCTGCTTGATATGCGGCTTCAGCACATCAATTCCCGCGTTCATCGCAAAGGAAGAGGTCATAACCTCCGGCAGGAAATATTCTTCTGTTTCAAACAGCTCGCTGACCCGGTTCATGCCGTCGATCAGTCCCTCGCGGATCGTTTCCGATGGATCAACTCCGTCTTCCAGAGACTGCTCGCAGAGTTCTTCTACCGTTTCATCGTCCATGTCGACAACATTGTCGCTTATTTCCTTGAAAAGTTCTTTTTTGTCCATAGTTCTCACGCTCCTGTAATGTATACTTCAGGGACAAAAGCTAAATCGTGCAAGGTAATAGAATACCATCAAAAGCGGAAACAGCCGGTCTGAACCGTGCTGCCTCCGCTGTGTATTGTGTATGCTAATCGTATTGTAATACGCAGTTAGTCGAGATGATCAGGGTCTTCTGATTCAATTTCTTTATTTTCTCTGCGGATTTTCTTAACTTCTTCAACGTCGTTCTCTGCGCAGTCGTACTCCCAGTTCCACGGGTTCTTCTTCGTGAATCCGTCTGCGAACGGAATGAAGATGGAAACCAGTGCTACGACGAACAGGATCATGCAGTACCATACATACGGAACGATGCTCGTCGGATTGAGGGATGAGGAACCCTTCAGGTAGGAGTTGGCCAGGGACATGCACATCAGGATCTGTGCGCCGTAAGGAAGAACTCCCTGCAGGCAGCAGGAGAAGATGTCCAGCAGGGACGCTGTACGTCTCGGATCGATGTGATACTTGGTGGAAATTTTCTTTGCCAGAGATCCTGCGACTACGATAGATACGGTGTTGTTTGCCGTTGCACAGTCGATCAGAGCGGTCAGAAGAGAAATACCGACCTGAGCGGATTTCTTTCCTTTCATGACTTTCGCCAGCTTTTCCAGCAGCCAGTTTATTCCGCCGTTGTGCATAACCATTTCTGCCATTCCGGCAACCAGCATAGTCAGGAAGAATACTTCATTCATGCTGGTGAATCCGGTCCATACATTCTGGGCGAATGTGAAGACGGTCAGCTTGCCATAGCACATGCCGATAATGCCGGCCATGAAAATTCCGATGGTCAGAACCAGGAATACATTCATGCCGATCAGTGCCAGCACCAGAACGGCAATGTAAGGAACAACTTTCATGAAACTGAAGCTCAGGCTCTTCATCGCGACGATGGTGTCCGGACGGCCGAAGATCAGCAGCAGGACGATCGTGATAATCGCGGATGGGAGGGAAATCAGGAAGTTCATGTGGAACTTATCCTTCATGCCTACGCCCTGTGTACGGGTTGCAGCGATCGTTGTATCGGAAATCATGGACAGGTTGTCTCCGAACATTGCTCCGCCGATGCAGGCGCCGATAACCAGCGGAATGCTCAGATGGCCCTTATCTGCAATTCCGATTACGATCGGGATGATTGCGCCGACGGTTCCCATGGAGGTTCCGGTGGCAGTACTCATAAATGCGGCGATAATGAAGATGCCGGCAGCCAGGAAGCGGACTGGAATGAAAGTCAGTCCCATATTGACTGTAGCATCTCTTCCGCCCATTGCTGCAGCGACTGTGGAAAATGCGCCGGCAAGGATATAGATGATCAGCATGGTGATGATATCTTCCTTTCCGACTCCTCTTGCGAAGATGGAGAAACGCTCACCGAGGCTGCCTCTGGTCATAAAGAAAGTAACCAGAACCGCGACGAACATCGCAGATACGGACGGGAACTGATAGAATGCCATCGCTACTCCCCTGGCCTGCAGGATCAGTCCTGCACCCAGATAGATGGCAATGAAAACCAGAAATGGCAGAAGAGCGATTCCGCTGCTTTTCTGTTTTCGAAGGTCATGATTCTCACTCATAATAAACTCCTTTAGATAATTGCATTAAACCAATAACCAATAAATGATATCCAACATATTCTCTTTGCAGGCACACTCTGTATTTTCAGAGTGCCTTGCCTGCAAACAGAATAACATAAAAGCAAAAGAAGGGTTATACCCGGATAAATTAATATTATCAATAAAAGGATGTATGTATAAACCCTGTATAAATATACTGTTCCGAAAGCGAAACAGTATGTATAAAAATTGTTATAGTTGATTAACTAAATATAAGAATAATAAATGATTCGTTGTTGTGAATAAACAAATGCAACATTATCGACTGTGGTTATAAAATTATATAGTGATATTGATAGTATTAATATTTATCGCTGTTAAATAAATGACAAGGAGAAAATTTGTTGCCAGCTGTATTTCAGACCAAAATAGCAGGTAAATTGTATTTAGAAATTTGTACCACGGTACAAAACCCGGACGCCACGAATTGGAATGGACAGCAGGTGTGGAGAAAAAACATCCTGAACTGCGGTCTAATAATGAGAGAATAGAAAGCATTCTGACAATCTACAGAAGACTGTACAGGTTTAGATCGTGTTGAGGAGAAGGAGAGAGGCCAGTGCAGTAAATAAAAATGTTGTCTCATAGATGGATGTATGAGAGAAATGTACTTCATGTACAAGTTGCAAAAGCCGAAAATTGGGATATACGCATTATTATTATAATACTATTTAAAATATATTGTTCATGATGTACAAAAAAGTATTAGATTACACTATTACAGGGACATGCTCTCACGATTCTTGACGATAAAGGCGCCGCTGTTTTAAAATGATGGAAGTGTGAAAACGCAGAAATAAAAAAGCCGCGATGAAGTGGTGTAAATAATGTTAGAAATGGAAGTGGCAGGAATGAATAAACCAACACTGTTGATTATGGCCGCCGGAATGGGCAGCCGTTACGGCGGACTGAAGCAGATTGACCCGATCACTGATCAGGGGGAAGTGATCATGGACTTTTCCCTTTATGACGCGATGATGGCCGGCTTCGAGCGCGCGGTGTTCGTCATTAAGAAGGAAAATGAAGAGGCGTTCAGAAAGCTGATCGACGGACGTATCGATAAATACATGGATGTAGAAATCGTTTACCAGAAAATGGACGATCTTCCAGATGGTTATAAGGTGCCGGAAGGCCGGGTAAAGCCGTGGGGAACAGGCCATGCCATCCTTGCAGCACGCCAGGTCATCGACGGACCATTTGCCGTCGTAAATGCCGACGATTATTACGGCCCGACTGCCTTCCATCTGCTGTACGACTATCTGGAAAACGTGAAGGACAGCGAACCCTACCAGTACGCAATGGTCGGCTTCCAGCTGGAAAAGACTCTGAGCGAGAGCGGCACCGTAGCCAGAGGAATCTGCGAGCTGACGGATGACAATCTGCTGAAGAACGTCACAGAGCGCACCAAGGTCATGTCCAGAGGCGAATTCACCGGCTACACCGAAGATGATGGAAAGACCTGGACAGAAATTCCGCAAGGCAGCACCGTCTCCATGAACTTCTGGGGATTCACCGGCGCATTCATGAAAGAAGCGTGGGACCGCTTCCCGGGCTTCCTGGATCAGATCCTGCGTGATAACCCGATGAAGGGTGAGTACTTCCTTCCGTCCATTGTTGAGGGACAAATCAAAGAAGGCAGGGCACAGGTCCATGTTCTGAAAACCCCGGATAAGTGGTATGGCGTAACCTATCATGAAGACCACGACATCGTCGCGGCCGCCATTCAGTCCATGAAAGACAAGGGTGAGTATCCGGAGGTTCTCTTCCGGAAAGAGCCAGAGAACGTGGTCTGGAGAGAGCTGCGTCCGAAGGAGGAGTAGAGAAAAAGCCGGATGAGTTCAATCAGACCCTGATTGAGTTCATCGATAAGTAAATCTGGAAATGCAGGAGACTGCTGCTTCATGTTGTCCTTTGGCATGGGGCGGCAGTCTTTTTCTGTGTAATTATTTTTATTTCAGGAAAAACTGCTTGCTATTCCATTATCAGGTGATATAATAGACCAGTACACGTAAAATCCTTGCACCGTTGAGGAACGGTGCCATATAGTCCATAGGGAGGTGAAAGCTATGACGAATTATGAAGTAATGTTCATCCTCGATCCGACACTCAGTGAAGAGGAAAAGAAGGCTGCAATCGAGAAGGTTCAGGGCGTTATCTCTGAGCACGGTGAACTGGGAGACACGGATGTCTGGGGACTCAGAAAGCTGGCATACCCGATTCAGAAGAAGAATGAGGGATACTATGTAGTTACAGAGTTCAAGGCAGATACAGAATTTCCTAAGGAGCTCGACAGAAGAATTAAGATCTCTGACAAGATTATCAGACATATGATCGTAAATAAGGACGCAAAATAGTCTTTAAAGATCAGATGAAAGGGTGCGAACATGAATAGTGTTGTACTGATCGGGAGATTAACGAAAGATCCGCAGGTCCGTTACACATCCGGAAGTCAGATGGCAGTTGCAAGCTTCACGCTTGCGATTGACCGTCCGGTGAGAAACGGCGGAGAACGTCAGGCGGATTTTCCTAGGATCGTTGTATTTGGAAGACAGGCAGAGACCTGCGAGAAATATCTGGCCAAGGGCAGACTCGTAGCAGTCAGCGGCCGTATTCAGACGGGAAGCTATCAGAACCAGAAGGGTGACACCGTTTATACGACAGATGTTGTAGCGAACCGTGTAGAATTCCTGGAATGGGGTGACCGTCAGGGCAGCGGATCAGGTCAGAATTACCGTCAGGGCGGAAATGACGGATATTCCGGCGGTTATAACGGCGGATATCAGAATCAGAACGCAGGCGGTTATGGCGGCGGGTACGGACAGGGCCAGCAGGCTCCTTCATATTCCGCTCCGCAGCAGGGTCAGTCTGCACCGCAGGCACAGAATCAGCCGGCTCAGAATGACCAGGCAGATGATATGCCGGATTCCTTTGAAGCGATCGATGAAGACGTTCCATTCTAATGGAAAGGGGATAGAATATCATGGCTATGGATAACAGACGCCGCGGCGGCATGAGAAGAAAGAAAGTATGCCAGTTCTGCGCAGATAAATCAGAAGTTATCGATTACAAGGACGTTGAGAAGCTGAAGAAGTTTGTTACTGAGAGAGGTAAGATTCTTCCGAAGAGAATCACAGGAACTTGTGCTAAGCACCAGAGAGAGCTGACTACAGCGATCAAGAGAGCAAGAATCGTTGCTCTTCTGCCATACGTTGCAGACTAATTACTCTGATCTGGATGATTAGGCAGCTGACATGTGCTTTCATGCAGCTGACGATATAGAAATGAATTTGACACGCTGGCGACACAGTTCAGCTGCGCGCAAGACGTGACACGGATAACCGCACAGGGGGATGCAGAGGAATTTCCAATGCACCGGCTGTGCGGTTTTTTCGTGCGCGGAACTAATCGTGCGGAGCGGGTCAGGATGGGCATTCCATTCGCCGAGAACCGCTTTATTGTGGATCACAGACGCATTTTATCATGACATGAAGAGAAAATGGGGAAAAGATGAAATGCTTCATGAAAATAACGTGAAAAAGATGAAATGCTTCATGTTTTTCGTGTATAAAAGCTGAAGTATTTCATAAAAACCATGCTTTCCCAATGCTGGCAAGGATAAAGGCTATTAATCTGTATCTTTATCAGGTAAGAAAAAACCGCAAAGCCGGTCGTTCCCGGCTCCGCGGTCTGCAGAACATGATATTCTGTTGTATTACTTGGAAGTGCTTGTCTCTTCCTTCAGCACCTTGATGGTAACAGTGCTTCCAGCCTTCACTTTGCTTCCGGCAGTAGTCTGCTCATAAACCTGTCCGAAGGAGGCGTCGCCGAAGCGGTCGGCGTTCTTCTTCAGTTCATCGGCTGTCAGGGTTGTGTACTCGGTCTGGACGGTGAAGCCGGCCTTTTCCAGTGTTTCTTTAGCCTCGGCCTCCGTCTTTCCTTTGACGTCCGGCACTTCCTTCATGGTCTCGGCAGCGATGGTTACGGATGTCTTTGCAACAACTTTCTTATTCGTCGTGCTGGCCAGAGCGTAAGTTACGGTGTAGTTTCCGTCCTCGGAGAAGACGTAGGTCTCAGCCTTTGCGTAAGACATTGTTGACGTCTTTCCGCTCGGATCCTTGACCGTTACCTGGATTGCGGATGTGCGGTCAGTGGATCCCTGCTTTCCGGTTACTCCGGATACGGCATTGCTGCTTCCTGTTTCTACAGTGCGGTCTGCTGCGCCGCTGATGGACGGCTTAGTCTGTACAGCCTTTACGACAAACTTGAAGTTGACTGCCTTTGATCTTCCCCATGGGTCGTTGACGTAGTAGGTGACGACATAAGTTCCCGCATTATTCGTAGAGAAGGAGGCTGTACGGATCTTCTTATATGCAGAAGATCCGGCTGCTTTCATCTGCAGTTTTGCGACCTTCAGATATTTGGTCAGGTCCATAAAGGAATTCGGGTCTTTCGATGTAACGCCGCTCTTCAGGTTGTAGGAAGCGCCCTGTGCGACAGCAGAGGCCTTCTTTACCTTGATTACCGGCTTCGGCATCAGATGGCGGAGCGGATTTCCCTTGGCCGGATCGGTCGGATCCCAGCTTCTTGTGGCATGCCCCGGGACCTTGATCGCCTTCGGCTTTCCGAGCGGACCGGCCTTGCTGCTGGAGTAAACCGTTACTTTGGTTCCTGCAGGACAGTTGTCGTACATCCACTTTGCGTCCGCGGTGGAAACGCGGATGCAGCCGTGAGATGCTTTTCTTCCGAGCTTGTTGAACTCTGCGCGGGCCTGGGCATTATGCTTCGGCGCGTAATACCAGACGCTGTGAATGAAGATTCCGCCGTACAGATGGGCGGTGTACTGTCCATAGTCAAAGAAACTTCCGTCCAGGGACATGGTCAGCCAGCGCTTCTTGGAAGATGTGCGCCAGGTTCCGTTATAGGTTGTGGTTTCCGGAGTTCTGTTCACGCCGGTAGAACACAGCATGGCGCGGACTGGTTTCCATTTTCCGCCAATTTTTTCATAGGCAGTAATGACATTGCGCTTCTGATTGACTTTCAGCCAGTATTTTCCGGAGGAAGCGGCGGATGCCGGCTCCAGATACGCTGCGAACAGCGTGATGATCATGGCGAGAGCCAGTACAAGCGTAATGGTACGATTGTATGATTTCTTCATGATAATTGCTCCTTGTACGTTTGAATTTTATCGTATTCTGCAAGGTCCGCCGATGGCCCCCTGACTCGTGCTTCAGAGGGGACAAAATTTTCCTGACCGGCGGGTGAACACAAGTTCATTATAGTCCCGTACGGCGATAATAGCCACTGAATAAAAATTAAGAAAAAGAGGCCGCGCAGAAGGCGGCCCCTGAAATACAAGGTCTGTTTATGAACAGAATTTATTTTACATAGACTTTCGGCAGTCTCTGGCCGAATGCACAGGTGATCTCGTAATTGATCGTACCTGTTGCATCGGCAATGTCATCTGCAGTGATCTCGTTCTTTCCGTCGCTTCCCATGACGATGACTTCATCGCCGACCTTGACGTCCGGAACGTCAGTAACGTCGACCATGAACTGGTCCATGCAGATATTTCCGGCGATCGGGCAGATGTGGCCATTGATCAGGACCTTGCCGACCGGGGAGTACGGACGCGGATAGCCGTCTGCGTATCCGATGCCGACTGTAGCGATTTTGGCAGGAGCCTTGGAAATGTACTTTCTGCCGTAGCCGACGGAGAAGTCAGCCGGAACGTCTTTCAGATGAACGATGTTGGCCTTGACGGACATAACCGGCTTGATGGAGAGGTCCTTCGGGTCTACATCGTGGGATGGGTACAGTCCGTAGAGAATGATTCCGGCTCTGCACTTGTCAAAGTAAACTTCCGGCATTCTCATGATTGCCGCGCTGTTTGCGAGGGTGCGCTTCGGAATCTTTACGCCGGCTTTGGTAACTTCCTCATAGAAGTGATTATAATGGGCTTCCTGGCCGTGTGCGTAGTCCAGATCCTTTGCGTCTGCTGTGGAGAAGTGGGAAATCATGCCCTTAACCTTGAAGTTGGAAAGTTTCTCGACTTCTTTCAGTTCTTCTGCAGCGTGCTTGGTATCGTTCCACTGATATCCGATTCTGCCCATGCCGGTATCTACGGCGATCAGAGCTTCTACCGTCTTGCCTGCAGCCTTTGCCGCCGCATCGATGACTTTCGCGTTCTCGAGGGAGCAGAATACCGGGGTGATGTCGTATTTTACCAGAGCGTCCGCGTACATGTCCGGAGTCAGTCCCAGGCAGATGATTTCGCCTTCAATTCCTGCATTTCTCAGTGTTGCGCCTTCAGCAAGCGTAGCGACAGCGAACGTGTCGACACCGTTTTCGATCAGAACGCGGGCGGTTTCTACGCTGCCGTGGCCATAGGCGTCTGCCTTGATGACACCGACCATCTTTGCATCCGGTCCGATCTTCTTCTGAATGCTCTTGATGTTGTAATCCAGATTAGAAAGGTTAATTTCTACCCATGCAGGACGTAACGCTTCCTTATACATTTTGTTCTACCTCCTTTAATATCCTCTTCACATTATTAAACATGTTGGGAATACGCTGAGTATTCAGTCATGCTAGTATACAGAGAAGAGCAGTGGAATTCATCTCTGTTTCAGCGTGAATTCACACTGCTCTTATCAGACAAAATTAAATTAGATCAGGGGTTTACGCGGGATGATGTCCTCACGAGCCGGTCCGTTGGAAACCATCGTGATCGGGAATCCGATCTGACGCTCGATCTCATTGACGTAATCCTGAGCCTCCTGCGGCAGATTCTCAAACTTGCGGATGCCTGTGATGTCGCACTTCCAGCCCGGCATCTTCTTATAAATGGCCTTGCATCTGGAGAGGTCTGTCACATTCGGGAAGTCCTGAATTTCTTTTCCGTCCAGGTCATATCCGACGCAGATTGGAATCTCGTCCAGATATCCCAGAGGGTCCAGAACGGTCAGAGCGACCTCAGTAGCTCCCTGCAGAGTGCATCCGTAACGGGAAGCAACGCAATCATACCAGCCGACTCTTCTCGGACGTCCGGTTGTAGCGCCGTACTCTCCGCCGTCTCCGCCGCGCTTGCGCAGTTCTTCAGCCTCATCTCCGTGAAGCTCAGTGACAAAGTCTCCGCCGCCTACGGAAGAAGAGTATGCCTTGGTTACCACAACGATATCCTTGATCTCATACGGCGGAACTCCAGCACCTGCAGCAGCATATCCGGCAATTGTATTGGAAGATGTCGTCATCGGATAAATTCCGTGGTCGATATCCTTCATTGTTCCCAGCTGACCTTCAACCAGGATGGTCTTTCCTTCTTTCAGAGTCTTATGCAGGAATGCGGAAGTATGTCCGACGTAAGGACGGATCATCTCTCTGTACTCGCAGATTGTCTTATACAGCTCTTCCGGATCCAGCTCCGGCTTATGATAAAGATATTTAATCAGTGTATTCTTGATGGTGCAGACGTTGTTAATGCGCTCTTTCAGCTTGTCGTCCGGCATGAACAGCTCATTGATCTGGAAACCGATCTTTGCGTACTTATCAGAATAGCACGGAGCGATTCCGGACTTGGTGGAGCCGAATGCCTTTCCGGCAAGACGCTCTTCCTCATAACCGTCCAGCAGAATGTGGTACGGCATAACAACCTGAGCACGGTCAGAAACCAGCAGATGCGGCTTCGGTACACCGTGAGAAGTCAGATCGTCGATTTCCTTCATCAGTCTCGGAATGTCGAGTGCGACACCATTTCCGAGCACACAGGTGCAGTGATCATAGAATGCGCCGGATGGAATCATATGCAGAGAAAACTTACCATAAGAATTCTTGATGGTGTGTCCTGCGTTAGCTCCTCCCTGGAAGCGGACGACGACGTCAGCATTTTCTGCCAGCATGTCTGTGATCTTGCCTTTTCCTTCGTCTCCCCAGTTTGCGCCTACGATTGCTTTTACCATAGTTGATATTCCTCCTATCCTACGATTAAACGTTGATTTCAGCCTTGCGTCCGAGGACGGACTCGTGTGCTGAAAGAATAGGCTTTATGACCCCGTTAAGAAACTCGGTTGTCTGCTCTGGTGCGCGTCCAACATAGTTTTCTGGCTTCAAAACCTTCTGTAAAGCCTCTTTGTTTGTATTAAAGAGAGGGTCTGCAGCGATCAGATCGAGCAGATTGTTTGGTTTACCCTCAACTTTAACTGTTTTAGATGCCTGCATGGACAGCTCACGGATGCGCTCATGAAGCTCCTGACGGTCTCCGCCGGCTTTAACTGCATCCATCATGATATTCTCCGTTGCCATGAACGGGAGCTCTGCCATGAGGTGAGATTCGATGACCTTCGGATAAACCACCAGACCATCCGAGATGTTGATATATAATTCAAGAATCGCGTTGGTCGCGAGGAATGCCTCGGACACACTGATTCTCTTATTCGCAGAATCATCAAGTGTACGCTCAAACCACTGTGTAGCAGCAGTAATCTGCGGGTTCATCGCGTCACTCATGACATAATTAGCCAGCGATGCCATTCTCTCGGAACGCATCGGATTGCGCTTATATGCCATTGCGGAAGAACCGATCTGATGCTTTTCAAACGGCTCTTCAACTTCCTTCATATGCTGAAGGAGGCGGATGTCGTTGGAGAACTTATGCGCGGACTGCGCAATTCCTGCCAGGACATTCAGCACACGGCTGTCTACCTTGCGGGAATAGGTTTGTCCGGAAACCGGGTAAACCTCAGAGAATCCCATCTTCTCTGCAATCTTCTTATCCAGCTGACGGCACTTTTCATGATCTCCGTTGAACAGCTCCAGGAAAGAAGCCTGTGTTCCAGTCGTACCCTTGCAGCCCAGAAGCTTCAGGGAATCCAGAACGTAGTTCAGGTCCTCCAGATCCATAACCAGATCCTGCAGCCAGAGTGTGGCACGCTTTCCGACAGTCGTCGGCTGAGCCGGCTGATAATGCGTGAATGCCAGTGTCGGCTGATTCTTATATTTGTCAGCGAATACAGCCAGGCGGTCCATCGCGTTCAGCAGCTGAATGCGGATCAGTTTCAGCGCTTCTGACATGATAATGATGTCTGTATTGTCTCCGACGTAGCAGGACGTCGCACCGAGGTGAATGATCGGCTTGGCATGCGGGCACTGCTTTCCGTAAGCGTATACGTGAGACATTACATCGTGACGGACCTCTTTCTCTCTGGCCTCAGCCACTTCATAATTGATGTCGTCCTTATGCGCTTTCAGTTCATCGATCTGTTCCTGTGTGATATCCAGACCCAGTTCCTTTTCCGATTCCGCAAGCGCGATCCAGAGACGTCTCCATGTCTTGAATTTCATCTCCGGTGAGAAGAGATACTTCATTTCCTTGCTTGCGTATCTCGTCGATAAAGGGCTGGTGTAGCTGGTTCTGTCTGCCATGTCCATTCCTCCGTTTCAGGTGCGGCGGCAAAAAATAACTGTTCAAGGCCGCTGCCGTCTTGTCGTTCTCGAACAATCTGAATTATATCATCTGAACGTGTAATCTTCAACACCGACACGAAAAGGATAAAGTGTTACAGAGACAGCCTGCTGGTGTTCGTCCAGATGCCCATTTTTTCTGCATCCTTAATCAGCTCATCCCGGAAGTCAGGGTGGGCGATGTTAATCAGTGCTTCGGCACGTTTCCAGGTGGATTTTCCTTTCAGTTCGGCAGCTCCGTATTCGGTAACGACATAATGGACGGCGGCACGCGGTGTGGTGACGATGGAACCGAGCGGGAGCGCCGGTTTGATCAGGCTTTCCACACTGCCGTCTTTCTTTTGTCTGGTGGAATGCAGGCAGATGAAGCTCTTTCCGCCGCGGGAGCCGTAGGCGCCCTGAACGAAGTCCAGCTGGCCGCCGGTGCCGCTGATGTGCTGGAATCCGGCGGATTCAGCGTTTACCTGGCCGAAGAGATCCAGGTCGATGGCGCCGTTGACGGAGATCATCTTATCAATGCTGCTGATGACATGGACGTCATTCACGTAACTGACCGGGGCAGCCAAGCACTTCTGGTTGTGGTCCAGGAAATCATAAAGCCGCTTCGTTCCTCCGGCGAATGCATAGACAATCTTTCCTGGGATGGAAGAGTGAGCACTGGTCAGTTTTCCGGCCTCATACAGATCCACATAGGCGTCGGTGAGCATTTCTGTGTGCGCGCCCAGGTCTGTGCGGTCGGATTCGCAGAGCATCTGGCCGATCATGTTCGGAAGGGCTCCGATGCCCAGCTGCAGGGTGCTGCCGCTTTCGATCAGATCCACGACAGTTTCCGCGATTTTCCGGTCCTTATCGTCGGCAGGACGGGAAGTGATCTCCGGAATATCCGGATTATTTCCTTCTACAACGGCATCGACATCACAGAGATTCAGCTCCGTCTGCATGCCGTGCACAAACGGTATCTTCGTGTTGGTTTCAACGATAACCTTCTTCGCGCCTTTCAGATATCCGCGGATGTCCGTCAGGGCAGGGCCGATGTTGAAATTTCCCCACTTATCCATTGGCGTGGTCTGGATGATCAGGACGTCTGCCGGTGCCTCTTCTGCCCAGTATTTCGGGCTTTCCCGGAAGAAAATCGGGGTGAACCAGCAGCGTCCGTTCTTGCTGTGTTTCCTGTCCAGTCCGCTGAAATGGCCGCAGGTAAATTTTATCTGGTCGTTATTTTCGGCTGCCTGATAAACTGCCGGCTCATGCATAGACAGCGTATTTACCAGTTCGATATTCTTCAGGTCTCCGTTTTTCAGGCGTTCTGCCAGAGCCTCATCCACAGCGTAGGGAGCCGTGTAGCCAAAGCCGTAGCTTATGCGGTCCCCGTCATGCACAAGCCCAGCCGCCTGCTGCGGTGACATCTTCTTTTCCTCGTATTTTGATGGAAGCTCTGCGAGTTTATACATAAATATACACTCCTTTACTTTATATGTAGCTGATTGAATTTAGATTGTTGATTATTGATTGATGATTATTACTATTATACAGCATAATCGCGGTCATTAGAGCAGACTGCAGGTTTTCTGTGCAGTATTTGTCTTCGGATTGCAAATATCGTTTTCCGCGAACATCGTATCGTCTTACCCGGTAGAATGCAAATGCCCTGCAGAGATAGTTGATATAATTTGTTACTGTCTTATTACTGATAGTGATTCCATTATTTGAAAGGACCTCTGTGATGTGTCGAATGGAAGTCAGATTTCCGATATTATCCATCAGAAAATCGATTAACATCTGCAGCAGTCTTTCGTTACGAATATGGTATTTGTTGACGATGTCTCGTACGATCCGTGCATTCAGTACATCTCGTCCAATGTAGTTATGTCGCTGCGTTTCAGAATGTATAACACAAAATCATAAAAATGCAAAAATGTGTTGTAAATCCGATATATACAACACAAAACTGAAAAATAGAATGGCATTCAAGCTGCTGGATTGAAAATTAATACTGTCATGGATGTGTTTATGTATATAGATGGCTTCAGCTGAATAATTTTTGCTGAATTGCTATTACTGTATATATGTAAATTAAATAAATTGCATATTTCTGTATGTGCAGATAGAGAGTATAGTGGTAAGCGACATCGAATTTACGTAAATTTTGTTCCGAAACGACAAAAATAAAAGCAAGAGTAAGAGAGGTAATAAAATGACAACGGAAAAGACCAAAAAAATAACCATGACGGCACTGATGGCGGCGCTGGTGTTTGCCTGCACCTTTGCCGTCCGTATTCCAAATCCGATGACCGGCGGTTACAGTCATCTGGGCGACTGTATGATCTTCCTGGCGGTAATTATCCTGGGCAGAAAGTACGGTGCCTTTGCCGCGGCAATCGGCGGTGCGCTTTCTGACACACTGGCGGGAGCCGCAGTCTGGATTCTGCCGACTTTCTGCATTAAATTTATCATGGCCTTTATTATGGGTTCAGTGATTCTGGCACTGCATGAGAGAAAACATGCTGCGCTTCTGGGAGCAGTTCTGGGTGGAATTTTCCAGATCGCTGCTTACACCCTGGCAAAAGTTGTTCTGATCGGCTGGAAGGTCGCGATTCTTTCCGTGCCGAATGTTTCCATTCAGACAGCGGTCGGAGTGGTTCTGTTTGTCGTACTCAGTAAACTCCTTGCGAAACCGATTACAAGGGTAACTTTTGTCAGAAAGGAGGGCAGCCGTGGATAAGCTGAGAAATCCTCTGGATCAGTATAAGAAGATTGACGCGCACGCGCATCTTGGGGAAATCGGCGGCTGGGCCGGCGTGGCCATCACGGCGGAGGATCTGATTCGGCAGATGGATGACTACGATGTGGAGAAAACCGCACTCTGCTGTGAGGATAATGACAGGACGCTGGAGGCCATGCAGAAGTATCCGGGGCGGATTATCGGATGTGTGTACACCGATCCTCTGCGTCAGGACAGTCCGGAGATGGTCCGGAAATATGCGAAGGAGGGGTTCACGGCGGTGAAGCTGAACCCGCTGCGTCACGCCTACTGCGCGGATTCTAAGGCGCTGGACCCGGTTCTGGATGCGGCGGAAGAGCTGGAAATGCCGATCTGCATTCACAGCGGACATGTTCCTTATGCACTGCCATGGCAGATTGCACTTCTGGCTGAGCGCCACCCGAAAGAGAAGATTCTGATGCTTCACATGGGGCACGGTCATGGCGTCTATATTGACGCGGCGCTGAAAATGGCCCGCCGTTTCCCGAATCTGTATCTGGAAATGTCGGGGATGCCGATGCCGGTGAAAATCCGCGAGGCTTACGACACCGTCGGGCACGACCGGATCATGTTCGGAACCGACACGCCTTTTCATCATCCGTCCGTAGAAATCCAGAAAGTATTGTCCTGCGGCGTTCCGGAAAGCGCGCTTCCTTTGATTTTCCACGATAATGCCGTGAAGTTCTTTAATCTCTAGCGCAGACAAAATTCACACGGCAAGGGAAGTTCCCTGAAATGGCAGTGCCCGGGCCATATGCCGGGGCAGGCGGGAAAGTTGAACATGCACAGAGTATCAAAGATAAAGATGCTGAAGAATATAAAGCTAAATCAGAAAAACCACAAGGCTGCAGTCCGGAGAAATGATGAAATCCGGTCTGCAGCCTTGAATGGTTATGTATGGTAATATGTTAGTCCGATTGCGGATTCAGTTAGCGCATGTCCTTCAGGAAAGCGACGTATCCGAGCAGTGCCTCGTAAACGTCGATCTTGCTGACGACTTCGTTCGGTGCGTGCATGCCCAGGACGGCAACTCCGCTGTCGATGACATCCATACCGTAGTTCGCCATGATGTAAGCGATGGTTCCGCCGCCGCCTGCATCAACTTTTCCGAGCTCTGCGGTCTGGAAGTATACATTGTTGTCATCGAATACTCTGCGGACTTTTCCGATGAACTCTGCGTTTGCATCGTTGGAGCCTGCCTTGCCCTTGACACCGGTGTACTTGTTCAGTACGAGTCCCTTGCCCAGGTAAGCGCAGTTGTCTGTGTCCATAACGTCCGGATAGAGCGGATCGAATCCTGCGCTGACGTCGGAGGACAGCATGGTGGAGTTTCTCAGTGTGCGGCCGACTGCGGTCATGTGGTTTACGCCGAGAGCTTCCAGGACTTCACCGACAGTTTCCTCAAAGAAGCGGGACTGCATTCCTGTAGCACCCATGCTTCCGATCTCTTCCTTATCTACGAGCAGGCAGATGCATGTACGTTCTACAGACTCCGGCAGTTCCAGCATTGCGCGGTAGGACGGGAATCCGCATACGCGGTCGTCATGGCCGTAGCTTAAGATCATGCTGCGGTCCAGACCCATGTCTCTTGCTTTTCCTGCAGGAACAACTTCGATCTCAGCAGAGAGGAAGTCTTCCTCTTCAATTCCGTAAGTCTCTTTCAGGAGCTTCAGGAACATATCCTTTACAGAAGGCTTATCGTCCTCTTTTTCTCCCTTCAGCGGCTGGCTTCCAACCAGAACGTCCAGCTTTTCACCTTCAACAGCATCTCCGGCTTTCTTCTCCATCTGCTTTGCAGCGAGGTGAATCAGCAGGTCCATAACGCCGAATACCGGCTCATCGTCCTTTTCGCCGATGCTGATCTTTACCATGCTTCCGTCTTTCTTTGCGACAACGCCGTGCAGAGCGAGCGGACGGTTAACCCACTGATATTTCTTGATTCCGCCATAGTAATGTGTATTCAGGAGGCAGAAACCGCCTTCCTCATAAACCGGGTTCTGCTTCAGGTCCAGACGCGGAGAGTCGATGTGCGCACCCAGAATATTGGCACCGTTCTCCAGCGGATCTGTTCCGATCTGGAACATGACCAGGCTCTTTCCTCTGTTGCTGCGGTAAACACGGTCTCCAGCCTTGAGGCTTCCGCCGTTCTTGATGATCTCTTCCAGATCCTTGTAGCCGGCTTTTTTAATCTCCTCAATGGCGTAATCGTTGCACTCGCGCTCTGTCTTGCAGCAGCTCAGGAATGTTTTATATTCTTCGCTGAATGCATTGATCTTCTTCAGATCGTTCTCGTCATACTTTTCCCACGCGTATTTACGCTCCATGACTTTGTTTCCTCCTTACTTTACTTCTTCAATAATATTAATTGCAGCATCTGCTGTGTCGGTCAGCAGACGCTGCTGTTAATCTTTAACTCATGTGTCTATTATAACGAAAATATGTCTGGTATGTGTGAATAAAGCTGTATTATGTTATGAATTTTCTAAATGACAATCCTCTTTTTCATGCGGCTTTGCAGTGCCGTGTGAGTCCCGGGAAAGGGGATATCTTAACCACTTTCCCGGGGAAGAATTTAGTGCGGCGGCCGGAATGGATGTCCGCACCGCCGCTGAATATGCCTTGCAGGCACGGGGGCGGTGTTAAGCAGTACACATGTCCGTTTTTCTGTGTACTGCTTTCAAGGCTATGCGGCCTTGTTGTTGTTTTTCTTTGCCGGAATCTGGTTATTCTTTACCTTCTTCTCGTAACGGCCGTACATCAGCAGTGCTGCGGCGGAGAAGATCAGAGGTCCTGCAAATGTCCAGACGGTGGTCATGAAGTCGCCCTCGATGGCCGGCTGGATGATTGCGAAGACGTTGGCAAAGATCAGCATTGCGGATACCAGGAATGCAAAGAACATTGTGGATCCGTGGGATTTATACATCACGAACGGACGATCCAGGTTCTGCAGCTTCTTGAATGCAGGGAAGGCCGCAGCGATGAAAATGTAAGGAACGGTCATTCCTACATTTACCATGTCGGTCAGGATGACGAAGAACTTGGCCATTGCATTTCCGCCGAAAGATACGCCGAAGATCATGACACATACAACGATGCACTGTACCTTCATGGCGTTAACCGGCATTCCGTCGTAATCTCTTGTGATTCCCATTTTGCCCGGCCAGAGTTCTGCCGGTGTTCCGTCGATAATCTGCTTCAGCGGGGAGTAGCTCAGTGTGAAGAATGCACCCAGCAGGGAAAGCAGCATGATCAGTCCGTAAATTCTCGCGAAATTATGGCCCATGGCGGTTGCTGTTGCAGCGGATACGCCGATGGTCTCGCCGAACATCTTTCCGAAGTTGCCCATGATGACATAGGAAACGTTGCCCAGATGTACGCCGCTTGTACCCATAACTTCCTTATAGTTGGTGAAGGATCCGACGAGCAGGATCAGAACGGAGTAGCCGACTACTACTACGACGGCCGCGATCATAACGCCCTTCGGGAATGTTTTCTTCGGGTTTTCCGTCTTGTCAACCAGTCCTCCGACGGCTTCCAGTCCGCCGTAAGCGAACAGTGCATATACGATGAAGGACAGGATCATGATCGGATTGCCGGCGTAAGCAGCGTTCAGGGAAGTTCCCAGAGAATGCATGCCCTCAAACGGCTGTGCGAAATGTCCGTGGTTGGCAATGATCATAAAGAATCCGCCGACAAGAACGACGATGTTGATGACGATGACGGCGATTCCGCCTACGTTGGTAACCTTCTGGATATTGTTCAGTCCCTTGCTTGCGATTGCGGTGATGAAAATCATAAAGATAATTCCCAGGATTCCCAGAAGACGCGGGCCGGACAGCCAGTTCATGCCGAACAGCTTCCATGTAGCGGATGTGTCTTTTCCAAATAATGCGTTGGAAACCGGAACCCAGATGCCGGAGCAGATGTTTACCATCCAGAGTACGTAGGAGGTGTACCACATAAATGTTGCAACAAATGCGTACTTCGGACCTACGGATTTCTCCATCCAGGAGTAAATTCCTCCGGTTTCGTTCTTAAATGCGGAACCGTATTCGGCAACCATGAATGCGTAAGGAACGAAGAATGTGATTCCTGCGAGGATGAACCACGGAATCGCGGCATATCCCATCAGATAAAACGATCTCGGGATGTTGTTGAAGCCGTAGACTGATGTAAAAATCATCAGAATCAGGGCTCCGAGTCCCAGTTTCTTTTCCTGTTTTTCCATATAAACCTCTCCTTTTTCAGTTTCCTTCATGAAAACTTCTATATGTTCGGCCAGTACGTAATTACTGTCTGTTGTGAATACACGGATTATCCGACATATTAATTCATATATTCAGACTGAATCTGGTTCCGGCCGAGTTGGGCATTTTTACTCCACTCTATTTTCATGATCGTAAATGCATCTTCACTATCGTGAAAATTGCGATTGAATTGAGTGGGAACTTTCAGACAGATTGAAGCATAAGTGCTATGCTTCAATGATTATACAGTCCATACACGAGTATGCGCATAATCTTTTTTCTGACGGTCGACTGTGATTATACCAAATCTGGCAGCATTGTTGCTATAAAAATCAAAAGTTTTTTACATAATCAAAATCATTTAATGATATTTAATAAGAATTTGTTTTGAATAACAAAAACAATCATTGTATTATTATAAGTACAATATAACTTTCGTAAGATGAAGCGATGAAGCGGCGGGAGTCCTGCCGTGATATGGTAGAAGAATACCGCTGACCGCTGCTGTGCCTCCGAAAATATGCAGAAATAGTGCATAAACTTCTCGTGCAGCCGTGGAGCGTATCTATTTTTATGACATAAAAAACAGCAGCGGGAAATAAAAATCCGCTGCTTTATGGTAATTTATTGGTTTACTGCGATAAACTGTGAATGCAATAAAGTGAAATTAAATCCACTTTAATTGTCAGAAAACGTACTTTATTACAGTTCATCGATATGATCTTCCGTGAAAATAATGTCCTTATTAACAGTTGTATAGAACAGCTGCTTCACTTCTTTATAGCTCTTTACGCCCAGCCCCATGATCCACATCAGTTTGGTGATCGCTGCTTCCAGGGTCATATCGTAGGCCTCAATCAGGTTAAAGTCGTGTTTTACCTTTGCCCCGACCTTATAAACCGTCATATTGGAGCCTTCGTTCACAACCTGTGTCGCCATAACGACGATCTTTCCCTGATTCTGGACATATTCATCCATGATTTCATAGAACATATCTCTCAGAGATGCAGGGATTCCGCCGACTCCGAAACTCTCGATAACGATGCAGTCATAATGCTCAAATAAGTATGGAAGAATTTCCGGATTCATTCCCGGGATCAGTTTCAGCAGAAAAATACTTTCGCCAAGTTCATGGTAAAACTTTACCGGCCGGCTTGACAGTTCCTCCGGCATATAGCGGATAACCCGCCTGTCCTGGATAATCGCAGGGCAGGGAAAATTAATGCTTGTAAACGCATTATAACTCTTGGCACGTTCTTTCTTTGCCCTTGTCCCTATAATGACCTTTCCGTCAAATACGATGCTGACGCCGTGAGAGCGATAATCTGCCGCGTAGATGAAGCTGTCCAGTAAATTGGTCTTCGCGTCCGTAATATCATTGCTGATCGGCTTCTGCGCACCGGTAATGACAATCGGCTTCCTGGAATTCTGAATCAGATAGGAGAGAGCCGCCGCTGTATAGGCCATCGTGTCCGTTCCATGGCCGATGACGAAGCCGTCATAGTCGTCATAGTTTTCCTCGACCGTCTTCGCCATAAGCTTCCAGTATTCCGGCGTGACATCTGTACTGTCAATCGAGCAGATCTGCTTGCAGTCAACATCACAGACCTCCGCGATCTGCGGAACATATTCCAGAAGCTCCTCCGCCGTCAGACCAGGTGTCAGACCGTATTCCGTTTTCTTCGAGGCAATTGTGCCGCCCGTTCCAATCATCAGAATTCTTTTCATTTTCGTCCCTCTCATGTGTTTCACACTCCATCTGCCGATTGCTCAGCACTCATTATCGTATCATAGATTCCGCCGCGAAAAAGACCAAACGCGCAAGAATACACGGGGATTGTTCAAATGAGCAGGCATTTTGGGATGGCTGTCAAAGGATGGTAAATGTATGATGTTCTGTGATACAAAATAATTAAAAACCCTATAACTTATAGAGATTATGAATAGGATTTATCCCTTTCATCTTGCTATAATTGATATTGGAATGTTAGTAGACGTGGTCTATCAAAGAGCAGGGCGGCCGCAGCTGCCGGTCTGTCTCTTGATGATTATTTTTTGTCGGAATAAAAGGAGGATAAAATGGATACCTATTTCAACCCGGAAGATCTGGAGCAGTTTGGAAATCTCGGTGAGGATACGCCGGAACTTTGGAATAAATTTATGGAATATTATGGCGCGTCCATGGCGGACGGTGCGCTGACTGCGAAGGAGAAGGCGCTGATCGCTTATGGTGTTGCGCTGGCTCTGCAGTGCCCGTACTGCATCGATTCTTATACACAGACGCTGCTGCAGATGGGTGTCAGCAGAGACGCGATTTTCGAGGCTTCTCATGTTACGGCGGCTATGCGTGCGGGCACAACGCTGGCACACAGCCTGATCATGAAGAACATTGTGAATAAGCTCGAGTTTTAATCCACGGGACACTGAAATAATCAGGATAAATTTTTGTTGCATGTACGCCGCGGGCCGGATGCCGGTCCTGCGGCTTTCCCGTATTGATGTAAACAGGAGAGGAAGGCCATGAATGAGGGAAAAGTATATTTAGAAGAGATGAAGGATTTTCCGGCGTTTTCTGAACAGGAGGTCTGTCAGAAGTACAGCGAAACGCTGGATCATCTGGATGTCATGCAGATCAATGTAGGGAAGAAGTGTAATCTGCACTGCAAGCACTGTCATGTTCAGGCGGGACCGGATCGCACGGAGCTGATGGATAAGGAAACGATGGATGCCTGCATCGCTGTGTTTAAGAATAACGGGTTCAAGACGATCGATATCACGGGCGGCGCTCCGGAAATGAATCCAAATACGCCGTATCTGATTGAAAAGGCGACAGAGGCCGGGGCGCACGTCATCGTCCGTTCCAATCTGGTTATCCTGGAGGAGCCGGAGTATGCGGAATATCTGGATATCTATAAGAAATATAAGGTTGAGCTGTTCGCGTCGCTGCCTTCTTATGCAAAGAGAGATGCAGACCGTCAGCGTGGTGCAGGAACATTCGATGCGGTCATCGATATGATTAAGAAGCTGAACGCAGAAGGCTACGGTGTGGAAGATGGCCTTACACTGAACCTGGTTTACAACCCGGGCGGAGCTTTCCTTCCGCCGGACCAGGCTGCGCTGGGAGCAGAGTATGCGCAGAAGCTCGGAAGCGAGTTTGGAATTAAATTCAACGACCTGTTTGCCATCACGAATAATCCGATCGGACGTTTCGGCGATTTCCTTAAGAGAAGCGGAAATTATCCGGGATACATGAAGCGCCTGATCAATGCCTTCAATCCGGCGGCGGTTGAGAACATGATGTGCCGCAATCAGATTTCTGTCGATGATGACGGCACGGTTTACGACTGCGACTTCAACCTGGCGCTCAAGCTTCCGGCCAACGTTCCGGGAAACATTAAAGACCTGACGGATATGAAGCTGCAGAAGAGAAAGATTGTTTTTGCCAACCACTGCTACGCATGCACGGCAGGCGCCGGATCCAGCTGCGGCGGAACGACGACGGAGGAATAAAACGGTAACCAAGAAAACAAAATCATTTCTTATGATGATGGAGGCCGTTGACAGAACTGTGACGTCTGTATGATAGCAATAAGGAGTTCGCTTGAATTTCTTAAGAAATCTAAAATAAATCTTAAGAAATCTAAAGAAACCGTTGAATTCTGATTTTTCCAGCCGTATAATGGGGGCAGTTAAGGGAAGGAGGTGTAAATTTGACACACAAGCTGAAAGACGGCATTCCCGTTCTGCTCCTTATGACGGCTGTAATCGTCATGATGATCTTATTCAGTGCGGGAACTGCACATGCGGCAGCGAAGGGAAAAATCAGTGCTTACGGCGGACTTCGTTTACGAAGCGGAGCAGGAACGAGTTACCGTATTCTGACCGTTATACCGAACGGCACGACAATTACATTGAAAAGCAAGACAGGAAACTGGTATAAAACTTCATATTCGGGTAAAGCCGGCTATGTCTCTGCAAGTTATGTGAAAAAGCTGTCCAGTTCATCAGCCACGGCCGCGACATCATCGAAAACATCCAAAACAGGATATGTCAGGGCGTCCGGCGGCCTGAATCTGAGGAAGGGCGCCGGCACATCTTACCGTGTGATCTGCGTTATTCCGAACGGTTCCACGGTTACCGTCAAGAGCAGCAGTGGAAGCTGGTATAAGGTCGTTTACAACGGCAAGACAGGGTACGTCAGCTCCAGCTACATTTCCTGGAGTAAATCGACCTCTACTCTGGTTAAACGATCCTCATCCCTGCCATCTGCCTCGACAGTAATCAGCAAGGCAGTAAGCTGGGCCATCGCAACGGCCAATGATAATAGCCACGGATACAGTCTTCTGGCGTCCAGACGCTGGGGAAATCCGGACTATGACTGTTCAACATTTGTTGCGAGCGCATATCGTGCAGCGGGCCTCAGCCTGACCTACGGAGGCTCATCCTCCGTCATGTACTGCGGCATCATGAAAACGATCTTTACTGCGGATGGATTTGAATGGATTCCATGGAGTAAGATCGGCGGTGTCAGCAATCTGAAGGCAGGCGATGTACTTCTGGACGCCAGTGCCCATACGGAATTGTATATCGGTTCCGGAAAGACGGCAGCGGCGCACTCCGACCGCGGTTATCCGCAGGCAGGAGACCAGACGGGAACAGAGGTCAGCGTAGCCGGTTACTATAACAACGTCGGCAGCGTAAACTGGGACGGCGTACTGCGTTACGTCGGATAAACCGGCGGAAACAGAGCGATAATTGCATAGAAAAACAGGGATGGCAGATTCTGCTGTCCCTGTTCTTTTTGCTTCATTTATTTAAATGTTTTAAACTCGTAACCCTGCTTTTTCAGCTCCGGGAGCACCGTTTCCAGCGTTTTTATGGTCCTTGCCGGCGCGTGATCCGTGCCGCGCCCGTCGTGCAGGCAGATCACCGCTTCATTCCTGACCCTGGACAAAAGCCGATGCACAAGGGTATCCACGGTAACGCGGCCGCTCCAGTCTCCGATCATCACATTCCAGATGACCCGCTGGATATGCCGCTTTTTCAGTTCCCGGATCAGGGTCAGATTATACAGCCCCCAGGGCGCGCGGTAATACTTTACATCCACCCCCAGACGCTTCATGATGTTCAGCGAGCGGGCGAGATCCTTTCTTGTTTCCCGCGGCCCCTGAAACATGGCGCATTTATGCGTGAGCGAGTGGCAGGCAATGCTGTGTCCTTCGTTTTTCATTCTCTGAATCAGCTCCGGGTTATTCTGCGCAAAATCTGCAACCGTAAAAAATGTCGCGTGAATCTGGTTTTCCGCCAGCAGATCCAGGAGTTTCCCCGTATAATTGGCGTCCGGGCCGTCGTCAAAGGTCAGATACAGGATTTTCTCCGGATGCTTTGAAACCTTGAAGCGCAGCGCGTTTGCGGCGCGCAGGGCAGCCGCCGGAATCCCCGCGTAAATCAGGTAAATGACGATCAGCACGACGACCGCAGGAAGGAGGTGGAACAGAATTTTTACCGTCATTCTTCCTACGCCTCCAGTCTTAAATCATCCAGAATAGAATCGATTTCTTTTCCGCGGTACTGCATGCGGATCTTGTGCATGTTTTTCCTTGCGTTTTCAATAAACGGAGTGGAGGAGATTTCTTCTACAAAATCCTGAATGCCTTTTGTATCATCACTTTTCACAATTCCGCCGATGTTCTCCTTCTCGATATATTCCGCGTTTTCCCGTTCATGCTGGAAAAACGGATCCAGCACAAAAATCGGTGTCTCGGAGTGAATAGCTTCAGACAGGGTCAGTCCGCCGGCCTTCGTCACAATCAGATCCGCGTTCTGCATGTACTGGGCAACTTTATTTGTAAAACCGACTGCCTGAATACGCGGGTACATCCGTTTCAGATGCCGGTAAAGTTCCTGATTGTGTCCGGTAATCACCGTAACCTGAAATTCCGGGCGGCTCTCCATTTCCTGAAGGAGCGTGTCGATTCCCGGAAGAATTCCCAGGCCGCCTCCCATGACCAGTATCTTTTTTGTCCACGGGGCCGGAGCTTCGTGATGGATTTTCTCAAAGCACGGATTCACCGGGATTCCTCCGACATAAATGGATTTTGGATTCACACCTGCTTTTACCAGAGTGTTCGCGGTGTATTCACTCCCCACCAGATAGGCATCCGTATAATCGGCAATCCATTCCGGATATGCCCCGATGTCCGTAATGCAGGTGATAAAGGGAATGCTCTTTTGGAAATACTTCTTATATGAGCTGACATACTTCGACGTCATCAGCCAGGTAGAAATAATCAGGTCCGGGTTATACTGTGCGATCAGCTGATAAATCGGCAGACCGTGGCGGACCTGTGTCCTCCATGGAAACCTGCAGGTTAATGTATCAACTTTCGCGAGTGTGTTATAGATCTGCGGACGGGAGTTTACCAGGTAGTTGAATCCCGTGTAAATCAACGGATATGCATGCGGATATATATACGGCATCAGGTCCACGACAGCCACTTCCGCCTGCGGATGCTGCTGCAGAATCTGCATCCGGACAGCATTTGCCGCAGAGATATGCCCGTTTCCAAATTTAGCCGTCAGTATGAGAATTTTCATGTCTGTTTCCCCTTTCTCCAGGGAACTATGATAGAGGAGAAACCTTAACATATCCTTAAACAGGGATTAAATCGGGTTAAAAACTGCGTAAAGATTGCGTGTGGAATGTGTCGGAGCGGTGATGAGGAGAGAATAATAAACTTGAATCTCCACACGTGAAGTGTTATCATGGACGCAATTTGTTAGAACTGTTTAATCGGGGGAGATGAATAACCAAAATGGATTCATTAATCGATGTTGATCTGAATAACCGGAGCCGCGTCTGGTGGGTAAGTTTATTTCTTTTTTTTACGATGTTCCTGATAGGGATGTTTCAGGAACTATACGACATGTTTCTGACTTTCCCGAAACATACGAGTAACCTGGCAGCCAGATATTATATGATGCTGGTGTGTTTTGCTCTTCTGCTGACATATTTCATACCGTTTGTGCTGTTCATACGTTATACCTGCAGAAGGCTTGATATTTCCGGGCATCTGCCGCTGCTGGCCTTTTTCTCCGGATGGTTTATTCCGGGCTGGCTTGCCGGCAGCCTTAATGATCGTGCAGATCGATTGCTGAAGCTGATGATTTCGCCGCATTTCGATAAGGTTTGGGGTGATGCTGCAGAAGCGCCGATTGTTGAGGAAACGCTGAAGGTCCTGGTTGTGGTCTGGCTTCTCTATATCTTAGGGCGGTATCTGAAAAAGGATTTCCTGGTCGCCGGGATGGCCGTGGGGATGGGCTTTCAGATCGGTGAAGACTTCAGCTACATCGAGGACCGGATCACCGGAAGCTTTCTCCAGTATTCTACGGCAATTGGATATACGATCGATGACCGCATTTCATGGAGCCTTCCGTCTCACTGGATGTACACCGCCTTGATGGCAGTCGGTGTATATTACATTTTCTTTGGGCGAAAAAAGGAGCAAAGTGCGCATGCAGTTCGAAATGGCATCTTACTGATCCTTCTCGCACTGCTGGAACATGCCTACTGCGACTCGCCGTTTCCGAACATGTTGTTACCAGATGCTGCAACGGACGCAGTTATGCTGCTGGCGTTCTATGTGATATACGTAAAAGCCGTGCAGGATGATATAATAGTTTCATTAAGAAGTACGCAGAATTGAGGTGGAGTGATGAAATATTGTATAGAATGCGGAAGTCCGCTGGAACTCCGGACGATTCCGGATGAAGGGCCGGTTCCTTACTGCCCGGTGTGCAGAGCTTTCCGCTTTCCGAATTTTAATGTTAACTGTAGCATGATTGTCATGAATCCGGAGCGTGACCGGATTGCGCTGATTAAGCAGTACGGTGGGGAGGAGTATATTCTGGTTGCCGGATATGTGCGCAAGGGTGAAGATGCGGAAGACACGGCAGCGCGGGAAGTGTATGAAGAACTCGGGGTTCGGGTGATGGAAATGAAATTCAATCGGACGCACTATTTTCCGCCGTCAAATACGTTGATGGTAAATTTTACGGTTACGGTGGAGAGTGAGGATCTGCATCCGAATGAAGAGGTGGATTCTTATCAGTGGTTCAGCCTTGAAGAGGCCCGTGCGAACATCAAGAAGGGCGGTCTGGCGCAGATTTTCTTGAACGGATATCTGGACGGACTGAAGGAAACCGAGTACCGCTTCCCGGATGCGGAAGAGATGAAACTGGTGTAAACTCCGATCGCCTGCAGGACTGCCTGTTTGTAAAGGGGTCATCTCCCGGGCAGATTTCTGTATGTTTATCGTTATTATCGTTGTTGTAAAACCCGCCGCGTCTGGAGCGCGGCGGGTTTTGCCTGCAGAGATGATTCTGCAGGCGGATTTATAAGGCTATCCGTTCAGCGATGAAAGCTATTCTTCGTTTTCCGTCTGGTATTTTTTCATTTCATTCAGCTCTTCATGAATCGGCCGGAAGTCGATCATGCAGTCTCCTCCGGAAATAGCAACTGGAATCTGATTATCAAAAGTATAGTAATCCGGGAAATTTTCGCTGGAAAAATCAAACACGGTTACCATTTCTTTTTCCGGATCAGCCATCCAGTATTCCCGGACACCGGCGTTCATGTACTTATCCAGTTTTTTGATCATGTCTTTCCGGCGGGTGGAAGGGGAAAGTACCTCCAGCACAAAATCCGGAGCGCCGTAAATTCTCTTGATCGTATTCTTTTTCTGGTCGCAGAGAATGATGACATCCGGCTGCACCATGGTCCGGTCATCCTGATCCAGTTGTACATCCAAGGGGGAAATGCCTGGAGTACAGTTTTTATGTTCATGACTATCCATAAAGTTAATCAATTGAACATATACGCGGCCGGCAATAATCTGATGCAGGAAGGTCGGTGCGGACATATCGTAAAATACGCCGTCGATCAGTTCCACCCGGACATCGTCAGGCAGGGCTTCATAGTCTTCAACGGTGTAGTTACCCTGACGGGGCCAGCGGGAACAGGCTCCTGTTCTTTCATAAGCGATGGAGTTTTCACATACATCAGAAGAAGAACTGGGATTATGCTGCTCACCGGTTATGCTGTAAGGCCGGTTTGTATCGGAAGGGGCGCTGGCCGGGCCGTTTTCTTCTTTCAGGCCCTTTTCAATGGCAGCGGTCAGTTTATCCAGGGTGCTGCGCCTCGGATACTTCGTAGCGCCGCTGAGGGCTTTCTGGACGGTGCCCAGCGGGACATCGGCACGGTCAGCGAGCTCCTGATTGGTCCATCCGAGAAGCTGTTTCTGTTTTCTGATCTCTTCAATATTCATCGCGGACTCCTTTCTGTGCGGACAGGTTTACGCTGCGGACTGTCCTCTGTCGGCATTGCTGGTGGAAACTTGGCGTGTGGCTTTTGTCAACTCTATTGTATCCAGTTAAGAACCAAAAAGCAACCGCTAAAACCGATATAGAATACAAATAAAACCGTTATAATGTGGTATGTACATTAGGAAGGTTAAGGATGGAGAAAAATAATCTTGAAATCCCGAAGTTTTTCTGTGAAAATTGATTATAATCAATTTTCCTTCTCCATCTCAGGCATATAATGACCTCAGAAATCAGGAAAACAACTGAAACGACAGAGATATAGACGATGGAGGAGAGAACGATGAGTGTAAAAATCAATGGAACAATGACGCTGGCCGATGTTGTAAAGGAATATCCGCAGACGATTCCGTATCTGAATGAGCTGCATCTCGACTACTGCTGCGGCGGACACAGCCCGATCAGCACGACGGTAAAGGAAAATAATCTGGATGAGGCAGAGCTGCTGGGAAAGCTGAATAAACTGGCAGAGAAAACGCCGGAAAACAAGAATTCCGCTGAGGATATCGAGCGTTTTGAGAAGCTCAGCGTCAATGAAATGCTGGATGATCTGGAGGAAACACATCATGTCACAGACCGCCGTCTGATGAAGGATGCGGAGGACAGCCTGAATAAGATTCTGATCGCGCATTATCCGCATCACGGTGAGATGCTGACGGAGCTGCATCATAAGTTCGCGCTGCTGAAGGCTGACCTGGAAGAGCATTTCGCGAAAGAAGAGCGTTACACCTTCCCGATTATGCGTGCCAATCCGGAACCGGATGCTGATCAGGTGCAGCTGGTGAAGGATCTTGAGGATGAGCATACCGCTGCCGGCGATGTGATCAAGGAGATCCAGGAGCTTACGGAGAATTTCACCCTGCCGGCTGACGCCTGCCCGACATTCGCGCATACTTATGACGTTCTGCAGGACCTGTTCAACGATATTTTCATTCATATCTTCAAGGAGAATTCCGTTACTTTCCCGGAGTACTATGAGAAAGCGTCTGACAGCTGCAGGGTCAGATAAGCCGGCAGAGTAGATTCCTGCGGGGCGCATCGGTGTGAAGAGGATGGCATATGGACGACAAAGTAAAAACAGATAACGATTATAGCAAGGAAACACACGCAGGGGCAGTCCCTGCCATGTGTTCCAGCTGCGGCGGAAACTGTCTGGACGACGTAGAATTTCTGATGGGCCTTAACCCGAAGGACAGACTCCGCATCATGCAGGGCGCTGCCCGCCACACATATGAAAAAGACCGGATCATTTTCCATGAAGGTGATCCGGTTGACGCGCTTTTTGTGATTCACAGCGGAAAGGTGAAACTCAGTTCCTGGGATGCGGAAGGTCGGGAGAAAATCGTCGGCATCTTTACCGGCGGGGATACGATCTGGGAAGGATTCTTCCTGAAAGACAGTCATTATTCCTTTTCCGGGACCTGCATCACGCCGGCAGACATCTGCCGGATCCGCCGCTCCGATCTGGAGACCGTCATTCAGGATCCCGCCATTTCACTCAGGGTGATCGGATTTCTCAGCCAGAGACTTCATAAAACGAATGAAATAATTTCTTTGCTGAATATCCGTTCTCCGAAGGCGCGTCTGGCGGCATTTCTGATGCACCGCTGCCTGTATATCGACAGCGATACCATTACCCTCCGCCTGGACGATATCGCCTCCAGCATCAATCTCCGGCCGGAAACCGTCAGCCGGAAAATGAAGGAACTGGAGCGCAGCGGGCTGGTGGAAAAAAACGGGCAGAGCAGCATCCGGATTGTCGATATGGACGGGCTGCGGGAAGAGACGGAGTAGGGGCCGGCCGCCTTTGCCTCGTCTGCTAAGTGCGACTAATTGGCTGATTATAATAAGAAATTTGAAAAATCCTGCTAATGATATGGAATGGCTATAAAAGCCTGCTTTACATAAAATTAGTTCATGATATACTCGATTTATGGATTGTCCGTGAGGCGGTCAGCCCTCTGTTGAAAGGGGGTGATTGTTATGGAGTATGTAACGTTCTCTGACCTGATTCAGTATGCGTTAATGCGGATAACATTCGCGTCCCTGATTATTTATATCAAATGCAAATAGCTTTATATTAAAGCTAAGCCGCCAACAATTCCGTTGACGGCTTAAACCCAAATTACTATGGGGAATGACCGCCGTACGAATTGCGGACAATCCCTTTTCTATAGCTATGGTAGCATTAAATAACTGTTTGTTCAAGGTATATAATGCGAGGTAAATCGGTACTCAGGCCAGTTGCCATTGCCTCGTCCCCGTCCACGCGATAATTAGAAGTTTAGTATAAAAAGATTGAAAAAATATACTAATGTTGCATAGTAACTAAAAAATCACCTTACATAAAGATTGTTCATGATATACTCGGTTTATGGATTGTCTGTGAGGTGGTCAGCCCCCTGTTGAAAGGGGGGGTGATTGTTATGGAGTATGTAACGTTCTCTGACCTGATTCAGTATACGTTAATGCGGATAACATTCGCGTCCCTGATTATTTATATCAAACGCAAATAGCTTCATATTAAAGCTAAGCCGCCAACAATTCCGTTGACGGCTTAAACCAGTTTAATTATGGGGAATGGCCGCCGTACGAATTGCGGACAATCCCTTTTCTATAGCTATGGTAGCATTAAATAACTTCTGGTTCAAGATGTAATCGGAATGCCGAGTTTTAGTGTTGTGGACGGCGAAAAAATGTATTTTTATACAGAAGGGAATAGATCCTGCAGGGTGTCGCATGTACCCGCCGGAAGTACCCCCAGGGGTGCAACCGTTTCCACAGTGTTTCCACATTTTATGGCAAAAGTGGAATGAATAAGTGGTTGATTCGTGCACCAGGCCGTAGCCTGCAGCGCTTCGTCCCGTGCGTTCTAAACGTCGACGCACGGTCTCAGCGGCAGGCCTGACAGGGGACCTTCCGCTGCTCTGTCTGCGCAGCTTCGCTGCTTGCCAGTCGCAGGGATAGGTCTCCCAGGCGATCGTTTGGAAAATGTTCGAATCGCATGATCTTATACGCAAAAAGACAGGCGCAAGGCCTGTCTTTTCGCGTATGCACCAGAGGCGATTCGAACACCCGACGCACGGTTTAGGAAACCCATGTAAAATGGGTATTTATCAATATTTACACAAGTTTGTACCCCCGGTTGTACCCCCGGCGGCTAGTATTTCGGGGGGTACAGCTTTATTTATTGGCGGCCTTGCGGCGGTCTTTTTCCTGTCGGATTCCCACAGCAACGCCCATATAGAACGCGGTCATGATTGTGTCATAAATCCGTTCACCTTGCGAATGTTGGGGGGGTCGAGCGTGAGGCGGTGAAGTTGTTCGAGTTCGTTCACAGTCAATTCCCGGTTATATTTTATCTGTTTGCGGCCTGATTCGGCTTGTTTTAATACGTCTCTCATAGCTTTTCCTTTCATCGAGTGTTCGAATCGTCTTTAGTTGGTTTTGGTTTATAAGGCCTCTTCAGTGCTTGCGGCTTTTCGAGGTGATCCACAACCGGGGATTTGTGCCGCGATGCTTGCGAGGTCATCATGATTAAGATTTGTGTAAATATTGGCGGTTAGCTTTATATCAGAGTGCCCCATTAACTTTTGTGCAATCCTTATGTCTACCCCGTTTCGGGCTAGGTCGGTGCAATATTCATGTCTGAGGCAATAGGGAACGAGATCAGGCGCGAGCGGAAACGGCGGTATTAATTCATTGCGGTATACCTTGCACCCCATTGCAATGTTGATTTGTCTGCAATAGCTTTTCCAGATTCGGCGGCGTGCCCGTTCGTCAATCTTGCGCCCGGTCTGAGTGCGAGCGATATATTCATAAGGCCGTGTTTCTTTTACCAGTTCCCACAGTTCCGCCGGGATAGGTACGTTTCTATCAGCATTGGCGGTTTTTGTGCCTCTGATATGCAAGAACTTCACCCCGTTTTTCTGCATGAGGTCGCGCCCCATACATTCGGCCGCCTCTGACGGTCTGCAACCACAGAAGATCATAAGCAAGTACAGATAATAGCGGCGGTCTGTTTTGCCTACCTGAATAAAATACTTCCGTTCCACAGCGGTTAGGGCGCGGCGGTGCTCTCTCTTTTTGGCTTTTGGCTTTACTAGGTCAGTAGTTGGATCAGTCGCAATCAAGTGATTTGTGTATGCATGACTGAAGAGGAATTTCAGTGTGTTGCACACTTCATTGATTTGCGTGGGGCTTTTCCCGGCCTGAAGATTGAGAACGCGTTGACAGTGCAACGGTTTTACCCTCTTCAATGTCATATTGCCTATTTCGTTCAAGATAGAGCCGTTCATTCTCTGAATGAATTTCTTTCGGGTGACAGGGTTCTGATTGGTTTTGTAAGTGTCCACGCATTTTTCAGCCCATTGTCTCAGTGTCATATCACCAGACACAACATTGCGGCCGTGTTTGAGTTCTTCAAGTTTTTGTGCCTTGCGTTCTCCGAGTTCAATCAGTGTGTCGGCGTATACGTAAACGCGGCGGCCTTCAAACCTGAATGAAGTCTTGTACTTGTACAGTTCTGATCCCATTACATTCACTTCCTTTTCGGGTGCTTATAGTCATTTACTAGCCTTTTGAACATTTCAGCGAGTTCAAATTGCTTTATCGGTTCTGAAAGTCTTTTGACCGTATACCGATAGCCACAGACAAAAGCAACGCGGCAGACGGTTTGAATATCTTCTTCCGTTGGCGGTTCGTCAACATTAAAAAATATACTTTGTTGAGGGTCATCGGATTCCTTCAGTGCTATCATTGTGTTGTAAAATCTGGATACAGATTCCTTCAGTGCTATCATTGTGTTGTAGTCTTTTGATATATGAGTTGCGTTCATTGTCGTGTTTATGTATTCAGATTCGGTTCTGAAGAGGTCTGAGGCGGCTATTTCTTTACAGCGCCCTATCACCAGTTCCCCGGCCTCTTCAGTAGATGCGAGGTACATCAAGTCAATGATGAAGAGTATGTAATCATCAATGTATCCCCCGTCTATAATATTGAGTTGTGTGTGTTGCTTTATCACCGAGCGCACCCCCGGCGGCAGACTGGAATACAGTTTGACAGAATCAGAATCAGGATCAGGATCAGCGGCCAGACGTTCCACAGCGTTAGAAATTTCAGGCAATCCGTTTTCTAAGAAGTAGTTCACAAAGTCGCGGCGCGGTTCTCTTTTGGCGGTTATTGTCAGTTTTCCATACTCTAAAGACATATCCGTATATGTAACGCTTGTATTGGTTCTATACGTGCTTATGATGTTATCTACAGCTTTTTGAGATAATCCAGTCACGCGGCAAATATCTGTTACAGCGTGGGTTTTCGCTTTATATTCGGGTTCACCTAGAAGAAATCCGAGTTCACAGTGGAATAAGTCGCACATTCCCACAAGATCAGTTAGATCAGGTTCAGTTTTTCCAGTCTCAATTCTAGAAATGTATTCGCGCTTGCGGTTGATATGTTCCGCGACTTCATGTTGTGAGATTTTCATTTCTTTTCGGGTGCGTTGTATACGTTCCCCGAGTGCCTTAAGATCATATTTCATTTTTCGCCTCTTCAGTGTGTTGTGATTAGATACGCACATTTTCATTTATTATATTTTCGAAAATGTATTTATATTGTATCTAGTCAAATACGGTTATTTCAGCTATTATTCTATTGTAATAAGTCAACGTTGTCAATATAGACGAATAAATATACATAATGCGAGGTGATAAAAATTGTATGAGACGTTGGAAAAGCTGTTACAAAAAAGAAACATGTCTAAGTACGCGTTAGCAAAAGCGGCCGGGATTGCACATTGTGACATCTATTCGCTTTTCAAAGGGTCGCGGCCTCTTTTCCCGAATTGGAAAAAAAGAATCTGCAACGCGCTTGAAATGGATGAAAGCGAGGTGTTCCCGGAATTAGTCGAGGAAGATCAGAGCAAGACGGACAAATAACACGGGGGTGTGAAGAGGAGAAATGACTAAGGAAACAGAATTAATCCGTTATTCACTGGAAAAGTCATTAGAAGATTTGAGCCAAACAGAACGCGAGGAATTCGTGAACGCGTTCAAAAGTGCTTTTGAATCATACGCAAAATTAATTTTAGAACGAGAAAAAAACAGGGACATAAAATCCGATGAAGATGAAATGATAGCGCGTATGATCCAGTTTATGGCGGCGTTGGGGCTTTTATCTAGTTGGAATCATGTTGAATGGGATGAGATCAGCAAGCCAGTATTAAAGGTGGTGCAGTAATGATAAACGAGGAAACAAAAGCGGTTCAGGGGTTAATGTCTCCGATGTTGGCCGGGTTGGATCAGGGAACGCGTCGACAGTTTGTGAACGGGTTTAAGCGAGCCGTTCAGGAACACGCAAGCAAGATTATTGAGCGCGAGGCGTTTCGGGATACCAACACCGAGGAAGAGGAAATTCAGGCTTGCATTGTACAGCTTGTTGCGGCGTTGGGTCTGATTGCTACAGTGAATCGTGTTGATTGGGATAAGATCAGCGAACCAGAATTGAAGGTGGTGAAGTAAGCATGAAAAAATCAGATATCGCAAGCGAATTGAGAAAGTATGTCGGCGGCGGTTCTTTTGTCGGCCGCAAGGAATTAGCCGGGTTCATGGGGTACAGTGATCCGGAATCTATTGACAAGTATTTATTTGGGCTTGAGAAAAAAGGCCGCAAGTATTTCATACAGGATGTTGCAGAAAATATTTGTGATATGACAGAATAGCGAGGTGTTAGAAATGAGTGATTGCAGACGTTTTGAAGATTTGAGTATTGAAGAGATTCAGGAATACAGGGACAAACAGATTTATTTCATGATTCCAAAAAATATGTGGATGCTTATTCAGTCGATGCGTGATGAAGAGCGCGGCGAACTTTTGCGTGGAATGTTTATGTATAGCAAAACAGGAATTTTCCCGGGTGAAGATGATGATGAAATAAACATTTTTACTAATATGACAGATTCGGTTCTCACTGTTTTGCGCTTTTGGTGTTCGAATGAAGAAAAATCTTTTGAAAAATGGGTGAACAAATCATTGTATTGCAAAAGTAAGGCCAGTAAGAGGGGTTAAGCATGAGTGAAGAATTAAAGCCGTGTCCGTTTTGCGGCGGCGCGGCTATGTTGCACCAGACGGGGACAGCGGTTTGGGTACAGTGCCGGGTGTGTCAGGGTCAGACAAACAGATTCTTTATCACAAGTAAAGGCAAAACAGAGTTATGGAAAAGACAGGCGGTTAAGGCCTGGAACGCTAGAGCCGGGGAATAAGGGGTGATTTATGAGCGAGGAAATAAGAACCTATGATGATTTAACGCCTGAAGAGGTGCAAGAATACAGAGAAAAGCGTGGCCGCTTTTACATGTACTTGAATCAATATAACTTTTGGAAACATTTTTCTGACAAACAGAGGAGTAAGGCAATAATGGCAATCTTGAATTTCGAGAAGTACGGGGAACTTCCTACACTTTCGGAAAATGATGTTGATGATTTTGCGATTTTGCCATATTTAGATTTCTTTTTGGATCAGGCGCAAAAGGATTTCAAAAGCTATGTGAATACGTCTCTGAAGAATAAGAAGAACGGCGCAAAATCACATTCCAATGTTGAGGCCGAGGAAGAGCGAACGGTACCGAACGGTACCGAACGCTACCATTCACAAGCGAGCGGTAGCGAACGCAAGCGAACGGAACCCGATAAGATAAGACAAGATAAGATAGTCGCTACCGAACGCTACCGAACGGAACCCGATAAGACAAGACAAGATAAGATAGTCGCTACCGAACGCTACCGAACGGAACCCGATAAGACAAGACAAGATAAGATAAGACAAGACAAGATAAGAGAAGATATATCAGTGTCAAGCTATATTGAAAGAGCCATAGACAAAAACAAGCCGAGTATAACGCCCCCGACATATCAGGCAGTAACAGACTATTGTAAATCCGTTGGGCTTGCGGCCGAGGGTTCAGGCCTCTTCAGCGCAAAAGCATTTTTGAAGTATTACAGCGGTCAAGATTGGATGATTGACGGGGAAAGTATTACAGATTGGCGGCCTCTGATTGATTTGTGGACAGAGGAACATAAGGCAAGGGGGTGATCCGTTGAATGTTGAAGATTTGCTAGACGTTGGAAAAGAAAATGCGATTTCATACCCGGTTCTTATGAGGCGGCTAGGAATCAGACATAGAAGAGGCCTGTATAAGGCAATAGCCGAGGCGCGGCGGCGTGACGTTCCGATTCTTTCAGACGGAAAAGGTGGCTATTACATTGCAGACGTAAAGAACGAATTGGGGGAAATAAGGGCTTTTAACAAGCGTATGAAACATTTAGGTGTTCATGTACTTGCGGCGGCAAAAGGCACGCGAGAAATAGAAAAAAAGGCCGCTAGACCTGAAGAGGATCAGCGGCAAGGAAAGCAAATGAAGTTCACTGAATGAAGTTTGTAACGCCTCTATCATCATCATAAACGAGATCAGAGCGAGGCGCAATTGTTACGGGCTTGCGGCGGTATGTCGCGAGCCTTTTTTATTGCGGTCGGCCTCTTCCGCGTGGATCAGCGCGGCCGGGTGTGGGCTTGCTTATTCTACCATCAATCAGTGATCCAGTGGGGAAAGCGGCGAGAAAGCGGCGGGAAAAATATGTGCCTCTTCAGTTATTCCAGAAAAAGAATCAGGATCAGCGAGCCGGGAAAGTGAGGCCGGGAAAATATAACATTGCATCCATACATGAACATCGAGAACCAGAACCCTATCAGAAACGAACAAAAACAGGCCTAGAATAAAATAAAATATGATTGATGATAGATTATGCATTGAGAAAATAAAATGCGTTAGAACGAAAATTTGAGCCTTGTAAACACAAATAGGATATTGAAGAGGGTTCAAAACTGCATCACAGCGGCAAAAGCGAGGAAATAAGCCAGACAGAGAATAAACAGTCGCGATTTTATGACAGTATTTAGCCAGACAGCGCAAAAGTGAAATAGATGTGCCAGATAGATCAGGCCGGGTTCAGTGATCCAGATTCAGCCGGGGAAAGTTGCGCCCACCTTCCGGGATCAGGTCGAGGAAGTGAGGCCGGGTTACTTTAGGTTACTTAAGTGGCTTTAGGTTACTGAGGCGGCGTTACATGAGGGTGTCGAACTTTTATACACCCTGAAGATCAGGCGGCCGGGGGTCGCTGTTTTGGTGATCCCCTGGGACTGGAAAGCGCGGCCGGGATCATTGAGCCGGGATACCATCGAGCGGCGGCCGGGGGTGTTGTGCCAGTTTTGCAAGTGTGAAAAAAATGCGAATGTCAGTTATGACAGTCACAGAAAAGGCCGAGGAAGATCAGGCCGGGGAAAGTAAGCTAAGTAAGTCAGAAAAAAATAATTATTACTGTTAACCTCTTCAGTTAGTTGCGGTCGGTCGGGTGATCCGTTCCGGGTTCTGTTTTGGGGGTACACCGATTTGTACCCCCAATTGTACCCCCACGATAACAGATTTTATTCGGTTTTATTCGGTGTTTTGTAACAAATGTTACATAGTGAAGAGGCAAAAGAAGAGGCCTGAAACCGTTCAAATATCAGCGATTTCAGGCCTTTTCGGATTCATGCACCAGATAGGATTCGAACCTACGGCGCACGGTTTAGGAAACCGACGCTCTATCCCCTGAGCTACTGGTGCGCATCAACAACGATTATTTTATCATTGATTGCCGGGGTTTTCAATGGAAGAATGGTTCCGGGTGGTATAATGACAGACAGTATATGAATTCATTTTGGGCGGTGAAGGAGGCAGCGGATGAGCAATTTCTGGAAGTACAGGGATTTCCTGCCTGCGGGTACGGGATACGAGTATTTCAGCCGGCCGCATCTGTTCATGCTTTCGATCATTGCGGCGGTGGTGCTGCTGTCGTATTTCTGGAGCAGGCGTGTCAGTGAACGCAGCCGGTGGATCGTGCTGAAAATCATTCCGATGGGGATGATCGGGATGGAAATTCTGAAAGACTATCTTCTGGATATTCAGGGCGCGGACATGATCGGCTATCTGCCGCTTCAGCTCTGCAGTCTGGGCGTACTGGTGTTCATTTTTGCGGCATACGTGCGTCATCCGGCGGTGCAGCGCTTTTTCGGTGAGGTCGCCTGCACCCTGATTGCTCCGGGCGCGATTGCGGCACTGCTCTTCCCGAACTGGAATCATTCCTACATGCTCTGGAGCATATTCAGCATTCACAGCTATTCCTGGCACACCATGCTGCTGGTTTTCCCAGTGATTTACACTTCCATGCCGGTCATGCAGAAAGACGGACGCACGGTAATTTCCATTAAACACATCTGGTATGCCGTGGTTTTCCTCTGCGCCGTCGTTCCGCCGGTCATGTGGTTCGATAAGAAATACGACTGCAATTACATGTTCCTGAATTGGCCGTCCAAGGGCAGTCCATTGGTATGGATTGCCGACAGGATGGGAAATCCCGGCTACCTGGTCGGTTTTGCAATTCTCGTGTTTGAAATACTCCTTGCGATTTACCTTTTGATCGAATTCCTCCGTATTGTGCGCAGCCACGTCGGCGGACACCGTCGCAGTCTCCTGCACGGCAGCCATTTATAATCTTCAGTTAGGCAAAACCCACCTGCGCAAGGGGATACTCTGCCTGATCTGCCGGCACTGCATCTCATCCGCCAAAAACATATAAACGCAGAGCCGGAATCTGCTTCATTTACAAAATATTTCATTAACCGGAGTCTGCTGGTTTGTATATAAAAAAAAGAAAGAACTGGCGCATGGCGGAAAGCCAGCTGCGTCAGTTCTTTTCATCTCAATATTTATTTCTGATCAAAATTATACCGCAGTACCGGATGTCTGGCGGCTCCGACTTCGTCCAGGCGCTTGATCGGCGTGGTCATCGGGGAGGCCGTTACGGTCTTCGGTGCTTTGATGATTTCTTCGTAGATCTTGCGGAAGGCAGCGATGGCGTTGTCCAGGGTCTCTCGGGTCTCGGTCTCTGTCGGCTCGACCATGAGGGCCTCGTCTACGATAAGCGGGAAGTACATTGTAGGCGGATGGATGCCAAAGTCGAGAAGTGCTTTGGCAACGTCCAGCGCGGATACGTTGTCTTCCTTCTGGAATTTTTCCAGGCTCATGACGAATTCATGCATGCAGGTGCGGTCGTAAGCCATCGGGTAGATGTCTTTCAGTTTTTCCTTCATGTAGTTGGCGTTCAGAACAGCGTTGTGCGCGAGTTCTGGAATGCCGTCTCCGCCGTTGCTCAGCAGGTAGGCGAGGGCTCTGACCATAATCAGGAAGTTTCCGTGGAAACCGGTCAGATTGCCGATGCTCTTGGAGGCGCGCTCGTAGTGAGCATCTTTTCCGCTGCCCTTTACGCGGCTTCCCGGAAGGAAGTCGGCGAGAAATTCTTTGCATCCTACCGGACCGCTGCCCGGACCGCCGCCGCCATGCGGGGTGGAGAAGGTCTTATGCAGGTTCATATGAATAATATCGAAGCCGATGTCTCCCGGACGGACGATGCCGATTACAGCGTTCAGATTGGCGCCGTCGTAGTAGCAGAGTCCGCCTGCCTCGTGAACGAGACGGGTGATTTCCATGATGTTGTCATCAAAGATGCCGACGGTATTCGGGTTGGTCAGCATCAGGCCGGCGGTCTTGTCACTGAGCTTGGATTTCAGGTCGTCCAGGTCGATCATGCCCTGGTCATTGGATTTGATTTCCACAACCTTGAATCCTGCCATTGCGGCGCTGGCCGGGTTGGTTCCGTGTGCGGAATCCGGGATGATGATTTCATCTCTTGCAGTTTCACCTTTGTCCTTTAAATATGCCTTGATCGTCAGAAGTCCGGTGAATTCACCCTGTGCGCCTGCGGCCGGCTGGAAAGTAACGTGATCCATTCCGGTGATTTCGCAGAGGTATTTTTCCAGGGTATCAATGACTTCGGTGCATCCTTCAACGGTGTCTGCCGGCTGCAGCGGGTGAATCTCGGTGAATCCCTTCTGTGCAGCGACAGCTTCGTTGACGTACGGATTGTATTTCATCGTGCAGGAACCGAGCGGGTAGAATCCATCGTTGACGCCGCGGGCTTCTTTTGCGAGGGCGGTGTAGTGACGGTCCATCTCATTCTCGGAGATTTCCGGAAGGCGCGGTGCAGATGCACGCATCGGGACGTCCGGAAGTTTTACCTCGACATCGCAGTCAGGGAAAATGTCCTGACCTCTTCCCGGAACACTTCGTTCAAAAATCAGTTTCATGCGAGCACCTCCTTTGCGGTTTCAATGACCGCGTCCATGTCTTCCCGGGTATTCAGTTCTGTTGTGCACCAGAGAATTTCATGGTCGGAGAGCTGCAGGCCGCCGAGGATTCCTTTCTCCTGAAGAGCGGAAAGCAGGGCGGCAGGATCGCTGCACTCGGTTACGAATTCATGGAAGTAGGGCTGGTCTTTATAGGCCAGAGGCATTCCTGCGCCAGACAGGCCTTCTGCCAGATAATGTGCCTTGGAGGTACAGAGTTCTGCGGCCTTCTTCAGTCCGGCAGGACCGACCGTGGACAGGTAAATGGAAGCTTTCAGTGCGCAGAGTGCCTCGTTGGAGCAGACATTGCTGCTGGCTTTTTCTCTTCTGATGTGCTGCTCTCTTGCCTGCAGGGTCAGAACGTAACCGCGTTTTCCCTGAGAGTCTGTCGTTTCACCGACATAGCGGCCGACCATCTTGCGCATGTTTTTCTTTGTCGCCGCCAGAATTCCCAGGTACGGGCCGCCGTAAGCCAGGCCCAGTCCCAGAGGCTGGCCTTCTCCGCAGACGATGTCCGCGCCGATCTCTCCCGGGGTCTTCAGGATGCCCAGGGCAATCGGGTTGACGCTCATGATCAGCTGCGTTTTCGCTGCGTGAACGATTTCCGCAATCGCGTCTGCATCTTCGATGATGCCGTAGTAGTTCGGATACTGCATCAGGAAACATGCAGAAGCCGGGTCTGCGTCCAGCATTTCTTTCAGCGCCGCAGTATCCGTTGCGCCGTTTGAAGCAGGAACGGTCTTCACTTCCATTTCACGGCCGAAGGAATAGGTCCGGATGACCTGCAGAATGCGCGGGTCAACGGTTTCAGAAACGTAGATGACCGAACGCTTGCGGTCGCGGGTCATGGCGCAGGCCTCTGCCGCCGCGGATGCACCGTCGTACAGAGAAGCATTGGAAACGTCCATTCTCGTGAGCTCGCAGATCATGGTCTGATACTCAAAAATGGACTGCAGGATTCCCTGGCTGATTTCTGCCTGGTAGGGCGTGTAGGCAGTGAGAAATTCCTCTTTTCCGGCAATCGCGTTTACCGATGCAGGAACGTAGTGCTTGTAGGCGCCGGCGCCGCGGAATATGGAATGGAAGACCACGTTCTTGTCCGCAGTACGCTCCATAATCCGGGCAGCTTCCGCTTCCGGTTTTCCGTCCGGAAGTTTGAGACCGCCCTTTACTCTGGCTTCGGCCGGAATGTCCTTAAACAGGTCATCCCAGTCCTTACAGCCGATTTCATGCAGCATGTCCAGCTGTTCTTCTTTTGTATTTGGTATAAATGTGCCCATTTATAATCCACCTCTTAGTCGTCTTCTTCTTCTACAAAACGCTCGTAATCGTCTGCGTCCAGAAGGTCGTCCGTGTCTCCGATCTCTGTGATTTTGATCATCCAGGTGTCGTAAGGCTCTTCGTTGATCTTTTCCGGCGCGTCCAGAAGTTCCTCGTTGATTTCTGCAACGACTCCGTCAACCGGTGCGATAAGGTCGGAAACAGCCTTTACGGATTCTACATCGCCGAATGGATCGCCGGCAGTGATTTCATCGTCAACTTCAGGCAGATTGACGAATACCAGGTCGCCCAGGCTCTCCTGCGCGTGATCAGTAATGCCGATGTAGGCAGTGTCTCCATCGATACGTACCCATTCATGGGATTTAGAATACTTCAGGTCCTGTGGATTGTTCATTGTTTTACTCCTTTTTTTCTCTATATTTCTCAGCTGCCCGGGCTGGGGACAAAAAGTACACGGGCAAGGGGCCTTTCTGCCTGGCTGCCTCGCGTCTTCTGGTCTGCCCGCTGCGGCCCGGAAGAGCTACGCTCTTGCCGGGTGAGCTTTGTCTGTGGAAAATATGTTATTTAGAACGTTTATAGAATGGAAGCTTAACCATTTCTGCGGCGATGCGGCGTCCGCGGACTTCTACTTCAACCGGTGCGCCGATCTCGCGCTTCGCGGATTCGACGATGGCCAGGGCGTAGGAGCCGTTCAGGTACGGCAGGAAGGTGCCGGAGGTCGTTACGCCGATCTTCTCGCCGTCTCTGTAGATGGCACAGTTTTCACGGACGATTCCTCTGCCGGTGACCTTGATGCCCACGCGTCTCTGCTTCAGCGGAAGAGAGGCTTTGATGGCTTCCTTGCCGATGAACTCGTCTTTATCCATCTTTATGGCAAAACCGAGGCCTGCGGTCTTCGGGGAAATGTCGTCGTTCATCTCGTGGCCGTAAAGCGGCATGGCGGCTTCCATTCTGAGGGTGTCGCGCGCGCCGAGTCCACACGGGATCAGGCCGTCGTTTTTTCCGGCGTCCAGAAGGATGTTCCAGATTTCTACAGCCTTGTCGGATGGCATGTAGATCTCAAATCCGTCTTCTCCGGTGTATCCGGTGCGGGAAATGATGCACGGAATGTCCTGAATCTGCCCGTCGAGGATGGCCGTGTAGTACTCCTGCGGGATGTACTTCTGGTCGGTAACTTTGGAAAGCACGGTTTCTGCGGCCGGGCCCTGCAGAGCGAGCTGGCCGTAATCGTCGGAAACGTCGGCGAGCTGGACGTCGCCCTGCTTGTGATCGCAGACCCACTGATAGTCCTTCTCGCGGTTTGCGGCGTTGACGACCATCAGATAATCGTCATCGCCGAGCTTGTAGACAATCAGGTCATCGACAGTACCGCCGTGCTCGTTGCACATCGGGCTGTAGCGTGCCTGGCCGTCAGACATGCCGGTATAATCGTTGGTTAGCAGACGATTCAGAAATTTCAGTGAATCGGGGCCTTTGACTGTGATTTCGCCCATGTGAGAGACGTCAAAAAGACCGCATTTCGTCCGGACGGCCATATGCTCTTTTTTTATTCCCGCTGCGTACTGAACAGGCAGAGAATAGCCTCCGAAGGGAACCATCTTTCCACCGCATTCAACATGCGTGTCGTAAAGTGGTGTTTTTTTCTCCATTCTTGTTCACCTCCAAATACTGCTTTTACATACTTTAATTAGATAATAGCACGCTGAACACAAGGGTTCAATTCAATATTTGTGAAATAGGGATGAATGATAGAGAATTAAAACGTGTTAAAATTATGTCAAATGAACAGGGCGTGACCGGGGCGGAAGAGGAGGGAGAACAGACTGTAATAATTGGTCACAAGAGAGCCTGAAGACGGGGAATGTTGAAGAATTGATGCATATGCATCTGTTGATAGAGAGTGTTTTAATAGCCAGTGAATAAATGTAATAACTATAGAAGAAAGTGGGATGTATGCAGGACTTTGTTGTGATGGATGCTAAGGGGAGGCTGAGGAATATGTGGAGCGGGGCAGTGTTCCGCTGGCATTGACAGCTGCGTGCGGCAATGTTACGGCGATGCCAGATGGGAAACGGCATTCTGAATGGGGCGATGAAGGATAAAGGACCGTGTAACTTTACCGCATTAATGTGATGGTACGCGAAGTTCATATGAATTTTGCATACATTGCTGCGCTTTTCATACGAACTTTGAGGAATTAATTGCGTTTTTCATATGAAAAATGTAATATAGGTATATAAAGAGAATAAAGGAGAGTTGGTGAAGCACTAAATTATGGAACGGCTGATCATGAAAAAACTGCTCGAATGGAAAGAGTCAGAAATAAGAAAACCATTGATTCTGACAGGTGTCCGGCAGTGTGGGAAAACTTATGTCATGCAAGAGTTTGGAAAACAGTATTTCCAGGATGTTGCATATTTTAACTTTGAGGAAAATGAGCGTCTGGGTGATGTGTTCCAGATAGATTTTAATGTCCGCCGGATTCTGATGGAATTATCGGTTTTGAGACAGAAAGATATTATACCGGGACAGACATTGTTAATTTTCGATGAAGTGGGTGCATGTCCCAGAGCAGTGACTTCTTTGAAATATTTCTGTGAAAACCAGAAAGAGCTGCATATTATTGCAGCAGGATCATTGCTTGGAATAGCATTGAAATCTGAACAGGTGTCATTTCCGGTCGGTAAAGTCGACTACATGCAGATGTATCCGATGAACTTCTATGAGTTTGTAAAAGCCTGCGGTGCAGACAATCTGCTGGAGGGAATGCAGTTTTACCGTACAGATCAGGAAGTACCGTCGATTTACACAGAACCGATGAAAAGGTTCCTGCAAGAGTATTTTATTATCGGGGGTATGCCGGAAGTTGTTCGATCCTGGTCACAGAATCATGATATTGAACAGGCAGAACGGCTGCAGGATCAGATATTGGCGGGATATGAGCACGATTTTTCCAAACATACACCTCCGGCGGAAGTCCCTAAACTGCAGGGAATCTGGGATTCTGTCCCGGAACAGCTGGCAAAGGAAAATAACAAGTTCATATTTTCACATGTGAGAAAAGGAGCCCGGAGTAAAGATCTGGAAGACGCAATGGAATGGCTTGTGGATGCGGGTCTGATTTATAAGCTGTGTCTGGTGGAAAAGCCGGAGATTCCACTCCGTGCGGCAGAAAATAGTACGTATTTCAAGGTGTACATGTCGGATATCGGACTTCTTCGCAGAAAAGCTGGTATTTACTATAGAACAATACTGGAAGGCAATGGAGCCTATATACAGTTTAAAGGAGCCATGACGGAGAATTATGTGATGACAGAATTGCGCTCTCTGGGATTTCCGTCCTGGTTCTGGCGATCCGGAAATACGGCGGAAGTTGATTTCCTGACAGAATACCATGGACAGATTATCCCGATTGAAGTAAAGTCCGCAGATAATACAAGGGCAAAAAGTTTTACACAATATATCCGAAGATATGAACCACAAGCAGGATTTAAGTGTTCTCTGAAAAATGCGGCAGTAAATCATACGGCCGGTACAGATGTTTACAGCCTTCCGTTATATGAACTGTTCAGAATCCGTGAGTGTCTTATCGAATCGGAAGAGTTTTCGGAGTAAAAGAGGCTGAGTGAATATCTATTCGGCTATGACCATCTGCACAGGCATATCCAGGACAGACGGCTGGGAACTCATCTCTATCCATTGAAAGCTGCATAAAATTTGAAATTCAGAAAGAGTATATGGGAGTAGTACGCCCTGAATGAAGTGTGACCAAATTTCGGAGTAACGGATTGAAGATTGCAATTTTGACAGCGAAAAAGGGGCCATCGCCCTATGCTCATTTGAGCTTCGTGCAACAGCCCCGTGTCGTTTTTCTGCGCTGCTTTCGTAGCCTGTCAATCGTAAGACCAGACCGGCAGCACCGCAGCCTGCAGCGTGTCGAGCAGTTACTCTCTCTTTCCGCCCAGTCCTGCGTCGTCGAGGATCTGGAGGATGAAGTCGATGGAGCCGCGGACGCCGAACATGGAGGTGTTCAGGGCGATATCGTAGTTGGCGGCATCGTCCCATCTGTGGTTGGTGAAGAACTCGTAGTACTCAGAGCGCTGCTTGTCGACCTGGTGCATCTGGCGGCGGGCGGTGCGCTCATTTACGCCGTTAAGTTTCATGATTCGTTTGATGCGGCGTTCTTCCGGCGCGGTCAGGAAGATGCTGACGTGCGGAATGTTATTGCTGTGCATGACGCAGTCCGCGCAGCGGCCCATGACGACGAAATCTTTTTCTTTTGCCATCTGAAGCAGGAGCTCGGATTCGGCAAAGAAGTAGGCATCGCGGGCGGAGAGTCCGTGATAGCGGTTAAAGCGGGCGACGTGCTCTTTCAGAGTTAGTTTCTGTTTCTGGTAGGAAAGTCCCGGGTTTCCGGCGCCCAGCTGGGAATTGACGATGTCGGTTTCCGCCCTGGTCAGTTTCACTTTGCCCTTGGCGTCTGAGGTCCTCTGAATCAGGCGCATGAAGATTTCCGCATCGTAATAGTTGATGTGCAGGGCATCGGCGATACCCAGGCCGATGTTGTTGGCGGCGCAGCCGTAGCTTCGGTTGATGCAGATGATCAGCCGGTTGTCCCGGGTGAACCGGTTGTTCAGGTTCAGCTCGTTCATATCGACATCGCGCTCTGACGCGATGAGGGATCCCGGTTCAGCGGCGAGTGCGCTGAACTCATTAAATATATCGTTATAGGCACTGAGCGCTTTGAAATGATCGTCTTTATCCTGAATCGTACGGGCCATGTTTCCGATCAGCGCGAGTTCGCTGCGGATAATGTGCTCGTGTCCTCTGACCAGCGCTTTTTCAATAATCGTGATGTTTCGGTCGCGGTCATTGGTGAATACGCGTCCCAGAGATGATCCGCTCAGTTCATAGACCAGTTTGTCGAGGTCGTACAGATGCTCGGCCAGGGTTCTGGCGTTTACCGTTTTCGGAGTCTCCCGGTTTTCTGTTCCGGAATTTTCCGCGCTGCCGGCTTTCTTGTTATCCACAGGGGCAGCTCCTTGCGTGGTTTTCTTTTTGTCGTCACTCATGAACAGCCTCCTCTCTTAATGGAAAAACAGCAGAATATCCAGCAGGAACACCGGAAGCAGGATGCCGCAGGACCATTTCATGTAGCCGAAGAAGGACGGCATGCGGATACCGTTTTCATCGGACATGGACTTGACCATGAAGTTCGGGGCATTGCCGATGTAGGTGTTGGCGCCCATGAATACGGCTCCGCAGGAAATCGCTGCCAGCATGGTCTGCGGCACGGTGCCGAGCAGGGTGGTGATGCCGTGGGCGAATTGCAGAGATCCGGCGGTGGTCAGGAATACCATGTAGGTCGGTGTGTTATCCAGGAAGCTGGACAGAAGTCCGGTCAGCAGGAACATCTGATAGGGCTTGTCGATGTCCATCTGCGGGCCCAGGTGTTTCAGTACGATCAGCGCCGGCTGCATGGTGATGAAGATGCCGATGAACATGATCGCGACTTCCTGAATGGCGCCCCAGGTGAAGTGGTTGCGCTTGCGGACTCCGACCGGCGTGGTCTTGAAGGAGAGCCATGCGGCCAGCAGGATGATCAGAACTTCAACCAGGCTGCTGAACGGGAACATGAGGCCCTTTATGATCGGAATCCCCTTTCCCTTGAATGCAGGGGTGCCGGAGAGAATTCCGCTGAGCAGTACGGCAAAAATAATCATACCAAGGAAGATGACGTTATGTGCGCCCTCAACCTCCAGGGTTGTGTCCGGCTTGCTCAGATCCGGGCGGAAACCTTCTTCGATGTCTTTTCTGTAGGCTCTTTTGTCGATCTTATAGAAAATAAACAGAAGAATGAAGGTGTTGGTCATCATGATCGGGAACAGGCGGAAGCTCCAGGCAAACGGAACACCCTGCATGAATCCCATCAGAAGCGGCGGGTCGCCGACCGGCGTGAGACATCCTCCGATGTTGGAAATCAGGAAGATGAAGAAGATCATGATATGATGCCGGCGGGAACGCCAGGAGTTCATCTGGATGACCGGACGGATCATCAGCATACTGGATCCAGTTGTGCCGATAAAGCTGGAAAGCAGCGTTCCGATCAGAAGCAGAATGACATTTACCCGCGGTGAACCCGCGAGATCGCCCTCAAAGCGGATATTTCCGGCTACGCAGAACAGGCCGAACAGAAGAACGATAAAGGTCAGATAGTCATTAACGATTCCGTCTGCGGCAGTCTGAATACCTGAGAAAATTCCGTATTTTGCGGATAATAAAACAATAGTCAGGATTGCCCAGAATCCTGTGATAACTGGCATACGCTTCTCCCATACTGACGGAGCGAGTATCGGGAAGAGCGCAATGCAAAGCAGCATTCCGACGAATGGAATGCAGGTCCATAGCGGTTCTTGCATGTAGAAATCCTCCAAAAGATGAGCAACAATTAATTCTATTCCATAAAAACGGAAAAACGAAATAAAAAAGCGCAAAAAACACAAAAATACAGTCGCGGCTCTTTATTTATACATTTAGTATACCATGAAACCGGCGGTATATGTGTGTATGAGCACAATTTTTACAAGAAAAATAGGCCACTGTGAACATAATATGTGTGGTGTATACTGTATTGCATCTATATCTGATACAGGGAAATAGTATTGCCTATAAAAAGGGCCGTGAAAGAAGATCGTTCACTCCTTTTCACAGCCCCAAATAATCTTGTCAAGTTATGCGATATTTTTCCGGAGTCATCCGGCCATCATACTACGCGTCACGCAGCTGGGCGCCGACTCTGTTTTCCAGCGTCTTTACGATCTTGTTCATCTGCTTGTCGATCTGCTTTGCCTTCATCGTGCCCTTGTCGGAGCCGATCTTTACGGTCAGCATGATGGACTTCTTTCCATCTGGAATTTGGCTTCCGCGGTACTCCTCGACGAACTTCACCTCTCTGGTGTGCTTTTCGATCGCTTTCTCGATCTCCTGCCAGGTGACTGCCTCGTCCACGATGATGGACAGATCCTTCTCAACCAGCGGGAATACCGGCAGATGCTCGAACTCGTTGTCTCTGGACTTGTACGGTGTCAGCATATCCTCATCGAACTCGAACAGCGCGATCTGCGCGTGCTTGATGCCGGCCTCGGCCAGTGCGGATACGCGGACCAGAGCCAGCGTTCCGATGACTTCCTTTCCGGCCATGATGTTCAGCCAGACGTTATCGTCTGCCCATGCCGGACGCTCTGCCTGTTTCCAGGACAAAGGCTCAACCTGGCAAGTGCGCGCCAGATTTTCGATGACGCCCTTAGCCTGGAAGAACTGGGTCTTCGGGTCGTTTCCGACGATCATTCCGGTGACATAGTGTTTCTGCAGCGGCAGAGTCTCATCTTCTGAGGACTCGTGGTATTCACCCGGCTGGAACACTTCCGCGGATTCGAATACACGGAAGGAATCGAAGTAGCGCAGGTTGGATACGGCAGTCTGCAGCATACCCGGTACCAGGGATGGACGCAAGTTGGCCTGCTCCGGTGACGGCGGTGTAGCCAGGCGGATTGTGGTGTCCAGATTGACACCGGCAGCCTTCATGTAGTGCTCATCAACCCATGGATAGGTGAATACTTCATAGAATCCGCAGCGGAAGGCGAGGTATTCGCGGACATGGCGGTCAATGCTTTCCTTCGGCTGATTTACAGCGTGCTCGAAGTTGACCGGCAGCGGTTTCGCGGAGAAACTCTCAAAGCTGTGGAGTCTTGCCATTTCGTCCAGGATATCATCCTTGATGGCGATGTCGCCGGTGGATCTCCAGGTCGGAGCCAGGCAGGTATAGGTTGTTCCGTCGAAGTCAACGTCAAAGCCGAGACGGCCAAGGGTATCCTTGATATCCTCTTCACTGAACTCTTTTCCGAGACGAGTGTCCATGAACGCCTTGGTAATCTTTACCTCGGCGCGTTCCGTCTTTTTCGGATAATTCTCTCCGAAAGCCGTGAATTCAGCATTCGGGAAGAGCTGCTTGAACAGTGTCATTGCCTCTGCAAGACCCTGGTCTACACGCTCGGTGTCCAGACCCTTCTCGTAACGGATGGAGGCGTCTGTCTTTTCGTCAAAACGCTTTCCGGTCTTTCTGATGGTCTGTGCGGAGAAGTCTGCAACCTCCAGGAGTACGCTTGTGGTATCTGGAAGGATGGAGTCTTTTCTGCCTCCGCGGATTCCGGCAAGGGCCATCGGCTCTTCTGCGTCACAGATGACCAGATCGTAAGTGGTCAGATCCAGCTGGTTGTGGTCCAGAAGCTCAAGCTTCTCACCAGGAGCAGCGTTTCTGACGATGATCTTTTCCGTAACATGTGTGCGGTCAAATGCGTGTGTCGGCTGGCCGACGTCGAGCATGACGTAGTTGGTAATGTCGACGATGGCGTTGATGGAACGCAGGCCGGCCTTCATCAGAGCGGTCTTCATCCAGATCGGAGATTCTTGCTGCGCGTCTACGTTTTTGATTTCCAGAGCGGAGTAGCGCGGGCACTTGTCCGGAGCCTGAATCTCAATCGGGAACTCAGGAAGTCCCTTTACTGCGTCGATTGTATCCGGCAGCGGCTTTAAGTCAACTTTATAGATTGCCGCAAGCTCTCTTGCGATTCCGTAGTGGCCCCAGAGGTCAGGACGGTTGGTCAGAGACTTGTTATCGATCTCGATGACGATATCATTCATGCCGATCAGATCAGCGATGTTCTGTCCCGGAGTTCCTTCACCCTGCAGGTCGACGATCGTCTCATCGCTTTCCGGCGGGAAGATATCTGCCAGATAAACTTCAGAAGCGTTGCAGATCATGCCGTAGGAATATTCTCCGCGGAGTTTTCCTTCTTTGATTACAACCGGCTCGCCCTCGCCGTGCCAGATGACTTCTGCTCCCGGACGGCAGACGACAACGTGCTCGCCGTCGTACAGGTTGGAGCCTCCGCAGACGATCTGTACCGGCTCTTCTTCGCCGATATCGGTGATGCAGATGCGAAGTTTGTCCGCGTTTGGATGCGGCTTTACTTCCAGAATTTTTCCGACGATGATGTCGTGGTATTTATCGGCAGGATTCTCATATCCTTCAACTTCTACCGTACGCATCGTCAAGTCGTAGATCAGCTGGTCGATGGACAGATCCTTCGGCAGATCCACGTATTTTTTAACCCAGTTTAATGAAACGTACATGTCAACCTCCTACTTGAACTGCTTTAAGAATCTGAGATCCGCGCTGTGGAAATAACGGACGTCGTCGACTCCGTAGCGCATCATGACCAGACGGTCCAGTCCGATGTTGGTGTAGAATCCGGACCACTCATCAGGATCCAGACCGGCAGAGCGCAGGACGTTCGGGTGGATGACGCCGCCCGGCATAACTTCGATCCATCCGGTGTTATGGCAGACACGGCAGCCTTTTCCGCCGCAGACCAGGCACTCCATGTCGATCTCATAGCCCGGCTCTGTGAACGGGAAGAATCCTTCACGCATGCGGACATTGATCTTGCGGCCGAATACCTTGCTCAGAATGGCCTCGATCATGACTTTTCCGGAGGAGAAGGACAGATCGTGGTCGACAACCAGAGCTTCATACTGGAAGAATGCTCTCTCGTGACGGGCATCTGTTGTCTCGTTTCTGTAAACACGGCCCGGATAAACGAATCTTGCCGGGGCACCGTGCTTCAGCAGGTAGCGGACAGAAGCGCCGGTCAGGTGCGGACGCATGCAGAGACGGTCTGCGCCGGAGTTGTTTTCTGTTCCTTCGAGCCAATAAGTATCCATCGTCTCTCTTGCCGGATGGTCAGCGGCAAAGTTCAGATTATCGAAGGCATACTTTTCACTGGTAATATCATCTTCGCTGAAAACCTCAAATCCCATGGAAAGAAAGGCGTCGTTCAGGTCGTAGCACATCTGTGTAATTGGATGCAGGGCTCCCTGCTGCGGCATAATTCCAGGCAGGGTCAGGTCGATCGGCTCATCCAGAACGGATTCCGAGCTGAGCAGCTGATTTTCTCTTTCCTTCAGCTTGTCAGCGAAAAAGTTCTTAATCTCATTCGCTGTCTTTCCAACAGCCGGGCGATCCTTCGGATCCAGGGATCCAAGGGACTTCAGTATCTGTGTCAGCTGACCCTTCTTTCCCAGGAGTTCTTGTCTGACTTCCTGGAGTGCGTCGGAATCAGGAGCGTCTTTAATTCTGGACAGTCCGGCATTGCGGATTTCTTCCAAACGTTTCAGCATGATTTTGGTACTCCTTAATATATTTTTTGTGTTAATTTTGTTAAATTAGCCTATTGTATAGACTAGACTACACTGTTTTTCGGCGGGATACAACCCACCAAAATAATATTATAGCGGATTTTCTGCCGTTTTTCAGCATACTTTTACGGATTCCGGGTACAGATAAGAAGATTTCAGGGGAGAAGGCCTCTTGCGCGTCCGGCTTTTGTCCGCAGGGAGAGAAAGGCCGGGAATTGCTGGGGCTGAGCTTCCCGCAGTGCGGAATAATGCGGAATATGATAAAATAAATTGTCGGTGAAACCGTTATTTTTAGCTAACGAACACATAAATAGAAAATAATATTATACAATAGAGTACTAGGATAATTTCTGGTTTAGGGAAAGAGTGAAAGTATGGCAAAGCAAGAAATAGAGAAACCATTGTATGACGGACGTCAGATTACGGATCTGAAGGACATGATTACGAGCAGTGTGGAGCTGTTTCATGACCATGCCGCATATCTGGTAAAGGATAAGAAGCAGGGAAAGTTCGTGCCGATTACCTACGGTAAGGTCGGCGAGGACCGAATCGCTCTGGGCACCAGGATGCTGGAGCTCGGACTGAAGGGTGAGAAGGTCGCCGTGATCGGACCGACGAGCTACTACTGGCTGCTGACTTATTTTACGGTTGCAACTGGTGTCGGCGTCATCGTTCCGATGGATAAGAATCTTCCGCAGGGTGAACTGCTGGGTCTGCTGGAGCGTTCCGGTGCAACGGCTATCGTATACGATGAAAAGTGCAGAAAGACGATCGAGCCGCTGATCAACAGCGCGGAGACCAGTGAAAAGACGCAGATGAAGTATTTCATTTCCATGGACAGCGAGGAGCACGAGGGAAATGTTCTGTCGATGAAGCAGCTGATTTATGAAGGAAAGCTGCTGGCGTCCGAGGGAAATCATGAATACCGTGACGCGGACGTCGACCCGGATGAGATGTCGACGCTGCTGTTCACTTCTGGAACGACCGGACTGGCAAAGGGCGTCATGCTGTCTCACAGAAATATCACATTTAATGTCTACGCAATGAGTAAATATTTCTGCATTCCGGACCCGGGCATCGTTCTGTCGATTCTGCCGGTGCATCACGTCTATGAAATGACCTGCGATATCTGCACCACCTTCTATCAGGGAAAGACAATCGCGATCTGCGAGGGACTGCGCTACATTCAGAAGGATATGCAGGAGGTACACGCCAACGTCATGCTGGGTGTTCCTCTGGTCTTTGAGAAGATGTACAAGGGCATGTTCAAGCAGGCAAAGAGGCGCGGAGAGGATGAGAAGCTCCGCCGCGCGATCGACTTGTCGAAGCGCCTGAAACTGTATAAGAACAAGCCGCTGATGAAGAGAATGTTCAAGGCGATTCATCAGTCCTTCGGCGGAGACATGAAGTACTTCATTGAGGGCGGCGCCGCTGCAGATCCGTTCGTGCAGGAAGAGTTCGAGGCCATGGGACTTCCGCTGATTCAAGGCTACGGAATGAGTGAGTGTTCCCCGATCCTGGCTCTGAACCCGATTAATAGAAGAAAGATCGGCGCTGCGGGACTTCCGCTGCCGGACACACAGATCCGCATCATCAATCAGGATGAGGACGGCATCGGCGAGGTTATCGTAAAGAGCCCGAGCGTCATGATGGGATATTTTGAAAATGAAGAGGCGAATAAAGAGGCCCTTCAGAATGGCTGGCTGCACACCGGCGACCTGGGCTATTTCGATGAAGACGGTTACCTCTTCCTGACCGGACGCAGCAAGACCGTCATCGTCACCAAGGGCGGAAAGAATATTTTCCCTGAAGAGGTTGAGAACGTTCTGCTGCAGAATGAACTCATCAAGGAAGTACTGGTACATGGCGTAAAGGACGAGCGTATCGGAAATGTCATGGTTACCGCGGACATTTTCCCGAACTATGAGCTTCTGAAGGAGACAAAGGGAGAAATGACCAAGAGTGAAATCTATCATTTCTACCGCGATCTGGTCGACCAGATTAATGAAAGCATGCCTCCATATAAGCAGGTAAAGCGCATCAACATTCGTGAAACCGAGTTCGTCAAGACGACGACCGGAAAGATCAAGCGCTACGGAAACACAGTAAGCCAGGATGATCTGAAAGCCGCTTCTGAAGGAAAGGCGGATGATCACGAGATCAAGCTGATCGAAAAACATGAAATGAAGGATTTCATCAAGGAAATCCGCGGCATGACGGACCAGCACATCATGCATAAGGATCTGGAGCCGGTAACCGATATCAAGGACCTGATCCTGAGCTCCCTGGAGAAAAATGCAGACGCGCCGGCCTTCCTGCAGAGACTGGACGCAGATATGCCATATGAGGAAATTTCCTATCAGCGTGCTGTTTCCGATATGGAAGGACTGGGAACCGCGCTGATCAACCGCAATCTGCAGGATGATAAAATCGCTGTATCCGGAAATAATACCTATCCGCTGCAGATCAGCCTTCTGACCGCGGCCTGCGGAGGCGGCGAGGCCGTAATGATCAATAAGCAGCTGGATCAGGAAGAAATCATCCGCCAGCTGAACAAGACCGGTGTAAAGACGGTGATCTTCGATGAGAAATATACAGAGCTCTTTACGGAAATTCTGGAGAGCGGAAAGACACAGCTGAAGACAATGATCCGCTTCGGTGCGGAAGACGCGGAGAAACAGGAGAATGAGGAAAAGATCCTCTCCTGGTCTGCACTGATCAAGGAAGGAAAGAAGCAGGTTTCCCTGGGCGACCGTCAGTATCTGGACGCGCCGGTTCTGGGAAGCGATCCGGCAGCGATCTTCTTTACGTCCGGAGCATCCGGCCACGCAAAGGCTGTAGAACTGACGCATCAGAATCTGATCCGCAATGTGATCGCACTTTCATCCCTGATCCGTTACGACGCTTCCGACCGCGTGATTTCTGTCATCGCGCCGAATAACGTATACCAGGCCGCTGCAGGCGTTCTGCTTCCGCTTTACCGGGGAGCTGCCGTCGTCAACTGCGGAGGATCCGACAGCCTGGAACAGGATCTGAGAGATTCCGCTTCCACGATTATGCTGCTGGAGCCGGTTATGATGAACGCGCTGTTCGATGAGATCTGGGATCACATCGAAGGAGGCGGCGGAGACCGTCGTCTGGATGCCCTCAGAAAGATCGGAAAGCTTCTTCCGTTTACGCAGAAATACGTCCTCCGCCCGTACGAGTCCTACGTGCGCGAGAAATTCGGCGGAAAACTCCGCATGATGATTTCCGGAGGCAGCAAGCCGAGAGTGGAGGTAGAAGAATTCTTCCGCGAGATGGGAATCAATGTTCTGCAGGCATATGGAATGACAGAATGCAGTTCTGCGGTCGCCGCGACACCGGATTCCGCTCATTCTGTTCCGGTTGAGTCCGTCGGACACATCCTTCCGGGTGTACGGGTTAAAGTCACCGGAAAGGGAAGCCGCGGAATCGGTGAACTCGCTGTCAAGGGAGCCAGTGTTGCGGACGGATATACGGATGATCCGGAAGAAACGGATGCTGCATTTAAGGATGGCTGGTTCTACACCGGTGATATGGGATACGTCGATGATGACAATTTTGTCTATATCGTCGGAAGAAAACAGACGCTGGAGCGTGAGGCAGAAATCGACCGTAAGGCCCGCCAGAACGCAAAAGACGCCATCAAGGCCGCCCGCGGCACGGTAAAAGAAGAAAAATAGGAGGATTCATGCAGAGTCAGTATTATCCGCAGCTCAGGATTGACCTGGGCAAACTGAGAGAAAATGCCGCTTACGCTGTTGATAAGTGCGCGCAGTGCGGGATTCAGGTCAGCGGAGTGATCAAGGGCATGCATGCCTTCCTCCCGGGAGTCCGGCAGCTTCAGGCTGCCGGCGTTTCTTCCCTGGCCACTTCACGCCTGGATCAGGCCGCAGCCGTAAAGAAAGCCGGAATCGATCTTCCGGTCATGCTGATCCGTGTTCCGATGATCAGCGACGCAGAGGACGTCGTAAAATACTGCGACTACTCACTGAACAGCGAAAAGTCCGTTCTGGAGGAACTGAATAGGGAAGCCGGCCGCCAGCATAAGATTCATAAGGTCCTGCTTATGGCCGACGTCGGAGACCTCCGGGAAGGCTGGTGGGACAAAAATGAACTGGCAAGAACTGCACTTTACGTGGAACATGAGCTTCCGAACCTGCAGCTTGCCGGAACCGGCATCAACGTCGGCTGCTACGGCTCCGTCGTTGCAACCCCGCAGAAACTGCAGGAATTCGTCGATATTACAGAAAACGTGGAAAAACAGCTGGGCAGAAAACTGGAAATCCTCTCCGGCGGGGCAACTTCGAGCTTCATCCGTGTTCTGGAAGGAACGATTCCGGACCGGATCAACAACCTGAGAATCGGAGAAGGAATCCTGAATGCAAGAGACCTTCCGGAGCTCTTCCATGTCGACGTGGGACCGATGCATAAGGACTGCTTTATCCTGCGTACCGAGGTTCTGGAAGTCAGAGACAAGCCGTCCTATCCGGTCGGAGAGCTGGGGGTAGACGCCTTCGGACGGGTGCAGCATTATGAAGACCGGGGAATCAGGAAACGCGCTCTTGTGGCTGTCGGAAAAGCTGATTTCGGCGGAGATCCGAAGGACCTGATTCCGCTGGAAGAGGGCATCGAAGTCCTGGGTGCTTCCAGTGACCATGCGATTCTGGATGTGCAGGATCTGCACAGAGAGCTGCATGCAGGAGACTTCGTTGATTTCCGCCTCGATTACGCAAGCCTGGTGTATCTGTCCCACAGTAAAGACGTCCGTCAGGTCTGCTTCAATGATCCGGACGGACTGCAGAATGACGACCGCCGCCCGGCCGCCTGTGACGAGAAAGGCAGGGAGAATATGCTGAAGCAGAAATATCCGCAGCTGCGGATCAATTTACATACGATGAAAGAAAACGTCGAGTACGCGGTTTCCCAGTGCAGGAAACAGGGCGTCGAGGTGACCGGCGTGATTAAGGGAATGAATGCCCTGATCCCGTGTGTGGAAACCATGGCAGAAGCCGGTGTTTCTTCGCTGGCAACGTCCAGGCTGGATCAGGCTGCTGCAGTGAAAGAAGCCGGAATTGATCTTCCGGTGATCCTGATCAGAATTCCGATGATCAGCGATTTGGAAGATGTCGTCAAGTACTGCGATTACTCGCTGAACAGCGACATCGATGTCCTGAAAGCGCTGAATGAAGAGGCCGGACGCCAGAATAAGGTGCACAGCGTCATTCTCATGGCCGATGTCGGAGATCTCCGTGAGGGCTGGTGGGACAAAGAAGAAATGGCAAGGGCAGCAGTCAGCGTGGAAAATGACATGCCGAACCTGCATCTGGCAGGCGCCGGCATCAATATCGGCTGCTATGGTTCCGTCATGGCTACCGTCCCGAAACTGCAGGAGTTCGTCGATGTGGCAGAAAAAATTGAAGCGGCCATCGGAAGAAAGCTGGAAATCCTGTCCGGCGGCGCGACATCAAGCTTTGCGCGTATTCAGGACGGAACGATTCCGGAGAGGATCAATAACCTGCGTATCGGTGAAGGTCTGCTGATTCCGAGAACTCATGAAGACGGAGACGCCGTCGATTTCGGACCGATGAAGGACGACGCCTTCACCCTGCGTCTGGAAGTTCTGGAAGTGAAGGACAAGCCGTCCTATCCGGTCGGAGAACTGGGCGTAGATGCCTTCGGACGGGTTCAGCACTATGTGGACAGAGGAATCCGCACCCGCGCCCTGGCCGCCTGCGGAAATGTCGACTACGGCAGCTGGGAAGATATCTTCCCGATGCAGAAAGGCATCGAAGTGATCGGCGCATCCAGTGACCATACGATTCTGGACGTTCAGAACGCAGAGCCGCTGAAACCGGGAGATCTCCTGGATTTCAAGCTGGACTACGCCAGCCTGGTCTTTCTGTCACACAGCACAGATGTGCAGATTGAATATATTGACGAATAAAAATAAATGCAGCACGCGATGGAAATACAGAGTCGGATGATGCAGAGGCCGTGTGCCGGAAGGCAGATTCCGGGTATTTCCTTGCGCGTTTGTCTTTTGTCCGGATTGACAAAAATACAGCATGAAAGTATAATACTATGGCTTACGTGTACCTTTATGGAGGGGTGCGCGCGGTCGCAGATCTGAAAGGAGTATATATACATGGCGGATGAAGTGATTTTAACCCAGGAAGGTTTCGATAAACTGGAGGCTGAAAGAGACCAGCTCGTCTCTGTTCGCCGTAAAGAGGTATCTGAGCGTCTGAAAGAGGCGATCTCTTATGGAGACTTGTCCGAGAACGCAGAGTATGATGCGGCAAAGAATGAACAGGCTGAACTGGAAGAGCGCATCGCCAAGCTGGAGCAGATGATCCGCAACGCCAGGGTCATCAGCGATGAGGAAGTCAGCGGAGATGTTGTTAATGTCGGCCTGACCGTAAAGGTAAAGGATCAGGATACAGGCGATGTAGAGGAATACACAATCGTCGGATCCACGGAGGCAGACCCGTTTGCGGAACCTGCGAAGATTTCCAGTGATTCCGAAGTTGGACGCAGTCTGCTCGGCAAGAAGGTCGGAGACAAGGTAGAAGTTTCCGTTCCGGATGGGCTGCTGCACTACGTTGTAGAAGATATTGTCCGATAATTTTAGTGGGAGATGGAGTAGAACAGAATGAGTACGGAACAGAACAGTAACACAGGGGTCACCCCTGAAACAGAAGAGGAAATGTACGCGGAGAATCTGACTGAGCAGAGACAGATCCGCCGTCAGAAGCTGCAGGACCTGAGAGATGCGGGCAGAGATCCGTATCGTCATGAGACCTGGAATGTCACGGCGCACAGCAAGGATATCAAAGATAATTTCGTTGCTATGGAGGGCGAAGAAGTTTCCATTGCCGGAAGAATCATGAGCAAGCGTGTCATGGGCAAGGCTTCATTCTTCGATATTCAGGACAAGCAGGGCAGAATTCAGTGCTACGTCCGCCGTGATGATATCGGAACGGATGAGTATAAGTGGTTTAAGACCTATGATATCGGCGACATCGTAGGACTGACCGGAAAAGTCTTCAAGACCAAGACCGGAGAGGTAACTGTCCACACGGAGACACTGGTGCTGCTGTGCAAGTCCCTTCAGGTTCTCCCGGATAAGTGGGACGGACTGAAGGATAAGGACCTGCGTTACAGACAGAGATACGTAGACCTGATCATGAACGAGAATGTCCGTGATACCTTCATCAAGCGTTCCAAGATCGAGCATGAGCTGAAGCGCGTTTTGGAAGAGGACTATGGTTTCCTGGATGTCCGCACACCGATTCTGCAGACCATCGCAGGAGGAGCTGCGGCACGTCCGTTCATCACACATCATAATACTCTGGATATCGATATGTACCTGCGTATCGCCACAGAGCTGTATCTGAAGAGATGCATCGTCGGCGGCCTTGACCGTGTTTACGAGCTGGGTGAGTGCTTCAGAAACGAGGGCATGGACCAGAGACATAATCCGGAGTACACATCCATGGAGTGCTACATGGCTTACGGCAACCTGGATGACATGATGGAGCTGACCGAGCAGATCGTATATAAGTGCCAGATGGCCATCAACGGAACTCCGATTCTGAAGTACGGCGACAAGGAATTTGACGTTACTCCGCCGTGGAGACGTCTGGACATGACGGATGCCGTCAAGGAAGTTACAGGAATCAACTTCCACAAGATTGAAGAGGATGAGGAAGCCAGAAAGGCTGCCATCGACTACGGCATGGATCCGGAAGAAGTAAAAGAGTGGACTCGCGGAAAGATCATCGCTGAGATGTTCGAGGATTACTGCGAGGATACACCGGGACTCATGGACGGACCGGTATTCCTGACCGGACATCCGGTAGAGATTTCCCCGCTGGCAAAGAGAGATCCTGAGGACCCGAGAATCACCCGCCGTTTTGAGGCTTACATCAACGGATGGGAAATCGGAAACGCATTCTCCGAGCTGAACGACCCGATCGACCAGTACGAGCGTTTCGCCGAGCAGCAGAGAGAGCGTGACGAAGGCATCGACGACGAGGCACATCCGATGGATATGGACTTCGTCAATGCTCTGGAAGTCGGCATGCCGCCTACAGGCGGACTGGGAATCGGCGTAGACCGTCTGGTTATGCTGATCACAGGCGAGCCGTCCATCAGAGACGTCATCCTGTTCCCGACCATGAAGCCGCTGGACTAGTGGAAAAATAGTATTGCCGGTCAGAAGATCTGGCGATGGATGATAGGAATGAAAGCAGCAGACTGCCGGAGAGGCGGGTGTACCGACCCCCAAAAGTTAGACCAAGCATCTAACGATTGGAGGTCGATATTT